>Ga0123355_10008105_pt1 | contig 15857 bp, 13 predicted proteins | sample TergutEmb28metaG_3_FD_89872 | JGI IMG/M metagenome (GOLD analysis project Ga0123355, IMG submission 89872) | Embiratermes neotenicus P1 segment gut microbial communities from Petit-Saut dam, French Guiana - Emb289 P1 | ecosystem: Host-associated > Arthropoda: Insects > Digestive system > Gut ...
GCCATCCCGGCCCATTTGTTCTCCTTACCTTTGATTTTAATACTCATGGATGAGCCTATGATGGTTTTCATAAAAACCCCTGTAAGTGTCCACCATTTACGCATTGGCAGTCACCTCCATGAATATATCTTCTAGGCTAAGCTGGTTGTGCATGGCTTTTAGTTCTTCCAGCTCCCCAAAGTATACGATACGGCCCTTGTTTATAAGCGCGATTTTATCGCAAAGTTTTTCTGCAACTTCTAACATATGTGTAGAGAACAATACGCATTTGCCCGCATCTGCGTGCTGGCGCATCATCTCTTTCAACTGGAACGAAGACCGCGGGTCAAGCCCGGTAAGCGGCTCGTCCAATATCCACACCGCCGGCTCATGCATAAGCGCGCCCATGATAATTATTTTTTGGCGCATACCATGCGAGTAACTTTGTATTCGGGCGCTTAATGCCCCGGTCATCTCGAAGGTCTGGCCCATTTTTGTGATTTTTTCTTGCCTTGTAGCGCTATCTACCTCGTACATGTCTGCCATGAAGTTAAGATACTCCATCCCTTTTAGCCGCAAAAACATGTCTGGTGAATCTGGTACATAGCCAAAGCATTGTTTTGCCAATAGCGGTTCTGTGGTAATGTCGTGGCCGTTTATTGCTATTACCCCGGCGTCTGGTTTTAGGATACCGGTGACCATTTTCATGGTGGTTGTTTTGCCGGCACCATTGGGGCCAATAAAGCCCAAGATTTGCCCGCTTTTGACTTCAAGGCTAATTGTGTCTACAGCCTTTACTGTATTGTTGCCGTAGGTCTTGCTTACATTTGATATGTTTAACAATTTGTGTCCTCCACTCATTTTTTTTGCGAATTAGCCTGTCGCTTATTTAATTCGCTTTACCGGTATTATATAGGAAAGAACTGTGATAATATAGCTTTATCATTCTAATGGAGGTAAAAAATATGAAATTATTCATCGACACCGCAAATGTAAACCACATCCGCGAAATAGAAAGCTGGGGTGTAATCTGCGGCGTAACCACCAACCCGTCCCTCATAGCAAAAGAAGGGCGCAATTTTGAAGAAGTGGTTGAAGAAATAACAGACATTGTAAACGGGCCAATAAGCGCCGAGGTAATAGATACCAAAGCCGAAGGCATGGTAAAAGAAGCCCGCGAGCTTGCAAAAATCCACCCCAATGTGGTAATCAAGATACCCATGACTGCCGAAGGGCTAAAAGCAACCAAAATACTAACAGCAGAAGATATCGCCACCAATGTGACACTTATTTTTTCTGCAGCACAGGCATTGTTGGCAGCCCGCGCCGGTGCAACATATGTAAGCCCGTTCTTGGGTAGGTTAGACGACATAGGCATGGATGGTATGAACCTGATAGAAGAAATTGTAGAAATATTTGATATCCACGAGATTGACACGGAAATAATCGCCGCCAGCATCCGCAACCCTGTACATGTGATATCGGCAGCTAGACTTGGGGCACATATCGCTACTGTACCGTATGCAACACTTGTGCAAATGCTAAATCATCCACTAACAGATAGTGGGATCGAGCGGTTCTTGGAAGATTGGAAGGGTGTCGCAAAATAATAAAGCAACTAATTATAGCAATTCCCCCTTTAAACGGTCCCGCCCGAGCCGAAAATAGCGGACGTTTCAACGCTTTTTCGGCGATAGGCGGGGCCAATTTAAAGGTGAATTGCTATAGATAACAACCAGTACAAAAGCCTGTGATATCACAGGCTTTTTGTATACTGTACTTCTAATGAGATGTTGTTAAGCTTAAATCCATCCGGGGTTTCACATTCGAAATAAGTCTCACGCGTTACGGGATACACTTTCAATGTATACTGCCCGTGATAGCCGAAGCGGCGCAAGCCAACCCGCCATGCTAGGCCAGTAGTAAACCAGTCTGCAACCATTTCACCATCACGGTAAAGCTCTGCCCTGTCTCCGGTGTAGTCTATGGTTAGAAATATATCGCTTGTGTCGTCAGACATTGGCAGGTCTAGTTTCAACTCATATTGGGCGAATGTTTCGTTTATTAATGTTTCACTAAAACTTCCGCTAACATGGGATGGGCTAAACTCATAGAGTGTAACTGTGTTGCATGGGTAGCATGTCACTGTCTCTTGTTGGTTGTATGTCGAAAGGTATAGGTTACCATCCTTTTCTAGTAAGTCGCCTTTGGTAACATAAAGTTTGTCACCAAACCGCCATGCGTTGGTAGCTTCTTCTTCTGTTAACACAATCATGGGTGCAGGTTTGCCAATGTAGTTAAACACCGGCTGCTCGTGACAATAAAACACATAGCTTTCCCCTAGCGTACATAGCAACTGTGCGTTTGTAGAGTGCAATAGCGCATCGCCCAGCACAATGTTGTACGGGAACATCCCATAAAACCCGGACGGAATATCCATCACAGGCAGTTTTATAGTCTCTTTGGATAGTTCTACAGACAGCTCAACGCCGTGATGGTGTTTCATTTGCCTGTGCCGCTGATGGTTGTTTATAAATACAAACCCAGTATTAGAGCCTTTGTCATGCCTGGCACATATACGCAAACTGCTTGTATCCTCTGCATCTTGCACCATGTTGTCCGGGAAAATATTAATTGACGGCGCAATAATACTACCAAAGTCATGTAAAAACATGTGTATACGCTTTAGCTTTTTGTAGCTCTGGTGCAACTCGCCATACTCGCCGATACAGGCCTGGAAGTCATAAGATAGGACAGGTACATCGGTATACGAGCCGCTTATTGTTGACTCTTGCAGCGTGGTTAGCTTGCCACCGGGGTTTGTGCCGCCATGATACATATAATAACCAAGCAGGTTGGCCCCAGACGCTAGTTTGCACAATGCCTGTGCCGCTGTATCGTCTGCAGATATAATGGGCCGCCTATGAGCCGTAACCTGTATGCCGCCACCCAGCTCTGCCGTAAGGTAAGGGTAATCTTCTACCCGGTACGTGAATACTTCAGATGACTTCTCCCAATCACGACTCTTGTCTTGGGCCCAGTCACTGCCAATTAGCGGGTCATTGCGGGAGGGCAGAAGCAGATAATTGGGGTTTGCCGGGAGTTGTGACAGGCTTCTGTCCCATGGGGCATCTGCATAACCACCTTGGACAGGTAGCATCTCGCCGTCTACGACGTTCGCACCGCCCCATCCGGTTGCTGTATAGAATGGGACATCAAACCCTGCTTCTAGAGCTATCCGCTTGAGGGTGCTCATGTGTATCAACCCTTCGCCGCCGCTTGGCCCGCCGCAATGCCCATACTCGTTTTCTATTTGTATGCCTATAATTGGGCCTCCGTCTTTCCACATAAACCCTTTGGCTGCTTCGTAAATTTTACTGTAAAGCTGGCGCACATAGCCTAGGTATACTGGGTCGTCTGAGCGTAGTTGTATTGTTTTGTCATGTTGCAACCAGTCAGGGAAGCCGCCGTTTCTACATTCACCGTGAGCCCATGGGCCAATACGCAAAAACATGGGGTACACCAGCTTTGCACATAGCTTTATAAAATGCCGCAGATTGCGCTGGCCGGTAAAGTCCCATTTGCCTTTTTCTTCTTCGTGATGTATCCAGAAAATATAACTCGCTACTACTTGTATCCCACCGGCGCGCATTTTACATAGTGATTCCTCCCAATATTGCACGGGATATCTAGAGAAGTGGAATTCGCCCATTGTTGGATACCAAGGCTTACCGTTTTTTGTGAAATATCTGTTGTTTACACCCAATGTGTCGCCATTTAGAGCCTTGCCGCCAAAGGGTAGGGGAGTGGTGGTGATGGCTAAGTCCGGGATTGATATCATATGTTTCATACTAATCTCCATTCGTGTAGCGGATGTTTACGAGATTGTCTTGGCTCCAAAGGCGTTGGTTAACCTCGTCAACTCGTCCTTTGATATTTGTATAACACTGCCGTGGCGTTTTTTTAGTTTGCCTAAATCGTACTCATGCTCTGCGACAATTTTAAAATCGCCACTGTCTAAATTTTTGCATATTAGCGGCAAATACCCTTTGCCAGCCCCAAACTGGTCAACTATCAAGCACCAACTGCCATCTGGTAACTGGTACGTTTGTGGCCCTTCTATGACTAAGTCATAAAGCGCCTCGACTGGGATAGCTATTGGGTTTTTGTCATCTAACTGTTTTATTTTGTCCATTAAGACTCTTTTTGTGCTTTCATCTTTTACGAAGCGGTAGTACCAGCCGTTTTCGTAGATGATATTCATGTCAATTACATGATTTTCTGCCTCTGCGTAAATAAAAGGCTCTGAAAATGATGTAAAATCCTTCGTGTATGAGCCGTAAATCCGCTGCTGGGGCGCTGTATCACCGTCAAGCTTCACCATAGATGCCCAAAATACGAAGAATTCCTGGCGCGTATTGTCATATATACTTTCTGGGGCCCACGCGCAGCCTGCTTCATCAACTGCTACCCTGCAACTTCTGGCATGCCCCCAATTTATCAAGTCTTTAGACTCCCATACGATTAAGTCCTTACTGCCACGGTACTGGGCTGTATCCCAGCCTTTACCGGCACCTATCCTTAAATCGGTTGCTATCAAATAGTACGTGCCAGTTTGGGGACATTTGATCATAAACGGGTCGCGTACCCCGGCTTCCCCTATAGTTGACCGTAATATAGGCTCAGGGGACAAATCCTTCCAATGCAAGCCGTCTCTGCTAACCGCAAAATATACTTGCTCACCGTGTTCTTGCTCCCCAATAAAATGGGCCATTAGGAATCCTGACATTGTTATGCCTCCTGTAATTTATATTTTGTTTATGTTGCACAGGGCCTCCAGGGCTGCCGAGGGTGTACCGTCTGCACGCCATGCGCTTAAGGAATAACCACTCCAAACCTTTGCACCCTGTGGCTCCCATAGCAAAATACCCTTGCATTTTGGGTGAGGTTCCATGGCGGTGATAATATCTGTAAGCAGTTGGTAGGTTTCTGCTTCTTGTTCGTCTACCCCGCCGGTTTCTACAAGCATAAAATCTTTCCCAAACCGGGTGGGGATTTCTATCAAAGAGCGCTTAAAGCCCTCTATACAAGTTTCATATGACAGCTTTGGCAGATGATACGGGTAAAAAGAAAACGCCATCATATCGTACCTGCAACCATGTTGCTCTAGTTGACTAAAATAATCGATTATAAAATCCGTAGAGTTAATTTCTGCTAAATGTATCATTGTTTTGGTGTTGGTAGACGCGGCTTTTATTGCATCATGGCCTGTGTTGTATAGCTGTGCCAGCTTTTTGAAGTCGCTTGTGCTGCCTACCGGTAACATCATGCCTGGGTTTGTTTCGTTGCCTATTTGTGCCCACTCTAACACTACACCGCTAGATACTAGTAGGTCGATTGTATCATATGTGTAGTTATAAAACTGCTGTACAAGCTCGTCAAACTCCAGCTTGGCCCATGCGGCAGGTATTACTTGTTTGCCTGGGTCTGCCCAAGAGTCGCTATAATGGAAGTTTAACATTATGCGGTACCCCATATCGCTGCACTTTTTAGCAAATGCTAGGGTGTCGCTGGCCGAACAATGTCCACTGCGTGGGTGGTCTGATGGGTTGACCCATGTCCTTAGCCTTATGGTATCCATGTTATAGTCCTTTAAAGTTTGCAACAGCTCTTGCTCTTGCTTGTGCTTGTTGCGGAATACAAAGCCAGATTGCAGCATTTGCGGGTACCAGCTAATGTCCGCACCTATAGCAAAATCCTTCGTGAAATTGTATTTCATAGTGATAAACCCCTCTCTGATACGGATTATAGCAAATACAATAAAACCCGCAAACTTGTTTTGCGGGTTTATAATATGCGTGGTTGTTAGCGCGCTGGGTATGCTTTTTCTATATACCTCTTTGCTGCTATTATTAGTGCTTTAACGGTATCAAGAGGGAGGGTTGGCATTTCTGTTTCAGATACACCGCCGTGGTTTAACATGACCATATTAGTCATATTTTTATCTACACTATTTAAGAGGAAGCCATTGGAGAGGCCGCATATGTTTTTATATCGTTTTCCTGATACCGTAATATTAATTCCTTTCCCCTTTGCGCAAGAGGAGGCTGGGCGGCATTGGCTGCATTTATTGTTTATGCGAGTCATAAACAAGTCTATTATCTCTTGCGGCTGCCCTTCTAGGTACTTGTCATATCCGTTTCCGTCTGCGGTGGCGATACCTATACGCAGGTTGTTTTTGGCTTCGCTTACGTCATCTTCCCATGCGCCGCCAAGGAGTGTAATCCCTCCAATAATGCGGCCTTCGTATTTTAGGTTATAACTGTCCATGGTTTTCCATGGTGTGTTTATCTTTTCCTGCTTCAAGAAATCGAAGAACTTCATAAACTCTACATAGAAATCGCCGTCTAGTTTTAGTGCGGCTGCTTTGTCTAGGCTTATCCTGTGGGCTCTTGGCCTACCTATATATTCCATATTTATGCCTCTCTCTTGCAGTCGTTGTGGTTGAAAATAAGCGTGATAATATGGATTATATCAAATAAAGTGTGTAGTACAAGCAGTCATATGTGTGGTTAGAGTTTTGGCAGGAGTAGAAAAACAAAACTGTTATTTTCTTCATGCTCATGCTATTATGTAGCAGTAAACAAATCGTTCTGACAAACAAGCTATGATTAACATTAATCTCAAAATGAAAGCGAGTGATTATAATGCAACTGCAAGCATATCAGGGGTATTATGAAAATGGATATTTTCATATCGAAGGTAGAAAAATACAACTACCGGTGCGGCACAAAATGACTATTATACTGGAAGACAACATTGCCCAAGAAAACAAAACAGATGAACAAGAAATAAATAAACGTTTAGAGATAGTAAAGTCATTAAGAGGAATTATTCCATCTAACCATGATATAGATGCACTAATGGAAGAAAGAATGGCAAAGAGGGGATTGCTATAATGAAAATCCTCATAGACACAAATGTTATTTTGGACAGCCTTGCATCAAGAGAGCCCTTCAATAAAAATGCAGATGATATTTTTGACATGATTGCCCAAAACCGTGTGGAGGGCTATCTAAACACCAGTAGCGTAACCGATATTTATTATATCCTACGAAAAACGCTGGATGATACAGCTAGCAGGAGAGAAATCAAGAAACTTTTGTATGTTCTTCAAGCAATAGAAATTACAAAATCTGATTGCCAAACTGCGCTTGATTCACCATTGCCAGACTTTGAAGATGCATTGGTGGTAGTTTGTGCCGATAAGGTGAACCTTAATTATATTGTCACTCGTGACGAAGAACTTCTAAAACTTCCTAATGCTGTTTCACCTATTGAATTTTTAAGCAAGATAACGATGAGAACTAAGCCATATAATTAAAGCCGAACTTCCCTATGGGAGTTATTTGCGTTTAAGGTGGAGGAGCAAGTCCACCATTAAAGCCTGTACTGCGTATGGTGTCTCGTATATGCCAGTTGTCGCTGCTTTGAATGTCGCTTAGCTCCATCACAATTGTGTTGTTTTGGATGCTTAGTGAAACATTGTCACCTCTGTCCCAGCCCAACTCTTTTAGCATATGGTCTGGGATATTTACACTGTATAGTATGTTGATGGTTCGTATTTCTTTTTGCATATCGCGCCCCCTGTTTTTATGGTTTAGTCCTTTGTACATATATTACCAGACACATGATTTTACAAAAAATGTTTTTTTGCTGCACAAAATGGAAATGTTGTAGAAATGTAGCTGCAATGTTATTGCGTAGCAAAATATTAAAAGCCATAATATCTACATATATGTGGCTGTGCAGCCATTCAAATACCAAATTACAACATATATGGTGATATTAAGCTCTGTTTTATCAATAATATATATAATGTACAATCAAAAAAAATCCGAACCTACGCCACATTCGGCTACAGATTCGGATTTCGCTTGATGTTAAATTGCACATGCATATTATTTGATGCAAGGTATCTACAAATTTTAGGATATATAGTTACGGTAACTGTACAACTATCCGGCCAGGAGGAGGAGGAGGTTGATATGGGAATGGATTATCACCGAGTGGACCGGCATGTACGGTCACAGTAGAACTGAGCATTACCATTAGAACAATGGCTATTGCTAATAATTTTTTTTCATTTTAACTTTTCACTCCTTTTTTATTTTAGAGACACCGCTCATATATCCGACATATGGCTTGTGCCGCTTTAAGGTCTTTTTTCACTACAATTTTCATGATAGGATGCTTTATATGGTATAAACTTACAACTGTATTCATAAACGGGCAATACTTAAATTTGTGTAAGAACTACAAGCTGGCAGTTTAGATGATTGGGCCAAAAGCGATCACCTTAAACTATAGACAGATAATTATGGGCGCATAACAAACATCCGGCCAGGAGGGGGAAGGAATGGAGGCGGGTTATCATTGACAGGGCCGGCATACATGGCAGTAGTGGAACTGAGTATTATCAGTAAAACAATGGCAATTGATAGTAATTTTTTTTTCAATTTACTTGCCACTCCCCTCATTATTTAAAAGACACCGCTCATATATCTGACATATGGCTTCTGTTGCAGTTAATGTTTTCTTATTATTCTTGTTTTCATAATAGGATGCCAATAGCTTGTTATAGTCCTTAGCCAGAAAATAATCATGTGTTTTTTTAAAATGGGGGATTGCTATAGTCTCAATATACTCGACAGGTTGATGAAAAAGCGATAAACGACTTCTTATAGTGATGTAGTCACGTAATGCTTTAAATGGTACATGGAATATCTCATGATCATGGTACATATATTCCGTTTTATCTAGTAGCTGTTGGGCCTTTGTATATTTTCTCATTCCCGCCATACAAAATATTACTTCATGTAAAGCCCTTAAATAATTGGTGGAGCTTTTTTCAAAACATTCCATTGTCTGTCCGAAATAATCTAATGCAATACACCAGTTTTCATTTTGCTTATGTAGCCGCCCAAAATTAGTAAGCGTCATACCTATATATTGGTTATCATTTATGCTTCTTGCGCATATTATTGTATTTTTTAGTATTTTCTCGGCTTTGTCTAACTCATTTACCTTAATATAATTAAGCGCAAGCATGTTATCAAAATGCAAATCATAAACACTTACTTTTCTATTATTGTGCTGCGCATAGCTATATACACTTTGCGCATACGATATTGCACGATACGGAAATTCAAGAAGCGAATAGCAAGACGCTATACCAAGATGTATCCTTTTTATATCAACAAATTCCAGGATGTTAAGCCCTTTACTCAACTCAAGCGCTTGTAAATAACACTCCAAACTTTCTTTGTAACGCCCGCGCCTGGTGAGTATTACTCCCATATGAAAATAATAGTGATATCTATGCTCATTTGTTATCTTGTCTAATATATTGTGGAAGTACTCCAGCTTTTTTTCGGCTGCGTCTAGGCTTTCTTGGCCATAGATAAAAAGCGCTACTTCAAACAAGCGGTACAACATAGGAAGATTTTCGTCGCAAGGGTCCAGCCTTACTATAGTAGCCATATCTTCGTGTTGTTTCCTGGCTTCGTCGAACCGTTTATCTCTTATATTATCGTGAAACATGTACAACTCTTTGTATTTGACTGCACAGTCCGTCTCCGAAAGTGGCATGCCTGGCATACCAAGATGCTTTAGTGCATTGTCTATTTGGATATCTGTATATTGCGTAAGTCCTGCTTCTGCCTTACTAATCTTGGAGGCATCTGCAAAAATAGCGTCAGCTAAGTTTACTTGGGTTACTTTGTATGATTCTCTAAGAATCTTTAATTTTTTTTCCTGTATACGCATTTATGACCTGCCTAACAAAATGATTTATATATCGGCAACAAGTGACTCTAATATACAAGGGTTTTAATGGTTTGTCAACAATATTTTCCTATTTTACTTTTTCATTTACCATCTTATCCAATAATTATCACTGTTTATGCGGCTTTGACTGGTTTGATAGTGTGACGATAAATAACTAACTATGTTATATTGCTACTGCAATTACCCATTATACAAAGGAGGCGTAAAAGTTGATAAGACGCGACAAGAACAATTATTACCTAGACATTGCAGAGGAAGTATCACACAGGTGTACGTGTATTAGGAGGCACTATGGCGCGGTTATTGTAAAAGATGACGAAATAATCTCTACAGGCTATGTAGGCGCACCGCGTGGCAGAAAGAACTGCACAGACATAGGCTCGTGCGTGCGAGAGGAGAAAAAAATAGCCCGTGGCGAAAGGTTTGAGTTGTGCCGCAGCGTCCACGCAGAGGCCAACGCAATAATTAGCGCATCCAGGAAGGACATGCTGGGCGGCTCTATATACTTAGTTGGCACTGACATGGACACCAAGGCCTATACAAAAAACGCAACAAGCTGCGCTATGTGTAAGCGCCTGATAATCAACGCTGGCATAGCCCATGTATACATCCGGGATGATAAAGACAACTTCCGCGTTGTAAATGTAGGAGACTGGGTATCCAATGACGAGTCTTTACAAGGCAGTTTTGGCTACTAGTGACTAATCATAAAAACATACAAGGAGGATGCAATATGCACATAAACTTTACAAACCCACCCAACGAGTACAGGATAAAGCCGTTTTGGTTCCTTAATGGTGACTTGGATGACAATGAACTCAAAGCACAACTGGATGAGATGAAGGCAAAAGGCATAGGCGGTGTGTTCATATGCGCACGCCAGGGGCTCAAAATCCCATACTTGTCAAAAAAATGGTTTAGCAAAATAAAAACAATATGCGACTATGCCGACTCTATAGGTCTAGAGAACTGGCTCTACGACGAGTATCCATACCCAAGCGGTATAAGCGGCGGCGAGGTAACCGTGCGCCACCCCCAGGCAAAAGCAAAACAGTTAATTGAACATATATTTGATGCAAGAGGCAACGAGGAAACCTGGTACGCACTACCCTTTTGTGATGTAATTTATGCATGTGCATTTCCTATTAACAGCGATAATGAGCCGGATTTTGAATCTGGCATAGATATCCGCGACGATATAGGAAATTTGCAAGCGCAAGAAGTATATCAAAACAACACCGGCCTAACCCAGTACAACAAGAAGCGCTACTTCACGTACGAGCCTACAAAGTACCTTTCTGTTGTACTGCCCCAGGGCAACTGGCGCATACTCATTGTGATGCAAGATGAAATAAAAAATTTTAAGTACTACGGCAACTATGTAGATGTATGCGACAAAGAAGCAATGCAAACCTTTATAGAAACTACTCACTCAAAATATGTGGAGTATCTGGGCGAAAGCTTTAACACAGTAAAGGGCATGTTTTCGGACGAAGTGGGTTTTGTAAGTGCCATACCTTGGACAAGGCATGTCGTTGCAGAAATGAAGCGTTTATATGGTTACGAAACCTGTGATTTTGTACCGGCACTATACCTAAGCTCGTATAAAGATGCATACAAAATCCGCTACAGGTACTACAAGGCAATCCATGACCTGTTAATGCAAAACTACTATAAACCAGTGTCCGACTGGTGTGACAGCCATGGTATAGCCCTGGCTTGCGAGTGCCAGTCTATGAGGATGTCTACACAGCGGTACTCACACATTGTGGGGGGAGATACTGCTCACGAGAAGCTGGGCAAGGACTTCCGTTATATTGTTGAGCGCAACCTGCACAGTTTTCGCGCCAACCCTAAGTCTGTCAGCTCGTTAACAAGGCAGCTAAACCAGCGGTTTTCTATGATAGAAAGCTTTCACAGTGTTGGGTGGTCTATGACTATACAAGACGCAAAATGGATGTTTGATAGGATGGCTGGCTTTGGTATAAATTTTTACAACATCCATGCGTACTACTATACAATGGAAAGCATAGTCAAACACGATGCCCCACCGTCCCAGTTTATACAGAACGCGTATTGGAAGCACTACAAAAAGCTGGGGGACTATACCGCACGGCTAAGCGTGTTTGTAACAGAAACGGATACCAATGCCAATATAGCGGTGCTTGACCCTATTGCTGGCCTGTGGGCGCTTTTGTCTAACCCGTTTTACAAGTTTACGCCATATGCGCGCTCTACCAAGTGGGAGCAGGATATGCACACAAAGATATACGGGTTTTGGGGCGATATCCGCAAAGAGCTGATATATGACGGCGTAGATTTCGACAACCTGGATGCAGAAATATTGAATGAGTCAGAAATCATAGATGGGCAGATAGTTATAGGCCGGGCAAAGTACGACGTACTAATATTGCCACCACTCATGGCTATAGAAAAAGAAGCCACGGATAAAATTAAGCAGTTCCTGGCCCAAGGCGGCACGCTTATAGGCGTTGGTGATTTGCCCTTTATCGATATCGACGATGAAAATGTTAAAGAAACATATACAAAAATCTTCGAACATGCCAACGCACACCTGATAAGTACAACAAGCGACGTGTACAACGGCGATGTGCATAAACATCTCATGGGCATAGTAAGCCAACAAGCAGACAATACTGTCCAAGTTTCCTACGACGCAAGATTTGCAAAAACCATGTTGGTCACAAAGCGTTATGACGCAGATGGGGCACTGTATATATATATTTCAAACCAGGAGAACAACCACGTAGACGTAAATATAACAATAGAACATGACGAGCCATACCATTTCCAACAACTGTCGTTTGAGGATGGTGGCAGTGTCAAGCTTCCTGTTACTAACAACAAGTGTACAATCGCCTTCCAACCCTACGACTGTAAAGCACTAAAGCTTGCACGAGGTGAATATACACAAGTTATCGAGTCATTGCCGGCGTTGGAGATATTAACAGGCAAGCTCATGGATGTTTACATCGAAGGCGAAAATGTGCTACCGCTAGACAGTTTCGAATTTTCTGTAGACGAGAAGGAATGGGCGAGTGTTGATGTCTCAACAGCGGAAAACCAGCTAGACACATCTGGGTTTGCCATAACCGGCGGCCAGGCAGAGATTAAGGTAAAAGGGTTTGGGCTACCAAAGCAGATAGTGCCCACATACCCCAAAAAGCTATATTACCGGAAGAAATTTTACTGCGACTATGTACCCAACAACATAAATATCCTTATGGACGAATCCACCATACTCCAGGGATATGACATGTATATAAACGGGTGCAAGGTTGATAATGCAACCTTTGCTAAGTCCTTTGTCAATGACATAAAAAATATAAAAACCCCAATAACCGGGCTGGTAAAGGAAGGCGAAAACGAGCTATACGTTGTTGTAACAGCAGAAAACGGCTGGGGCGGCATAAGGGACAACATATATATATCTGGTGATTTTGCAGTCACACATGAGCAGCATGGCATGACCATCACCAAGCCTACTGGCAAGGCAGAGCTTACCCACACTTATATCCATGGCTACCCATACTATTGCGGGACATTCCGCTTTAAGAGTGTTGCTCATGCACAAAGCACAGGCCGGTACGCAATTACACTGTCTGAGAAAAAGGTATACGACTGTGTGGAGGTAGTGGTTAATGGGGTAAGCGCGGGCGTGCGGGCCTTTGCACCATACACCTGGGAGGCAGACTTAGTTGTTGGTGACAACGATGTGGAGATAATGCTCACCAATACATTAATAGGTATGCTAGAAGGTGGATATTTTGATTATGATGCACACCAGTTTGTTAAGGTAGAATAGGGCTCAACATAGCACCACCGTAGATGCGCCGCCGCTTATGATAACTGGCGGCGCATCTACATACATAGTACATACAACGAAAACATGCAATTTTTCTAAAACACCTATCCATTTTGCTTTATGTTGCACTATATAAGTGTAATGGCCATTATAGCGAGGTATGTATGGAAAACGAAATTGTAAAATATCTAGAGCCTATTTTCCGTTTTTGCATAAAGCGGCTAAACAACCGCCACGATGCAGAGGATTTGGCAAGCGAAATAATGGTTCATATACTAGACGGCATAAACAAATATCATGTCGAGTCCTTGGAAAAATGGGTCTGGCGCATTGCCTATAACCGCTATGCACGGTTTATTGATACAGGTAAGAAAAACGACGTGCCGTCTGAAAGGGACTTTGCTGATATCCGTGATGATTATGATTTTGTTGACGAGTTAGTCATTGCCAGTGAGTATCAGCAAGTGTTTAAATTCCTCCATACACTTACCTCGGAGTACCGTAACATTATGGTCGACTACTATATTGGCCAGTTGCCGGTAAAACAAATAGCCAAAAATTACAACCTCACCGAAGCCACAGTAAAGTGGCGGCTCAATGTAAGCCGTGAAAAGATTAAGAAAAGGATAGGTGAACATAAAATGAACAAGGTCTACAAACGCATCAACTGGAATACAACAGCGTGCAACGGCGCAATGGACCCTGACCGGTACCTACACACTCAAGCAGCCAGGGCCATATGCGAAGCGGCATACGAAAAGCCGCTAACAGTAGAAGAAATAAGCATTAAATCCGGGCTGCCAGCAATGTTTATAGAAGACGAACTCCCCCGGCTAATACACGGTGATGCCATCGTAAAAGACGGTAATAAATACGCGACAAACTTCATAGTCCTGCGCCTATGCGACAAAAAGGTAATGGAGACAAAGTTTGCCCCATTGGTTAACGACATAGCAGATACTATTATTGCACTTATGTGCGACCATACAGCCGATGTGCCAAAAATGGGCTTTTATGGCTCGGATTATACAATAAAGCGGCTTGGGTATATCATGCTGCCTACTGTCCTTCGCGGAGGGATTACACGTATTAAAGAAGGACTAAACATACCCGATGGCCCGTTCCCTCCCCGGCTAGATGGCGGCTATGGTTGGTTTATTGTAGAAGAAAAGGAAACAGAAGACGAGCATCTGATGACCACCCAAAGCGGATGCAACACTGCGGGTGAAGAAGACTGTATCTACTACTTTATGATTGGCAAGTACTTCGACAATAATATTTACAACAATGGCGGCACGCGCTGGCTACATGCAAACGATATCGTGTTAAAAGCCGAAAACGGAGTTATTGCGGACGGTGTATTATCTGACGACGACAAGATACGGCTTTTGAAAGCAAACCTGATTGTCAAGGACGGAAGCAAGTATAAGCTCAACTTCCCCGTGTTTAGCGCGAAGCAGTATGACAATTTTAGAAATATCTTCGACGAGCCCGATGCGGCGCTAGATGGTATGCTTGCAGAGTTGATTGCGGACATCCACCGGTGTTTTAAAGCCTTTGTACCTAAGCGGCTTGATAGCCAGGTAAACCAATGGGTGACATGCTATGTCCACAATATCATTGGCTATGTGGCGGAGGAGTTAATAAATAGACGTATGCTGGAAAAGCCCGACGACAATATACCACTTACAAACGGGGTGTTTTGTGTTTTAGGGGAATATGTGAATCCATAATATAACGAATAATTTATTATACAAAAAGGCGCTGATAAACTACTGCATCAGCGCCTTTTTGTATGTTTAAAATACTTAAATCAATTGTTGTGTGGTTAAGGGGCTTGAGAAATAAGCCCCTTGAAATTTGTCACCAAACCCAAGGAACATCGTATTTATGAATATTTTCATCTATCGTTACGATAGTCATATCCTCTGTTTTTGCGGTTGATATGATTAAACGGTCAAAGGGGTCACGGTGATGCAATGGCAGTTCGGCAATTAGCGTTTCAAGTTGTGACTGGGTAATTGGCAAAATGATAAATCCATTTTGCGAGAGCATCTCCCACAGATGAGTTAGGCCGCCATCAAAAGTGAGTTTCCCCATGCTGTACTTAATTGAAAATTCCCACAAAGACGCTATGCTGATATATTTTCCCACATCGTTATTTTCGATGATTTCTGATGCACATTCACTAAGGTCTTTTGAA
>Ga0123355_10008106_pt1 | contig 15857 bp, 13 predicted proteins | sample TergutEmb28metaG_3_FD_89872 | JGI IMG/M metagenome (GOLD analysis project Ga0123355, IMG submission 89872) | Embiratermes neotenicus P1 segment gut microbial communities from Petit-Saut dam, French Guiana - Emb289 P1 | ecosystem: Host-associated > Arthropoda: Insects > Digestive system > Gut ...
GTTGCCATCCAGCGTTCGCGGGGGTATTCGACACGCAAGTCGTTGACCATCGATGAAATTGCTACGATTTGTAAGATCGTGCGAGAGGTAAATCCCAAGGTGCCGATCTTTGTGGATAACTGCTATGGCGAGTTTGTTGAAACCCGGGAACCCCTGGAAGTCGGTGCTGACCTGATCGCGGGGAGCCTCATCAAAAATCCCGGTGGGGGGCTTGCACCATCCGGCGGCTATATTGTAGGGCGTGCTGATTTGCTTGAAGCCGCCGCCAATGCCGCAACTGCACCCGGCTTGCAAGGTGAGTATGGTGCAACTTTGGGGCAAAATCGCTTGCTTTTCCAAGGTCTGTTCCTAGCGCCCCATACAGTGGCACAGGCGATGAAGACTGCTGTCTTCGCCTCTGCCGTCATGGAATCTTTGGGGTATATTGCTGACCCTCGCCCCCTTGATGTGCGGACAGATATTGTACAGATGCTGCGTTTTGACAAAGCAGATGCGCTCATCCGCTTCTGCCGCGGGATTCAGCAAGGTGCGCCGGTTGACGCTTACGTCACACCGGAACCGGGACCTATGCCGGGCTATGATTGCCCTGTCATCATGGCGGCGGGAGCCTTTCATCAGGGGTCTACGATTGAATTATCGGCAGATGCGCCCCTACGGGAACCGTATTCGGCTTACTTGCAGGGTGGTTTGACCTTTGAATCGGGCAAACTTGGGGTACTATCTGCGGCGGCGCTGCTTTTGGCAACTTAAACAGCGGGACGATGTGGGCATCGTCCCCTACAAGCAATGATATTTAGATTTTCTGTAGGGGCGGATGCCCACATCCGCCCGTGTATCATTTAAGAGCTGACATTGCCTCCTCGCTGTGGACTAGACCAAGCCCTTTTCCTCATAAGATAGATGAGAGTGTCCATTTATTTCCCCGCCTTTGGCGGGGAAATAAATCAAATCTATCTAAGCGGGGGTGAGCGTATGCGGCGTTCTTATCGGGTGCGGGCATTTCGTCGGATTCAGATTACACTGACGCCCAGGCAAAAGCGCGGGATGGTGATATTGGGCTTCAGTCTGCTTTTGCTGATTGCGGCGCTTAGCGTCAATCGCAATTTGGTGCCAATTATGACGGAGATGGCAGTGAATGAAGCGAATGAGCTGATTACCGCTTCCATCAACAATGCAATCACTGCACGGCTTTTGGATGGAAGTTTTTCCTATGCGTCGCTTGTCCACTTGGAAAAGGACGCTTCCGGCAATATCTCCGCCCTGACCACGGATATGGCGCAGATTAACGCCTTACAGGCGATGATTACAAATGAGGTGCTGGCATACGTAGGCGCACTGGGCGAGACGCGGATGCAAATTCCTCTGGGGAATATCCTTGGCGGCAGTCTGCTCTCCGGTCGGGGACCGGGGCTTGGCTTTCGGGTGGTGACCTTGGGGAATCCCTCCGCTGCTTTTTCCAATGAATTTCTCACAGCGGGGATCAACCAGACGAAACATCAGATTATGCTGGATATCTCTATTCAGGTGAACATTTTAGTCCCGGGTCGTACCACACAGGAGACGATCTCCACACAAATGCTGGTTGCTGAAACCGTCATCGTGGGAGAAGTTCCCAGTACTTTTGGGCAATTCCATTTTGGATATTAGTTCCAATATGAGGTGAATGATGGATACAAAAGAAAACATACAAGCGCTTCGCGCAGAGATCAAAGCGCATAATCACAGTTACTACAATCTGGACGCACCAACAATCTCCGACCATGACTATGATCTGCTCATGCGGGAGCTGAAAGATTTAGAGGCGGCGCATCCGGAGCTTGTCACACCGGACTCCCCCACTCAACATGTGGGGGGGGCTGTGTCCTCTTCTTTCGCACCTGTTACCCATGAAGTACCGCTGGAGAGCCTCAATGACGCATTTTCGCCGGATGAGCTTGAAGAGTTCCACATCCGTGTGGAGAAAGTTGTCTCCGATCCCTCCTACGTGGTTGAGCCAAAGGTTGATGGACTCTCTGTTGCGCTCACTTACGAAAACGGCATCTTCACGCAAGGTGCAACACGCGGGAATGGCACAGTGGGCGAGGATGTGACGGAGAATTTGAAGACCATCGCAAATCTCCCCCAGACGCTCAAACAGGCGCCTGCACATTTGGTGGTACGGGGCGAGGTTTATATGCCGAAGCAGGTGTTCTTGGAACTCAACGAGGCGCGTGATCTAAACGGTGAAGCTCCTTTTGCCAATCCGCGCAATGCGGCGGCGGGGTCTATGCGGCAGCTTGATCCCACGATCACTGCCAGTCGGCGGCTTTCCTTGATTGTGTTCAACGTGCAGACCGTCACAGGCAGGACATTTACACAGCATAGTGAGAGTTTGGAGTTCCTGCATGATCTGGGTTTTCCGACAGTCTATTATGATGTGTTTTCCACCATTCAAGACTGTTGGACACGCATCGAAAGTTTAGGTGAAAAGCGCGAGACCTTGAAATATGAGATTGATGGCGCTGTCATTAAGCTTGACCGCCTTGCAGATCGGGAGGAACTCGGCAGCACATCCAAAGCGCCCCGCTGGGCAGTGGCGTATAAATATCCGCCGGAGCAGAAATCTACTGTAATCCGTGAGATTGTTGTCCAAGTCGGACGGACAGGGGTTTTGACACCGAAAGCGGTGTTTGAGCCTGTACATCTGATGGGTACCACAGTAACAAACGCGAGTTTGCATAATCAAGATTATATTGATGAGAAAGACATTCGTATTGGAGACACGGTCCTTGTCCAAAAGGCGGGGGAAATTATCCCGGAAGTGGTGTCTGTTTTAAAGGATAAGCGCCCTGCTGACAGTGTTCCCTATCACCTGCCCGATGTCTGCCCTGCTTGCGGTGCACCTGTGCATCGGGATGCGGAGGGTGTTGCGGTCCGCTGTACCAGTGCGACTTGTCCGGCGCAGCTCTTGCGGAATATCACACACTTTGCTTCGCGGAATGCGATGGATATTGAGGGGCTCGGACCATCCATTGTGGAGCTTTTGGTGGATGCGGGGCTTGTGCATTCCGTGGCTGATTTGTATTCCCTTAACCCTGAAGCGATTGAAGCCCTCCCTCTTATGGGACAAAAGCGCACAGAGAATCTGCTACGGGCGATTGAGGCGAGTAAGTCGCAAGACCTCTCACGCTTGATCTTTGCATTGGGCATCCGACAGGTGGGGGCTTCTACAGGGAAGAGTCTTGCGGCTCAGTTTGGGTCTATGGAAGCACTGGCTGAAGCCAGTTTGGACGAACTTGTAACTGCACACGATATCGGGGCGATCACTGCGACATTTTTGATTGAATGGTTTGCCGACCCAAATTCACAGGCACTTCTCGCGCGGCTCAAAGACGCTGGTGTCAATATGAAAGCCGAAGCGCAAGCTTTCGGAGATTTGCGCTTTGCCGGACAGACTTTTGTCCTCACAGGAACGCTCACTCAGTACACACGCCAAGAGGCCGGGGCGATCATTGAGAGACTGGGTGGTAAGGCAGCGAGCTCTGTGTCGAAAAATACGAGCTATGTTCTCGCCGGTGAGAATGCCGGGAGCAAGCTCGACAAGGCGCAAAGTCTTGGTGTCACGATCATTGACGAAGCAGAGTTTGAACAAATGACTTCATAGTAGGGGCACGCTTTGCGCGTCCGCGGACGGTCAGAGACCGCCCCTACTGTTCCCATTCAGTTTCCCACATTGCATAACAAAGGAGAGTACATATCATGCACATTTCTATCTTAGGATCAGGCGGTTGGGGTACCGCTTTGGGGCTGCTGCTTCTGGAAAACGGACACCAGGTCACGCTTTGGTCAAAGTTTCAAGAGGAAGCGGATACACTGCACAAGACGCGGCAAAACCGCTATCTCCCCGGTGTGGACTTGCCGGATGAGCTCAACTTTACAATTGACCTTTCTTGTGTCAAAGATGCAGAGCTTGTGGTTTTGGTGGTACCGTCTTTTGCGATACGTGAGACTTTTGCGGCAATCCGCGATCTTTTGCCCTTAGAAACACCTGTGGTTATCGCCTCAAAAGGGATCGAGCGAGGGACAAGCAAGACGTTCTTCGAGATTGGGCGGGATGAACTCGGTGCAGATCACCCTCTTGCTATCCTCTCCGGTCCCTCTCATGCGGAAGAGGTGGCGCGTAAGGTGCCGACAGCTTGTGTGGCAGCGTCTGACTGTGCTTCCGTTGCAGAGCTTGTACAAGATGTCTTTATGAACGAGCGTTTCCGCGTCTATACCAGCGCCGATATCATCGGCGTAGAACTTGGCGGGGCGCTGAAAAATATCATCGCGGTTGCCGCCGGAATTTCTGACGGTCTGGGCTATGGCGACAACACCATGGCGGCCCTCATGACGCGGGGCTTGGACGAGATGGCAACTCTCGCCGTCTCTCGCGGTGGATCGCGGGAGACTTTGGCTGGACTCACAGGGCTTGGGGATCTCATTGTCACCTGTACATCCAAGCACTCACGCAATCGTCGTGCGGGACAGTTCATTGGACAGGGATACAGTGTAGAAGATGCAATGGAACAAGTGGGTGCCGTGGTAGAGGGGTACTATGCCGCCGCCGCTGCCATTGAGCTTGCGCGTCCTATGGGGATTTCTTTGCCCATCACTGAAGAGCTCTACCACGTACTCTATGAGGGTAAATGTCCGAAAGTGGTACTGCGTGATTTGATGAGCCGCTCGAAACGGGCGGAGCATGGCGGCGCAGCCTCTGCACATTGGGTTTCCTCAAACTGATTGGAGCACTACATATGCTAGACATGCTTTGGATTTTCCTCTTATACTCCTTTTTTGGCTGGTGCCTTGAGGTAATCTATGCCGCAATTAAGACAAAGCAACTTGTCAATCGCGGCTTCTTGAACGGACCCATTTGCCCGATTTACGGTGTAGGAGCCGCTGTTCTTATCCCGCTTTTGTCACCGCTTGCTACGCATTTGTCCCTGCTGTTTTTCAGCGCTGTGATCCTGGCAAGCTTCTTAGAACTCATTGGCGGCTATCTCCTCAAGCGCTTGTTTCACATCTCTTGGTGGGATTATTCAGAGAATCGCTTCAACATCGGCGGGTATATTTGCTTGCAGTTTAGCCTAATCTGGGGACTCTGCGCTGTGATTATGGTGCGGGTGATTCAGCCGCCTTTGGCGCATGGGGTCTCCTTGCTCCCCTTTCCGCTTCTTGCTGTAACACTTGTGCTGTTTTATGCTTACTTTCTTGCAGATGTCACTGCCACCATGCTCTCCATCCGCAATCTCAACCGAGATTTGCAGGAGATCACACATCTTGCAAATCTCATCCGCAAGGGCAGCGATGCCATGGCAGAAGGTCTTGCCCAACCCACCCTGCAAGCGGCAGAGCGGATTCGCGCTTTCGAGCTACCCGAAAAAGCCCGCGCCGGACGGGAGCGTTTGCAGGAAAAGCTGGACGATTTCGAACGGCTCAATGCGCTCCTCAGCAAACGCAGTGTAATCCGCGCACGTCTGTTCCGCGCCTTTCCTGATATGAAGAACCTGCGCCATCTCGGTGCGTTTCATGAGATGCGCCAACGGTTTTGGGAACGTGTGAAACGACGGAAGTGAGGGTGTAGGTGTGAAATGCAAAACCCCTTGCAATCCGGCTAACGCCTGTGATTGCAAGGGGTTTCCTTTAGAGCCACAGAAGAAAACAAATCCGAACATCTTTCCAATGAGAAAGGTGTTCGGATTTCTACTCTTCGAATTTGCTATGGTGTAGCTTCTCCAGACTCGTCATCTTCGTCAGCTTCAATAAACATATCTTCTGTAGTCTGTTGCGCTAACTTAAGCTTTTCTGTGATGGCGACAAGTCCCTCTAATGCCTCAATGGCAATTGACATTTGCCCTGCTAGATGAAAATACATAGCTTTATAGTCTGGGCCTGGCATAGAAAATCCTCCCTTATATGTAATCTTACTGTAGGGAAATTGGAGCGGGTGGCGAGGTTACAAAAATAGCATATTTTCGCTTCTTTGCACTTTCTCCAAACATCTTTGAATCCTATATGTTTCAATGGTTTGCACCCTTTTTCTTCACTTTTTCACTTCCGCCAAAAATGCCGTCATTTCGTGATGGCGTGTACAGAGCGTGTACGGATTTTAAGCGATTTTGTCCAGAACATCAACCGCTCTTTCTTCCTCTCGCGGGTACAAATGAGAGTATGTGTTCCACGTCATCTCTATACGAGCATGACCGAGCCGCCGGGCGATTTCTTGAATGTTGATGCCCTCATTGGCAAGGACGGACACATGGGAGTGCCGGAAGTCGTGGATGCGGATGACCTCAAGTCCCGCCATCGCGGCGTATCTTTCATTCCTGCGCTGTATCGAGGAATTTCTGGGACTGTTTACCCCGCCGCATATTCTGTAATCTTCCGTGAAGTTATCTTGTGTCTCTTGCCGCTTTCTATGCTCTGCTAACACCTGCCGGAGCGGTTGTGGCATTTGAAGCGTCCGAACGGAAGACTTGTTTTTCGGCGGCGTTTCTCTATCCCCGCCTTTCAGTCTTTGCGTTATACTCCGCGTTACGGATAGAAATGCACCGTCAATGTCACTCCACTTCAAGGCATAAATCTCACCTTTCCGAAGCCCTGTGTAAAAGGCTATGTTGAAAAACACATAGTAATCCCACTCGGAAAAATTCTTTTGTTTTTCTTCTCGCTCTATTGCAACTTTCCTCGCCGCGCTGATGAACTGCGGAAATTCTTCCGCTGTGTAAATCGTCATGCTCTGTTTGATAAACTCTTTGTCTTTGAAGTTTCCAACAATGGAAAGCGGGTTTTTAGAGAGATATTCCATTTTGATTGCATAATTGAGCATCGCCCGCAAATCGCTGAACGCTTGCTTTTTGGAGTTTAAGGACAATTTTCTTTTCTCCATGCTCAACTTCCAATCTTGCAAACCCTTTACCGTAAGCTTATCAATGGGAACATCTTTCAGCATGGGCAGGATGTAATACTTGAAATTGCGCTTGGTCTTGTCAAGCGTAGTTTCTCGGACTTCATACTGCTTTGCTTCGGTGTATTCATCAAAGAGTTCTTGCACCGTCATTTTCTTAACAGGCTTCTCACCTTTGACATGGATTTCATGATCCAATTGCCGCTCTAATAGCTTTGCCGCTTCCATGCCCCATGCTGTGCGGGTCAGTTGCTTTTTCACACCGTTGTCATCACAATAATTGATTCTGACATGGTATTTCTGTAAACCGTCTTTCTTTATGCCTTCGATTTTATGAATAGGCATAGTCAAACCTCCTTGGAAGACGATTTAACCTCGTAAAGCAATTATGCCACATATGGGTTTGCCTTACAAGGTTAAATCGCTTAGATCAGACAAGAAGCTACAATTCAAGCTCCCTAATTTTCTTCATCCTCTTTTCTAGCTCTTTGACATCTATGCCCCAGACTTCATAGGCAACTTTGGTATTCACCTTGTTTGCACCGTATGAAATCATATTTCTGGCAGACATCTCGTCTTTTGCAAGTCGCTTGAGGCGCACCACGGTATTAGCCGAACGGCGACCGAATAGGGCGTTGATTTCTTTGTTGCCAAGTTCGGAGTGGTTGTAGTAGGTACTAAGAGCGGTTTCTATGCTTGTAATTGCGGGAATGTTCACTCCGCCCCACCTCCCAGCCAACCGTCTAATACCATACGAGGGCGCTTGAAATATTCAGTGGTGGTATACTCGTCAAACTCGCCGGGCGCATGGAACACCAACACTCGATGCACGCGCCGGATGAAAGCATCCCAAACGTCAGAGTCTTCAATTCTAATGTGAGCATATTGAAGTTCTAAGGGAATATTGCTAATGATGTAAATCTTGGTGTAACATGCCACTTTATTAGAATAGCGACATGGCAACATGAGCGGGTAACCGTCCAGATAATTGTTCATGTCTTGAATTTTGAAGCTATGGGCAAACTCGTCCAAAATCAAAACGTCCTCGCTCTGGTACTTATCAAAGCACCCATGTTTATAGCCTGTGATCTGGCACACATTTTCATAGCCGTATTTCTCCATGACGTGCCGTGTTTTTCCCATCGCCGTTACGCCTTGGATATATGTAACGTCTAAATGTCGAAATGTGTCTCGAAATTCTGCGGCGATTAGTTCTTGTCTAACTTGTTCCAGTGTAGAACGGAAGCGCATGAGATGTGTTTGTTCGCGGATCACATCTAAAACGCTGCTCCCATTTTCTAACATCTGATAGGCAATATCCCAATCAGAACGATTTCCGGGGCTTTCGCTTGGGAGCTCACCCCATTCCTCGAATGTGTCTGGAATCGTGGTATCCGCTTTTTTATCCTCTACCCACTTGCCGGACTTCTGGATATATGCCCTGCATTCTTTACTATCGCCCTGTGCGGGTTCAATATGGGCTGTGCCGAAAAGATTTTTGACAGTGGAAAATCGGATTGCGGACTTTTCTGCAACGAAGTATAAGTGTGTATGCGGCGTGTGCTCTTCCAGTCCCTTTTCGTCTGCCATACACCAGTATTTGAGATGCATTTTATTGAGCGCTTCTCGGATTCGTTTATGTGTCCACTCTGGACTGGGGTTATTTATTGTCAACAGGTATCTCCTGTGTCGTGTATCTTTTTTCATTTTTCAATTATCCTTTCTATGACTTGTGGTACAAGGTACAGGGGTATCTGGGTAATACTAGACCAGATACCCCGCGCCGCCCGCCTTACGCTTCACACGGCAGACGGCGCGGGGCTGAGTTATGGTCTGATACTAGGACGATGCATCTTTGTACAACCCTTGTATAGCGTCTAAAATGTCAAAGCGCAGTGTCGGAAAGTAACAAAGTTTTGGGTGTCCTTGCAGCGTCACACCCGGGCAGGTGAAAACACCTTGACCCGGTAAGTATCTGCGATTCGGTATGTTGGCAACGGCTGACACACCAAACGCGGTTTCGTAGGTGGTACGCTCCGATTGCCCTAGCACAATCTTTGTGACCAAATTGTCCCGAATATCCGTTGTGATTGATGCTGCATCACTCTTTTGCATGACAATCCACAGAAAGAACCCAAGTTGCCGCCCCTGCATGACAATCCCTTTTAACAGAGAAGCAACCTCATCGCGCACCTTTCTATCCATGGTTGCAACACATGCTTGGAAACTCGAAAACTCATCGACTATCAGCACATGAGGAGACAAGCCCAAGTCTGCGTAGGTGTCATCTAGTTTCGCGCTTAGTCCTGCTTTCACTTCCGGCTTTCGATATTCCATTGCGCTGTGGAAGCGGCGTAGTAGGCTAATGATATCGTCCACAGTTTCTGCTGTATTTTCCATAGAAACTTTATCACCCAAGATTGCCAAACTGGAAGCCTTAGGATCTGCGAAATACAGGTTGTAGGGAGTAGATTTTCCTAACATTTGCAAAATGAGGGAATAGAGCGCATAAGTTTTTCCGCTCCCTGTTTGACCTACAATCAGCGAGTGACCTAGAGGGACATTGCTTATCCCATCAAGAAACAATTCATAGCTACCGCACGTTTCCATGCTGAAATACTGGAACACATCAGCATTATCAAAAATAATCTGCCGTTGCTCTCTGCTGTCGGAAATCTCGAAAATGACCTCATTCTGCGAATCGGTCAAATAGTGTTGGTCTACGATGAAATGCCCAAGGCAAGAGGAAAGCGGGATTGTCTCATATCGTTTCTCGAATCGGACATGGTTTTCTATCCGTAGCACACCATTTATGCAATCGTTCTCAAGGGTTAGTTTGAGCCGTGGCAGTCTGGCGAGCTTGCACGATCCATTGCCCTCTTCTATGTAGTATCTGGCTTCTAGTAAGGCTCTCCGTACGCCCGATAATATACGAGCGTGTAGGAATGCATGGCGAGTCCCTTTGTGGATTCCGTGCTTAATCAACCATACGAGCAGGGCAATTGCCGTTAGAACGCTTGCCAGCAAAAAGCTGTACATAGTTGCCTGTTGGATGATGGGGGTCAGAAAGAACTCTGGGTGGGAAACTAGAATCCCGCTGTGGGCAAGGTGTAAAACCCCGCCCAACAGAAGTAGAATCGCCACCGAACCCCAGAAGACAGCTTGCTGTCTACTACTTTTGGTCGGTAGCATTAGACGCGCCTCCTGTCTTTGCAATCTTCTGAACGCCGCCAAAGCGTAAGATGTACGAAAAGTCGATATAATATGACACATCCGGCATGAAGTCTTGTAATGCGCAATAGTCACCTTTCTTGAGCCCCACATCGTGAGAACCGCAAAGAACATACGCCTCAAAAGTTTCGAGTATCATATTGTCTTCGCCCGCTTCGTATTTCCCATTATCTTTGGTGATTTGTAGGGTCATAACGATGCCATCGGGTAGCTTTCCTTTTTTGTCTACATATGAACGCTGGCTCACAACTCTGTATTCATTTCCTGTATCGGAAAGGAATTGATCGCCAAGGACTGTTGTTTTCTGATATTTTCTCTTAATCATAGTTTTAAATCCTCTTTATAATAGTTGAGTTTGTGCGTCCACTAGCTCTTTCAAATAGATAAGGCTAGTGGACGCTCATTGGTAGCGAACTACTTAGTCTGTGGTGAATGCACTCCACAGCCGCACTAAGAAAGAAAGCGGAGTGACATAGCTGGGTGAAACAGCAAAGTTGAGGCTGGGGTTCTCATCAGCTGTGTCAGCCACTAAGACAAAGTTTCCATTGCGTAAGGACTGCATAAGTTCGCCTACGGCTTGGAGATGCCGTTGTTCGGCAAGTTTTTCTTGATTCTGTGCATGAGATGCCCTCCACGCATTGAATGCCTCTAATTGTTTTCGTTGATCCTTGTCCATTTGTTGTACTCCTTTCGTGCAGCTCACCGGCTGCAAAATAAATTTTGTTCATGTTGATTCGGCCAAATCTAAATGATATACTCATCATACCAGTCTCTGCCCATTATCTAGATAAATGCGCTAAAAAGAAGCTGAAAAGATTTTTGCTTCAAAAAGCAGGAGGATTTTTCATGGTAAAGAGCTTGTTTAGATACCTTGAAGATAACAAGATGTATACACTAGCAAATATTTTTGATTTTATACAAGAGCAATATTATTCCAGCAGTGACAATATTGTTCTTTGGTTTGGATTTACCATAGATGAAGTCAGGGAATTTGTAAAAGGAGATCTTAACAGGACAGCTTCTTTTCAGAAAAAATATAGAGCCTCAAAAATAAAGGTTCAAAATTTGGGAAAATCCATCGATTACATAATGAATAAATACTATGTTTTGAGCCTCCATGTGCACATTAAGCGACATTTAGAATTGAGAACGAAAAAGTATTATACCATCAAAGAGTTCTGTGATTTTTTGGAACATCCCCCAAATATTGAACACTATTATCATTATCTTGATATTCCTTATGTGAAATATAGTGAGAGCGATATTAGGAAAAAAGTTTCCGCTGACTTTAATGGCATCAAAGAATTTGAAAAGCGTTGCGACTATGGTGAGTGGTGTGTTTTGGGTCCGGTAAATACAAATGGGGGCTACAGTGTTGAGCACAAAGATCAAAGCGGAAGACGCTTTGTAGAAGAGCGCCCGAGCAAGTATCCTCTCAAAGCAGGAAAGCCAGATTATTTGATGAACCGATCCTATGCCATTAATCTTCGCAATGAACTAGAACGGCGTAAATTTAAACCAACGCCATCTAAGTCTAATAGCTCTAAAACTGAAAATGAAATCAAAGAAAATATACAAAAACTTAGTGATGCAGAACTCGCAGAGTTCATAAACACTTTCTATCAAAATATCAAAGATGGAGTTGAACAATCTCAAGTGTCAGAGTTTCGGAATGACAAAAAGCATCGCGACAAGTTATCGGATCTTATAAAGTATATAGAGGAGACAGCCCCTTCCTTGGGTTTGTCTTTTAGCGAACCAATAGACGATTTAAAAGACCAACTTGCCAAAATAAGCAAGCCGTGGGGGGGTGAATTGAGCGCAAAAACAAGAAATAATGCGATTGAGAAGGTATCTGCATCAGATCAGATAGGGAAGAACAGAGAATATATTGCACAGACCCTATACAAGTTTCAAAATAAGACAAAAAAAGATTTTGAGCAATATTATAGAAGTAAATGTTGCGAAATTGGTGATGCATTTCGCTTGTGGATAAAATACAGCAAACTTGTTATGCATAAAATTGATGCTGTAGAAGATGAGGATCAAAGATTTTGGTTAAAGGAGTGTTTGCCTGACCCCCCGTGTACGTCTCAGCTAAGACCCCATACCCCATGTTATGAAGCATTGCGTAAAACATTGTTAGAAAAATATAAGGATTCCACGGCGGATAGGGCAATATTAAGAGATAAGCTATATAATGCAATTGAGAATAAGCCACCAAATCAAAACACCAGTATTTTTGTATATGGAATATTGGCACACGAGATGATGCAATTGGTCGAAGATGTGAACAGTACGATAGAATATTTCAACAGGAGTCAACGCGAGGAACTCCGTAGATTCAAAAACATGTGTGCTCTTCTCAAAAGACCTTCGGTCGAACCGTACATGCAGGGATTAGAAATTATTAAGGCACTCAGAAGCAAGTCAAGTGACTTCGAGAGAGAGACTCCCTCAATCAATTGTGTTCGTAATTTACAAGATATAGAGGTGGGTATCACAAATACCTATGATTCTGGCTTTGCAAACTGCGAACCTGGCATAGAGAAAGCAGTTGATGTTTACTTAGAGCAGCAAAAGAAAATCCTCTGCCGATGGCTTGAATTAGATAAACAATGGACAAATAGTTCTATTAATGCGTCTTCGTTGAGACATGAATTTATGGAGATAGTAAAGGCAAAAATTGATGCAATAGATGATTATGAAACGAAAAAATCTGTAAAACATTTTACAAATGATATTATAAAATGGTAAGACACCTGCCAGTTTTTTCTGCAAATATACTGCAGGCGATCAACGGTGCACGCCGACTTCCACAGCAAAACCAATTGAGGCATGTTCTGTGGAGCACGCCTTAATTGGCTTTACTCGCGATTCTATTGGCATAGCTTCTCTTCTGTTGAGCTTGTGTGCAGGTTTTGCCAATATTGGTGACAGTGAGTATGTAAATAGAAAAAGAAGCTTGCACCGATTAGTGTAAGCTTCTTCTTTACGAGATTAAACCGTCTTGATGTCTTGTTTTAGCGTGTTGGATTTAAACAGTTTTGTCCACAATATCGCTCTTTCTCTCGCGGGCACAAATGAGAGTAAGTGTTCCACATCATCTCTATAGCTTTAAAGAGGGTTTATTAAGTGAAAACTACGAAAACTATGTCAATAAAGTTTGATTTTTTATGTTGTCCGGTCTGTTAATAGCACTATCTCATCTGTTCACTTATATATGTCTGCACACGATTTTGTATAATTCTAGCTGTGTCTTGAGCTGTTCTGTCACCGTGCAAAAAAGGATTAGCTTCTTGAAGAACGATATCCATGATTTGGGCATTCCCCCCATGTGGCATGTCTCTTAGATTTAGAATTATCTGAAATAATCTATCTGCATGTTCTTGTGTCATAGATGTAAATTCAATATAAATCCCATCAACAAACACTCCGGTTGCAAGCTCTGGATGGTCAACTCTTATTGGGCTGAGTAGTGATTGAATTTGCTCTTCATAAACTGTCTGTATAACTGGAAGCATTTCGTGTTTTCCCGAACGTTGTTGTTCTTCGGACAACAAGAATCGAATAAACTCCCATGCTCCAGATGTATTTTGCGCTCCTGCACCAATTCCGTATAAAACAGATGGTAACATAAGACTTCCTACTCCTTCTGTTGTAGGGAAACCAAGCGCGGTCATCTGCCTTTGGGCACTAATTGTTTCAATGTAATGTAAATGACTTAAATTTTCAATAATCGCAAAAAAGGCTAAATTTTCTCCCCAGCGTAAGTAGTCCTCAGCACTATGCTCTAAGTATATTTCACTATGATCTAACCTAGCTGCATATTCTAGCACTGCAATAAAGTCATCTGTATCAAAATAAACGTTTCCATTATCATAATCTACTAATACATTCCAGTTAAATAGACTGTACTGATGTAAAAAAGTCATTGCATTCATGCCACGCAACAAAGAATTTCCATCGTTGAAAAATTCCTCTAATTGTGCAAGTGCATCTAAAGTTATTCCTTGGTCTTCTCCAGCAAAAGACGTAGGAGCTAACATTGTTGCCATTGCAAAGCTTGGTGTTATTGCATACAAGCCTTCATTCATCATCAAAAGCTCTGGTATGCTATCTATGAGTACAGAAAGACTTATTGATTCATCCTGTGCAAAAAAAGGATACAAATCTTCCAAAAAATTATTTTGCACAAGGCTCCGATAAGACAAGCCTGTTAAATCCAGAATATCTGGGACTTGCCCTGTCACCAAATCGGTTTGAAGTCTTGTTATAGCATTGGATAAGTCGCCTCCCACACGATATGCTGAATAATCAATGACCTGAATCCTATATTGATCACTCCATTGATTGAATGCATTGATAACCTGAAGGTTAGGAGAAATCGACAACAATGTAATAACTTCCCTCGCATCCTCGCGTGCTTCTACTCTTGTCAAGACGCTAACTTGTGTAACAGCATTTGATAGCTGTTCTTCTCCAGACAAAACAAGGTTTGAACTGCGATCAAGAAAAACATATTGTCCATCACTTATTGCAGAGAAATAGAATACATCAAAAAACGTAAGATTCAAGTCGAGCCAGTTAAATTGTTCTTTTAGAGTGCCATCTATTGGAGAATATACTTGCAAAGATTCACGTGTAAGGAGAAGAACTTCGTTTGATGAAATACTAGGTCTAAATAGAGACGCATCAGGCAGCGCATTAGCCTGCATGAGTTCCTCTCTTATCAAGTCAACAGAATATAAGAAAGCAGACCCTTCCTTGATGACAGGTAGAAAAATATTGCCATTTATGTTTGAAAAGATGTGGTGCCCCCAGAATATCTCCCCCGGAATTTCAACTGAGAAAAGAAAGGTGCCTCTTTCATCAAAGATAAAAATTTGTGTAAAAGATTGCACATAAATATTTCCCACTTCATCTATTGCAATATTTAGCATCTCGTCTCCTATTTCTAGATAATCATTTAAATTAACAGATAACAGGATGTTTCCATCAAGATTGATCTTTTTCAGGAAATAATTGACACCCATATCCAGTTCATCAATGAGAAATTCTTGCTCTACAAAAAAGATATTGCCCAATCCATCAGGTTCCATAGCAAGAACAGACCGATATCCGCTGTTCATATGATGGAGAGGATAGTAGTATGTTGTCTCTAATTCTAAATCCATTAAGAAGAAATGATATGTGGCAACTTGATTATCGTCTAAACTAAAGCCCACACCATAAACAGTGCCGTTTAAAGTTGTAATTTTGTCAATGTTGTGAATTGCATTTCCTATGGAAATGCTTGTACGCTCATAGGAGTAAGAAACAGCGTGTGTATGTATAATTTCGACACTAGGCAGGGACAAGTCTCCGGTTGGACTATAATGATCATTGGAACAAGCACCGAATCCTAAGCTAACCAGAAACACAAACAACATCAAAATGAGTATTTTTTTCATTATCTTCTCCAGTCAAAACTTTTACCAAGCCGAGATTTCAAGCCCGGCTTGGTAATTATTATATCAAAATTAAACAAATTTAGCTAAATCTTACAAAATCCCGATGTGCATTTGCATCGGAGAAACCTCTAAACACTCCCCACCAAAATCCAGCTGGTGATGGATTGCTCATCCCTGGCGGACGAATAGGAATTGAAGAATTAAAGGGAGCTGTAGCTATTACTGGAGCATTTGCCGTTCCACTA
>Ga0123355_10008107_pt1 | contig 15856 bp, 13 predicted proteins | sample TergutEmb28metaG_3_FD_89872 | JGI IMG/M metagenome (GOLD analysis project Ga0123355, IMG submission 89872) | Embiratermes neotenicus P1 segment gut microbial communities from Petit-Saut dam, French Guiana - Emb289 P1 | ecosystem: Host-associated > Arthropoda: Insects > Digestive system > Gut ...
GCATGGGAAGGTTTTGTCCCGGACGGCGAAGTAGGCACAGGTGGCCAACCCGCCATTAACCAAGCCGGTGACGCAGCAGTTACAACAGGAAATTATGCCGCACAAGCAACAGAAGGTGCTACAGGCGGCGGCTTGCTAGGTGGGCTACCCCTTATACTTGTATATGTTGCCCTTTTTGGCGGTGTCTGGTTCTTCCTGCTACGCCCCCACAAGAGACGGGAGAAAAAACTTAAGGAGTTACAATCCACAATAAAAGCCGGAGATAATGTAGTTACAAATGGCGGTATGTTTGGCAAAGTTACAGATGTTGGCACAGACTGTTTTGTTGTGGAAATGGGTATCAGCGGCCGCACAGTAAAAGTTCCTATACTAAAGACAGACGTTTTGGGTGTGCGTGAGCCGGTTCTAACACCGCCGCCAAAAGATACTGTTTAACGATAAACTTTTTAAGAATTATTACGTAAATGTAAGTGTTACCATAAATTTAATAAAGGAGGCTATGCTATGTTACAACTGTGTATCATCTTATTAGTAGTAGGTGTTCTTGCTCTTGCGTTAGAGCTGATAATGCCCGGGTATGACGGCTTCATAGGTGGAATAGTAGGTATTGTTGCCCTTATTGCATCTGCGGTGCTTGCTGTCTGGTTTGTGCCAGGAGGCTGGTGGTTTGTTGGTATAAACATAACAGTTTTGGCTGTGTGTGGGTATTTTGCTCATATATATTTTAGACGAGGGCAACTACACGGCAAAGTTGTTTTAGCAGATTCTTTAGCAGAGGATTTGCCGCAGCTGGACTATGCAAGCCTTGTTGGCAAGGAAGGTAAAACAGTAACACTGCTTCGCCCTGCAGGGGAAGTAGATTTTAACGGCACACGTGTGCCCGTTACTACTGGTGGCCAAATGGTCGAGCGCGGTACATTAGTAAAAGTAGTTGAAGCTCAAGCAAACAGAGTAGTTGTCAGCGTTGTAAACGGTAATTAAATTACAGGAGGATAAAACTATGACATTTTTAGCACAGACCACATACGGGGGCACCACAATGGGAGACCTGCCATTTAGCGGAACAATGATTGCTATTGCAGTTGCAGTTTTGATTTTCATTATCATATTTTTACGTTTTGTACCTGTTGGCCTATGGATTTCTGCATTCTCTAGCGGTGCAAAAGTTGGCATTGGTGCACTAATTGGTATGCGCTTACGGCGTGTGCACCCATACAAAATTGTATTGCCGTTAATCAAGCTTACAAAAGCGGGCATTGCAATTCCCATCAGTCAACTAGAAGCTCACTTTTTAGCAGGCGGCCGTGTAGACCCCACAGTTAACGCATTAATTGCCGCCCACCGTGCAAAATTAGACCTTCCTTTCGAGCGTGCCGCCGCAATAGACCTTGCAGGCCGTGACGTGCTTGAAGCCGTACGCATGAGTGTTAACCCAAAAGTAATTGAAACTCCGATAGTTTCCGGTGTGGCAATGAATGGTGTAGAAGTAAAAGTAGTTGCCCGTGTTACCGTGCGCACAAACATAGAGCGCCTTATCGGCGGCGCAGGCGAAGCTACAATTATAGCCCGTGTAGGCGAAGGTATCGTAACCACAGTAGGCTCTGCCCAGTCTCACAGGGAAGTACAAGAAAACCCGGACAACATCTCCAAAACCGTTCTTGCAAAAGGTTTAGACTCTGGCACAGCATACGAGATTCTTTCCATTGATATTGCAGATATAGATGTAGGCCGTAATATTGGCGCATCCTTGCAAATAGACCAAGCAGAAGCAGACAAAAAAGTTGCGGAAGCAAAAGCAGAAGAACGCCGTAGCCTAGCCGTAGCGGAAGAGCAGGAAATGCGTGCAAAAGTGCAGGAAATGCGCGCAAAAGTAGTTGCTGCAGAAGCAGAAGTTCCACTAGCCTTAGCAGAAGCTTTGCGTAGCGGCAATATGGGCTTTATGGATTATATAAACATGCAAAACAAGCAAGCAGATACAAAAATGCGTGAAAACATTGGCGGCATGCAAATAGAAATGTCTGCTAAGCCAGTGAAGTAACAAAAAAGCGGCTTTGCCGCTTTTTTTTACAGTCGTGAAGCACCCCGTACCGCAAAGCATGGACAAGAAAATGCGGAGCAGTTTCCTGACACAGATAGCAATTTGATTTTGCGTTGTCCAATTGTTGGCGCAAGTGCGCCAATAGAACTGCCTTTAGCGTGAGCAAATTGCTCTGGCAAAGGCAGTTTTTTATTTCATTAATGTGTGATATACTTTCAAAAAATCCCATTAAAATTTCTCTGGAGGCAGCTATGAAAATAGGAACAGTAAAAGAAATTAAACATCACGAATACCGTGTTGGCCTAACCCCAGGCAATGTTAAAGATTATGTAAGCAACGGCCATACTGTCTTTGTTCAAACAGGCGCCGGATTAGGCTCGTCGTTATCAGACGAAGAATACCAAGCAGCAGGCGCAACCATCTTGCATACAGCAGAGGATGTGTGGGCTACGTGCGATATGATCATAAAAGTAAAGGAACCCCTTGCCGCTGAATATCCACTAATGAGGCAAGGTCAGATCATTTACACATACCTGCACCTTGCGGCAGACAAACCCCTTACAAACGCTCTGCTTGCCCAAAAATGTAAAGCTGTGGCATACGAAACTATACGTGACAATGCTGGCGGCTTGCCACTTCTAAAACCAATGAGCGAAGTAGCAGGCAAACTTAGTGTACAAGCAGGCGCACGCTGTTTAGAAAAACCAGTAGGTGGCAGGGGAGTGCTTTTGGGCGGCGTTGTTGGTGTAAAACGGGGGGACTGTGTGATTATTGGTGGCGGTATAGTTGGCACTGCTGCATTAAAAGTGGCCGTTGGCCTTGGGGCAAACGTAACCCTGCTGGACAACAACCTAGAACGCCTTAGCTATTTGGACGATTTATTTGGCAGTCAAATTCAAACTATGTACTCCACCCCCGCCGCTATTGAAAAAGCCGTGACAAATGCAGACTTGGTTATTGGCGCAGTGCTTGTACCCGGTGCCGCCGCACCAAAGTTAATTAAACAGGAATATCTAAAAAACATGCGCCCCGGTTCTGTAATTGTAGACGTGGCAGTAGACCAAGGCGGCTGCGCAGAAACAACAAAACCAACCTACCACGACGCACCAACATTTGTAGTAGATGGGGTTATTCATTACTGCGTGGCAAACATGCCCGGTGCAGTAAGCCAAACTTCTACTTTTGCTTTAACCAATGCAACATTAAACTACGGCCTAAAAATAGCAAATATGGGTTTGGAAAAAGCCATTGCTGCAGACAACGGCCTTAAGTTGGGTGTTAATTGTTACAAAGGATATTTAACATGCCAGGAAGTTGCACGGGATTTTGGCATGGAATATATAAATATTGATAGCTTGCTATGAAATAAGCGTCACCAATACTACTGCCGCAATTACAGCTGTTAAGTTCAAAAAAGTATCAATAATATAATGGTTCGCTTGCATTTTATTTTCCGAGATTTTTATTTCCGGGTATTTTACTATAAATTTCGCAGCAATTACCAAAGCTGTTGCAATATATTGGCCATTAAACAATAGGAAGAAAATTATGATTCGCTCTAAATAACCAATTAACCGACTTGCATTTTTTTGCAAGTCTTTTGTTTTATCCGAGCCTATTTGTTCTTTTGAATTTTCGATGCTCAAGTCCCAAATAGAGCCAGATTCTAACAGACGTCCAACCGGGCGTACAATACATAAAAGCCCTAATATAGTAGCAATATGGCGAGCATATGTATACATATGTCCTCCGACTGAAAGCCCTCTACCAAAAAGCAGCCATGCTAAAAATATAACAAAAATATGAGTCGCTTGGTCTATAACAAAACCCCATTTTGTATGCTCCAGCTTAGTAATTTTTTTATCAAAATCTATTACTAAATGAAAAACACTTGTGAATATACCCATCCACAATAGGTTATGAAAATATGTTACACCGCCAAACCACCTTAAGGCAAGCATTGCAGCTACCATACATAATGTGTATACAAACCCATGGAGAAGGAGCCATGAGTAGCTTGTTTTTTTCATTTCTGACATGTGGCCTTGCTGCAGGTAGAAGTCCCCTATAATGTGGCCCAGCAAGAAAATTGTAAAAGTGCTCATATTTTAGTGCCTCCAATATTTTTCGTTGGTAAAGCAATTTAAGTTAAAAATCGCCTCTTGCTTCGCCCGCAACCGCATCTAAAACCATGCATTACGCTCCTGCTTTCGAACTATTTTAACTAGAAGTACTGGCTATATGTTAGATTATTTTCAAGTAAATGTAAAGCCTCTTCTAATAAATGCTGTTTTAAAATAAGTTAATCGTGGTATACTTGAAAAAATAAGACTGGAGGCATTTATCATGGAAAAGGAAAAATCCCCTACACAACAGTTGCAAGAGCAACTAATTTTCGCAGGAAAAAACGCTGCGGCCAAACTTACAGACCAAGAACTGCAATCAATTCTCGATTTTAATGAAGGTTACAAAACATTCTTAAACAACTCAAAAACCGAGGGTTGCTGTGTTGAGACTGTAATAGAAATGGCGAAAGCTAAAGGCTACACAGAATTTGTGCCCGACAAAAAATATAGCCCTGGCGCAAAAGTTTACCTGCGTAACCGCGGTGCGGCGATCATGCTTTCCACAATTGGCACGCGCCCACTTACCGACGGATTACGGGTAATTGCATCTCATATAGACTCTCCAAGGCTAGACCTTAAGCCCAACCCGCTATATGAAGAAAACGAAATAGCCTACCTAAAAACCCACTACTATGGCGGTGTTCGTAAATATCAATGGCCTACAATCCCGCTTGCGCTGCATGGGGTGGTGTATAAAGCAAATGGTGAAATGGTGCGCATTAATATTGGCGAAGATGAAAACGACCCGCAATTTTACATTACAGACCTACTGCCGCATATTAGTAAAGAACAAAACAAAAAGCCCCTTGGGGAGGCTTTTCATGGCGAAAGTTTAAACCTGATTGTAGGGAGCCTACCAGATAGGGACGAAGATATTAGTGATAAGACAAAGTTTACTGTACTAAAATTACTGCACGAAAAATATGGCATAACAGAAGCAGATTTTTATACGGCAGATATTAAGGCAGTGCCCGCCTACAAAGCCCGTGATATTGGGCTAGACAGAGCGTTAATTGGCTCGTATGGCCATGACGACCGTGTTTGTGCATACACTTCCCTTATTGCAGAGTTTAACGCAACAAAGCCAGAATACACAACTGTCACTATTTTAGCAGATAAAGAAGAGGTAGGCAGCGCAGGTAATACAGGACTAGATTCTCACTACTTTGCGCATTTTGTAGAAGAGTTAGCAGACGCCGCCGGTGTAAAAGCCCGCCGTGTTTTTGCGGCTTCCAAGGCACTTTCTGCAGATGTTAATGCTGCATATGACCCCGGTTTCCCAGAGGTGTTTGACAAGCGCAATAACTCTTTTATTCACCATGGGGTAGGCATTGCTAAATATGTAGGTTCTGGCGGCAAAGGCGGCACGGTAGATGCTTCTGCCGAGTATTTGTCCTTTTTGCGCACTATGCTTAACGATGCAGGTATTAAATGGCAGATGGCCGGTTTTGGCAGAATAGACGAAGGCGGCGGCGGTACAGTTGCTAAATTTCTGGCCCGTTATGACATGGATATTGTAGATATTGGTGTACCCGTGCTTAGTATGCATGCACCATATGAAGTAGTTAGCAAAATCGATGTTTACATGACTTTTAGGACTTTTGATGAGTTTTATAAATAAAAAAACTACTAGCGCTAACGGCCAGTAGCAATTACATTCTCTATTAAAATTTTACACTTACCACAGGTCAGTTCTGTTCCGGCTTTTACCATTTCGCCTACCTTTTCTATTGTATCTGCGCCATTTTTTACTGCGTTAACTACTGCTTTTAGCGTTACCATTCTACAGCGGCACACGGTAGATAATATTAGCTCTAAACTTGTTGTACAGCCACTACAGCCACCACAGGCATTGGTGGCTTCTTTTATTTCATCTGCTGTTCGCAGGCCTTTTACCATTGCCATGCGGATGTCTAAATATGATACGTCGTTCTTGTCACATACTGTAAAATTTGACATTGTGTTATCCTCTCTTAAAAAGACTGAATCTGCAGCAATTCAAGTTAAAAATCGTCTCAAGCTTTGCCCGCAATACACCTAAAACTGCACATTGCGCCGCATTATCACATCCACAAACTAGCGAAAAATCAACTCGCAGTTCTATATAGTCATTTAACCCAAACACGCCCCAGAATTACTATACATATTAATTTTCGCATAAGCAGATGTCAACTCCTGCTGAGACATTCTGCAATTTGCCGGGCTTGTTGATGGAAGGTAAACTGGCTCATAGCCATATTTTGCTTGGCAATGTTTTTTGAATAGCTCAGTTGCTTTTTGGCCGGTTGTAAAAACTGTTTTTATATTGGCAGTTGCAAAAATTTCTGTAAAATCGTTTGGCTCTGGATTTTTTATGCTACTGTCATCTGCGCCTGAAATATCGCATGAGGCCAAAACGTCCCATATTGCAATGCCATTTGCATGCAGCAAAGTTATTTTTTCTTCAATTGTTAGTGGTGTTTCTACATTTAAAATTTCTGCAATAGTTATCCAAAACCGGTTTTGTGGGTGGCTGTAGTAAAACCCTACACTTCGAGATTTTGGCGAGGGCATTGTGCCAAGGACCAAAACTACTGAATTTTTGTTGTAAACGGGGCATAAAGTATGTGTTATCTGCTTGCTTTCCATAGTTATCACCTTGATGAGTCTACATTAAAATCCTTGGACTTGCAAATGGCGAACGTAATATAGCAGTTGAAAACATGGCAAGAAAAAGTCAGGCACATTTATATCGATAATACTTGGAGATTTAGAACCTATATTCAGCAGTTCGCCACAGGCGAACAAGCTATTACAGCGAAATTCGTCATTACTTTTGTCAAACAAATTCCATGTTTTGACAAAACACATGTCGACATAGTAGTACAATCCATAGGACAACCTTAAAAGGGGCGATTTTATGGACTACGGCGCAATCCCACCAAGAGGAAAACCATTGCCAAGGCCAAGAGGAAACACGTTGCACAACCAAACCAATAAGCCAGAAAATACAAAACCACTCATCAACAAAAGTAACATAGCCTCTGCGTTAGTGGCCGTGTTTGGCTTTTTTATTGGACGGACTATGGTTTTTACATTCATAAACCCACTGGCGCTACCATTCCTTGCAGCATTTATGGGTGCAAACAAAGGGTTTTATTTAACGGCCGTGTTTCTAACACTCGGGCTTTTTACCCGTCTTGGTAATCTGTTAACTATTCGTTATCTGCTGGCAATTGGTATCATGTGTACTTACTATTTTTTTATGGTTCGCTTAACTCGCGGAGAAGCACGCGAGTGGCTTAAGTTGCCATTTATTGCAGCAGCTTCTGCTGGGTCAATGTTGATCTCTGGTGTAATTGTTGCTGCTTTTTATGGGATGAGTCCCTTCCTATTTACTGTTACAATTTTGGAAACTGCACTGGCCGGGGCGTTAACTCTAATTTTAAAACGTGCTCATGTAATTTTAACAGGGCGCAGGCGGCGGGCCAAGCTCCTTTCTGGGGAAGATATTACCGCACTTACAATTGTGCTGGCCGGTGTAATTGCAGGCGCAAGCGATATTTATGTAGGGGCAATGCCGTTACGGATTTTCTTTTGCGTGTATGTGCTGTGTGTTGTGGGCTTTAAAGGCGGGCCATCTATGGCGGCGGCAGCAGGTATGCTACTTGGGTTATTCCTGCACCTTGCTGGGTATTGGGATTCTTCTTGGGCAGCAATTCTTGGCCTTTCGGGGCTTGGCGGCGGTTTTGCAAAACAGTGGGGCCGCCCTGCGGTTATTGCCGGAGTTGGGGTACTGGGGGGCCTAGCTGTGTTTGTATTGGCACGCTCATGGATTGGATATTCTATGATATATGCACTGGTTGCAGGGGGAATGGCTTTTATTTTGACTCCACAATCATTTTATTTCAACGTCGCCTCTGCCATCAACCCGGTTTTGGACAGTGCAGACGATTATATGGATAAGATAAAAGAAGAAACTACTCGCAGGTTGGATATCTTCGCCTCTGCCTTTGAAAAATTGGCAGACACATTCAGCGGATTGTCCAAACCAAAAACTGGGTTAAATAAACATGATATTAGCCTGCTTGTAGACGATGTAGCCATACGTGTATGCAGTGCCTGCCCCCACCAAGAATGGTGCTGGGAAGATGATTTATACAATACGCACCAGCAAATTTATTCAATGCTAAACGCTTGCTCCCAAAGGGGAATGGCCACGGTGGAAGATATGCACAAAAAATTCCGCACAGATTGTAAACAACCGGAAATTTTGGCAGGGGAACTAAATGCCGTCTACAATGTGTACAGAAACGATTTACTATGGCACAACCGCATAAGCGAAACGCGTGAGCTTATAAGTCAGCAGTTGCACGGCGTTTCCGGCATTGTAAAATGCCTTTCGGATGAGATTGATATGTCACTCCGTTTTCACGAAGGCCTAGAAGAAGAAATGATACTAGCACTACTAAAGCAAAAAGTAGAGGTAGCAAGTGTGATTGTACTGGAAGATAACGTAGGAAAGTACAAGGTGTCTATAAGCCACAAAGCGTGTATGAGGAAAAAGTCTTGCGCAAAAGAAATGCTGCCTGTGCTTAATTCCGTCCTAAAACGCAAAATGCGAGTAGAGGGCGCAGACTGCGACATACGGGGCGGCATGTGCCGCATTCGTTTTATGGAAGACCAGAAACTGCGTATAACCAGCGGTGTGGCTCATCGTGCAAAAAAAATCACCAAAGGTAGCGGCGATAGCTACTCTGCAATAGAATTACGTAATGGCTCATATTTGCTTGCTCTGTCCGATGGAATGGGCAGCGGAGAGCGTGCAAGGCGTGAATCTGCCGCTACAGTAGGCCTGTTGGAGGATTTTATAGAAAGCGGTTTTGACAAAGAGCTTGCTGTACGTATGATAAACACTGTACTTGTGTTAAAAAGCAGCGAGGAGAGTTTTTCTACTCTAGACATTTGCGCAGTAGACCTTTATACAGGACAAGCAGAATTTATTAAAATAGGAGCAGCAGAAGCCTATGTAATACGCAACGGCCAAGTTGCGATAATTCGTTCATCTTCCTTACCAATTGGAATGTTAAACGATGTAGACTTGGAAGTTACCACCCGTCAGCTCCAGCACGACGATATAATTGTTATGGCCACAGATGGAGTAACTACCGCAGATGAAGATGAATATTGGATAAAAGAAGCTCTGAAAGACTGCAGATACAGCAACCCGCAGGATGTTGCAGATTATTTGCTTAGCGAGGCAACAAAGCGGTATGACGGTACCCCAAAAGATGATATGACCGTGCTTGCCGCTAGGGTTTGGGAGAAGGTGTAAGGCAAAACACCCCAACTGGTTTCAAAATGAAACCAATTAGGGTTGTTTTCAAGATAGATTTTTCGTAAAGGGGACGACATATTAAATTACGGAATTTATTGTACTATAATAAAGTCGGATTTGATTATGTATGGATGCCTGCATTTAGATGGTAAAGTAAATGAAGGAGCCATTTAACTTGAAAACGCCCACGCAGAACGCAGAACGTTTGCAAGTTATGCGTGGGCGTTTTCGTGTTAAATGGCTATACATCATAAGAGTAGACTTTAATGGAAATGAATATGTTGGGCATTAAGGGCTTTTAATCATGGAGAAATAAAACATAAGGAAAAATGGCATAGGGTGATGAGGCCCCATACCATTTTTGTTGATGTGATTTTATTTTTTAATGAACCTTTTACTCATATTTTTCGTCTATAATAATGAAATCGATTTCAGCAAACGAACAGTGAGTGAAGGCCTGGTGATAACGTGAACGACACAGAGTTTACACAACATATTACACTTTACGAAAACGCCCTAAAGCGGTTTTTGCATTACAAGATGCCAAGCAAAACAGATACAGACGACATTTTGCAAGAAACACTACTTGCGGCATATTTGCAGCGCAACGCCCTTAAAAATACCGACGCATTTAAGCCGTGGCTATTACGTATAGCCGCCAACAAATGCAATGACTTCTACCGCAAGTACAGCAAGCAGCAGGAAGTATCTATAGAAAGTGACACAGTTTTGGAAAACGCACTGTCTCAAAGCCAATATGGTTTAACAATTGAACAAACCGTTCATGAAACTTTGGCATTGTTAAACTCAAAGGACTCGCAAATATTGTGGCTATTTTATATCCAGCGTTTTTCTCAAGCAGAAATTTCACGCTTGCTTGGCGTACCTGTAGGCACGGTAAAAAGTCGGCTGCACACCGCAAAGCAACACTTTAAACTCACCTATCCTCACCCGCCAATCCAACAACATGTAAATTTGAAAGGAGAATGCAAGATGCAACAATTACCAGAAATATTGCCAGAATATAAAATCGAACAAGCGAACAAGGTGCCTTTCCCAGTTAAATGGGAGGAAGTAATGGGGTGGTTTATTGTCCCACGTTTAGGCGAAAAATGCACATGGGCAATGTACGATTGGCCGGAAAAAAAACGTACCCACCGCACAGAGGTAGAGGTAACAGGCCGTGCCGTTGTGCATGGCATTGAAGGGGTTGAAATTGTTTCCAACGAATATGACGAACACGAAGGTGGCAAAACCGAACCTGTATGCTACATTTTTGTAGAGCAGTTGACCCCTACCCATAAACGCCCACTTGCTGTAACCCACATTGCCGATGGCATAAAAAAAATGACCACCTTCTTAGATGAAGAATTTTGGTCTAAATGGGGTGTGGGTAATGATAATTACGGCAAAGAAATAGACCTTATGCCAAAAGGGCTTATAGTTCGGGATGGAAGTAATATACAAGTTAATTCGAAAGATAAAATTACGGATGTTGTAGGCAGGAATGTTGTTACAATAGGTGGCAAGCTGTACGATTGCATATGTCTGATGTATGTAGATGACACACGCGGTTATTTGACAGAACAGTTTATAGACGCCAACGGGCGCACAGTTTTGTGGCGGCGCTTTAACCGTGACGACTGGAATATGAATACCTACAAACAACCATGGAGCGAAAAATTACCAGATAGCCAACGGTTTACTGTAAATGGTAAATGGTATGTGCATTGGTATGATTGTTTGTCGGATTATATTTTGTAGCATATATAGTAATGACTATGGCATAAGATAAAAACCTTGTCCTTTATACTAGGGCAAGGTTTTTATTTAGATATATATGCATCAAAACCGCTCTACAATAAACAACCTCTGCTTAGGGAATAACTGCTCAAGTGCCAAATGGTTACTATAAGTAACCACATCTTTTTTCAACGCAACTTCACATGGTGTCATATATCCTGTAACCAACTGCGCAAGAGTTTCTACGCTTACAGCCATATCAACATTTTCGCTTGTACCTTTTGCAACAGTTAAATTCCCGGCATCCCATTGAATTGTATATTTCCCAGAATTATCTTTCCAATAAGCATCCGTAACATCGAGTGTAATTTTCCCGCTGCCAGAAGGTGCACGCAGGGTAGCTAACCCCGCCTTAACATTTACAACACGGTTCATACCGGCTGCGTTAATGCTCCAGCTTGCGTTATAGGCTTCCGAGAACAAGGCATGAACATTTACATCACAAGGAGCATTCCATTCTACAGAGCTAAACTCCGAGCTTAGTTTTGCAAAAAAACCAAAAATATTGTGCAACCCCTCTTTGGTACGCCAGCAAAGCTCCCTAATTTGCAGGCGGTTATCGTAGTTGCCACTTTTTTGCACGTTGTATAAAACGTAAGCATTGGCAACGCCGTTTTCGTCATAATTCACAAATGTAAACTTCAAATCTTTATACGGGTCACGGTTTAGAATGTACTCCCAGTTATCTTTATCTCGCACAATTGCTAGGTTGCGGTTTTGCGTAAACTCCTTATAAATTTCCATAACCGGCGTCATATCGTCGCCGGGTTCAAATGGCTGTATGTTCTTTGGGTACGGGTAGCCGTTTATTTCTTCCATTGGAATATTTACTTTATTGTAGTCCAGACACATTTCGTATCCAAAATTGCGGTAATAACTATACGAGAATGGATACAGGAAAGAGAAAGTCTGCCCGGCCTCTTCCACCATTGCGGGGAAAGCCTTGTCCATTATCCGACGGATTAAGCCCTTGCCACGGGATTCCGGACGTGTTACTACGCCGCCAATGCCCCCCATCTTAACTTCTCTGCCGTTCATCATCATATTATAAGAGTTTACGATTATTGCAGATTGTAATTGGCCTTTTTCATCAAATGCACCCCAGCATGGGTCGTCATGTTCGTCCCTTAAATGGTCTTGGGGGTTTTTCAACTGCGTGCGAATATCCGTGCGTTGCATGTCAAAAAATACGGTAGTGCAAATTCCGTTATACTGAATGCGCTCTACCGGTGTAACTTTTCTTATGTCCATACTGTCCCTCCATATTTGTTATCATTTGTGAACAGTATACCCCTCGTTAAGATTATACGTCAATAATTTCCTGTGATTAATTCCATGGTTGTATAGTAGTCATTTAACCCGAAAACCACCACACATAACTTGCAAATTTGCACTGCACAAAACAGCAACCTCTTGCATATAATACGCCATCTTTCTCCAAGGAGTTTCCTCATGCAACCCTTCATTCAACATCTAGGCCTAAAAGAAATCCGCAGCAACTTAATAACATTAACAAACATAACATCCCCTCCCCCGTCATATGAAGAAATTGTAACAATAGCTATAGACCAGGCTCAGATTCCACACCGTACAGGCAAAGTAATTCAGATATCCGGCAGCACAGCCACAGTATTAGTATTTGAAGGCACAAGCAATATGTCACTATCAAACACAGCCACTACTTTTACCGGCCGGTTAATGGAAATGGGCCTATCTAAAGACCTTTTGGGCAGAACCTTTGACGGATTGGGACGGCCAATAGACGGGTTAGGAAATATTTCAGTTCATAATAAACGCATAATTAACGGCAATGCAACAAACCCAACCCGTCGCATTTACCCACGGAACTACATACACACCGGCTTTTCCGCAATAGACGGGCTTACTACTTTAATACGTGGGCAAAAGCTACCTATATTTTCTGCAGATGGGTTACCGCATGACAGACTTGCAGCGCAAATAGCTACGCAGGCTAGAATCGTCTCTGATACATATTTAAACGAAAACAACTTCGCCGTAGTTTTTGCCGCAATGGGCGTACAGCACGGCACGGCAGAATTTTTCCGCCAAGCTTTTGAAGAAAGCGGTACGATAGACCGCACAATTATGTACCTAAACCTGGCCAACGACCCACCAACAGAACGCATAGCAACCCCACGCTTTGCATTAACCGCAGCAGAATACCTAGCCTACGACCTAGGTTACCACGTGTTAGTTATCCTTACAGACATGACTGCATATGCAGAAGCCGTGCGGGAAATATCGTCTGCCCATGGGGAAATACCAAGCCGTAAAGGCTACCCCGGCTACCTTTATTCAGACCTTGCGTCTATTTACGAGCGCGCGGGGATTTTGAAAAACTCCCCCGGCTCACTCACACAAATCCCTATTTTAACTATGCCAAACGAAGACATTACCCACCCCATCCCAGACTTAACAGGCTACATAACCGAAGGACAAATTGTACTAGACCGCCGCCTTACCCAGCAGGGAATTTTCCCACCTATTAACGTGCTGCCGTCCCTCTCCCGCCTTATGAAAGACGGCATTGGCGAAGGCTACACCACTCCAGACCACCCAAAGGTTGCCGCGCAGCTTTTTGCAAAATATGCAGAGGTTGGAGATGTGCAGGCGTTAGCCACAATAATTGGCGAGGATGACTTAACCGAGCACGACAAAAACATATTAGAATTCGGCCACCGGTTTGAACACGAATTTGTCCACCAGGAAGAATTTGAAAACCGTAGTTTGGAGGAAACCTTGAATATTGCGAGGGAACTCCTGTTGGTGTAGAATGGGTGTAAACAAAACCCAAACGGTTACTGAGAGTAACCATTTGAAACAGGAGGCAAGCATGCACCTCTACCATTATTACGACAACACCATAGGTTCATTTGTTAACCTCTCAGACCTTCCTATACAGGAGGCCATAGACATCCTTGCCGCAATAAAAAAATCAAAACCCAATTGCCAAAGCGCAACCCGCCAACCCGCACAATATATGGAGCGTAGGCACTTTATTGAAGAAATTCTAAAAACAGAGTTCACCAAAAAAGGCGGAACAATACGAAGAAAATCACCGCATTACATGGTGGTAGAACACAGCCCATGGCTATACACTTGGTTTGATAACCCCGCCTTTATTAAAATCCCAATAGAAGAATTTGACACAAAAACAATTTCTTTCACATATGGCGATGCATTCCCGGTGTTTAGCGACGGCCTGCATAAAATGGATGATAGAGAGTTCCGAAGAAAAGTATATACTTATGAAGAATTATTAAACATCATATCAAAATACGGCCTTCCACAAAATTGGAATAACGATGGCGCACATGGGCCGTCCCGGTATGTGGAAGCTCATATTTGGTGTGATGATGTAGTTAACAAATACCGCCAAAACTCATGAAATGAGGTTTAATATGATTCATATCCCAAAAAAATTAGACACAAGGCGTTCCCACCGTATAATACAATTTTTCCTCAAGCGTTCAGAAAGTTGGAGCAAAGAAGGGCGTGATTTCTCAATTTACTGGAGTGCAGCGCATATGACTACTACCGCTCAAATAATGCGTTTGCTAGCTATTTCACGAGGTTTGGATGCAGATATATGCGCAATTGCAGGTGCTATTCATGATGTTGCCACAATGGAAACAGGACGGCAGGAAAACCATGCAGTAAAGTCGCTAGACTTTATTGATGCATTAATCAGCGAATACAATGCTGGCAACGAAAAATACAAAATAACCGGCGCTGAAATCGCAATCTTAAAAGAAATCATCCCCCAGCACAGCGATAAAGATGTTGTATCTGATAACCTTTATGCAGAAACGCTAAAAGACGCCGACGCAATTGACAGATACCTGCACGGTGTAGAGACGAAAGAGCATGAAATTCCACGGCTTGTTAAAGCACTCTCCGCAATGGGAATTGAAGCAGAGTTTAGACAATAGATATTCTAAGGAGACACCATGAACATTGCACTAGTAGCAATAAACGCAAAGTACATCCACTCATCCCTTGCCGCATACAGCCTGTATGCATATTTAAGCGAAGAAGAAAAACGCCACGTTCAAGTTATGGAATTTACGGTAAACCAGTCGGAAGAGTTTATCGTATCGGAATTGTTCCGTACTAACCCAGATGTGCTGGCGTTTTCTTGTTATATCTGGAATATTCACATGGTAATTTCCCTGGTGGAAACATTCAAAAAAATACTCCCCAACGTGCCAATTATTGTTGGTGGGCCAGAGGCTTCGTATGAATATCAAGAATTAATTACCCAAGGTGCAGACATTGTTGTGCGTGGCGAAGGAGAAGAACCGTTCAAAAAACTGGTGCAGTCCTTCATCTGCGGTACCCCCAACACGGACACCATACTCGAATCCACCAAACCACTCCCCTTGGAAAGCATCCCATTCCCATACAACCACGACTTTACCACACTACAAAACCGCATAATCTACTACGAAACCTCCCGGGGCTGCGTAAACCGCTGTGGCTACTGTCTATCTTCCGCAACAGAAGGTGTGCGCTTCCTGCCATGGGAGCGGGTAAGCTCCGACTTGGACA
>Ga0123355_10008108_pt1 | contig 15855 bp, 11 predicted proteins | sample TergutEmb28metaG_3_FD_89872 | JGI IMG/M metagenome (GOLD analysis project Ga0123355, IMG submission 89872) | Embiratermes neotenicus P1 segment gut microbial communities from Petit-Saut dam, French Guiana - Emb289 P1 | ecosystem: Host-associated > Arthropoda: Insects > Digestive system > Gut ...
GAAAATAGAATAACTTTTCCCGAAAAAAAAAAAACCTGTCTGTTAGACAATGTAGAAAAATATGGCACAGCCAGACAGGTCACAGATGACAATATAATACGGTGCATGCGTTTTGCATGCTGGATACCTAAAGCTACAGACACACACTCAGAATATGTAATATTTATTGCTTTTCCACTGCAACAATGGTTACACTATGTGTTACGTTCACTTCACTTCCTGTCTTATTATTTGTTTGTTCAATCATGAGCTTCCTATCAGCGAAAACAGCCTGTGTAACGACATTCAGTATATTTTAAAATAAGTACTTTACAAGAGACAGGTTATGCCTGATATTTATAGCGTGTAGCATGCTGTCACGCCGTTTTCATGAATGAAATCATCAACATCATCATGCAGGGTATAAGCCATTCCAGGCTTGTTCCGTCTTCGTCAGTGTTGATCTGTCTATCTTTTCCTTGGTCGACCTACGTTTTTCTGCCGGTTCGATTACATTCGTACATTTACTAGGGAATGAGTGTATCGTTCGTTACTAATAAATGTTGTGCTCTGTTGCATATGTCCTACACAACAGTTCTGTTTAGACTGTATATACAAGGTATTAGTTCTTATTTCATCATTTGATTTGCTGTCATATTATGCAAAACTCGCAATCGATGTCAAAGATTTTTGTCAGCTTTGTAAGTTCTTCTTCCATTGTGTTTTATAAAAGTCCAATTCTCACACGTATGTGGGTGCGTAGGTAGCTCTAGTACCTTGCACAATTTCACATATATATGTTTAAAATGTTAGGTTTTTAGTCCATTATACGTATTATATGTGCTGTTTTATATATACACAGTATATTTCATCCCAAATCGTTAAATTACAATTGTTACAATTGTAAATGTAAATGTAAAATTCGTTCAATTTTCTGCTCTAATACTCGAATGTGCTTCCTTCCTTGAATGCCATATATGTATGTGCATGTATCTGTGTGTGTGTGTGTGTGTGTGTGTGTGTGTGTGTGTGTGTGTGTAAGCGATGTGTTCTGAGCGGTCTCATTTGGGTGATACGTATTCTTATTTGCCGCATAACGTTGAAAATAATGAAGATAAGAAATGGATGAAAGAAAAGATTAACACAGTGATGGATGAATACAAGCCTGGAGTATTCCCATTGAAGTATAACGGGATATTTACCACTCACTGTAGATGTGTTTAGAACACAGATTCAGATATGGAATTTTCCTCCGTCTCAAGATCATCACAGTATTGTAGTTAACGTTAAACATGTGTAGTGCATGTGATGTGGAAGAGACCCATAATGACAACTAATGTAATTAAAAACGTAGCGTGACTTTTTGAGGTTAGTGACTTTAATTAACGTCAGTACATTAGTTAGATCAGAATTTAACATCACGCAATGGCTGCACTTTGCGGTGAAAGAGATTATCAGCCCACTGAGATAATCTGACGTCGCTGGGTTGCGTGGCCCCGTGCACAGCACAAATCTCTTAGACTGCTTTGTGTGCCTGTGTCTGTGACACAGACACACACGCATCTTATCCGCTGCCGAGTTTCGAAGTTCTGTTTGCGACTTCTGAATAGAATTTCATTCGTGTATCTTTCATGCGAACACAAAGGGCAGTTTAATCGACTAGTAGTAATTAAAAGGATTTCCATTTGTATCTTTCTATTCATTTTTGGTCTGTTCGTCTTTGAATCCTGTCCAATAGTCGGGGTAGTTTTTTGCTAAGCCGACAAAGGCAGTAGTGAGCTGATTTAGTATCTGTCCTTGAGCGCATTATTAAGCGTTCTAGAAACTTACGGAACTTACACACAAGGATAATTAATTGACAAGAAGACCAGAGAGGTATAATGTAGTGTGTTACTTACTTACTTAGTCCTTGGAGCAGAGTCCTTCTTGAGAAGCTAACAAGTTCTCAGTTAGTCAAGAAATTCTCCGCATTTTATGGAACCCGAAGGTTCATTACCGTATTCACAAGTGCCCACCACTTGTCCCTGTCCTGAGCCAGATCGATCCAGTCCATACCCCCACTCTCTGAAGATCCATCTTATTATCATTCTCCCATCTTGTCCTTGGTCTCTTTCCCTCAGGCTTCCCCACCAAAACCCTTTATACGCCTCTCCTGTCACCCATACGTGCTACATGCCCCGCTCATCTCATTCTTCTCGATTTTATAACCAGAACAATATTCGGTGAGGTGCACAAATCATTAAGCTCGTCATTATGTAGTTTTCTCCACTACCTTGTTACTTCCTCCCTCTTAACCCCAAATATTCTCCTCAACACTTTATTCTCAAACACCCTCGGCCTACGTTCCTCCCGCAATGTGAGCGACCAAGTTTCACACCCGTACAAAACAACAGACAAATTTATGGTCCTGCATATCTTAATCTTTATAGTTTTGGATAGAAAACTGACGACAAAAGATTCTGCACCGAATGATAGCAAGCATTCCCTGACTTCAATCGGCTCTTAATTTCTTCCTGAATAGAAATTTGATTTGTTAAGATCTTTCCCAAATATTAGATCTCTTGCACCCTCTCAAAGGAACTATTAGCACTCTTTACACTGTGACTTCATCCTGCATCCTGATCTCGAGACATGACCATGCACTTAGTTATCAGCATTTACTTCCAGTCCAATCTCCCTAACAGCCATAACAAAGCTTCAGCATTTTCCTGTATAGTATGTACGCTTCCTCCCAGTATATTAACTTCATTAATATAAACTAGAAGCTGGTGTGTACCATTTAATTTCAAGCCATCCTGGTTTACCTGAACCCTCCTAATGGCGTACTCTAAAGCAAAGTTGAAAAGCAATGGCGATAGAGCATCTCCTTGCTTCAAACCATTCCTAATAGGAAACATGTCGGACAAATTCTTGCCTACCGGGACTCTGCTATATGTTTCAGTCGTCTTAGCTTTACAAATTTCACGGGATGCCAAACTCAATGAGAATATTGTACAGGACCTCCTTCCCAACTGAATCATAAGCTTTCTTGAAGTCTATAAGGCGCTGATGCTGTGCTTCGTTGTATTCCCATTTTTTCTCAAGTATATGAGGAATGCAGTATACGTGATCAGTAGTTTATCTGTTGTTTTGATGATCCCCAATAATTTCCTCTGCATATGGAGTTAACCTTGACATCAGGACGCTGGATGTAATTTTGTACGTAGTTGGCGAAAGTAATATGCCCCTATGATTACTACAATCTGTTGTATCGCCCTTCTTATAGATAGGTACAATGATCGACTCCTTCCACTCCTCAGGCAATTCTCCCTTATTTCAAATATAAATAATAAGTTAATGGATCCCATAGCGAAATGTTCTGTCCCCTGCCTTAATTAATTCTGCTGGGATTTGATCAATACCTGGTGATTTGTGAATTTTTAACTTTTCAATAGCCAACTCAAACTCAAAGGTACTTGGCTCAGGCACTGGTGCTTCTGCTGTTTGTATTTCTCTCTGCCTAACACCATTAACCCCATGTGTATTTAATATCAGAGAAATGGCTCCTCCACCTAGCCAAAATACTGTGGGAGTCTGCAACCAAATCATCCTTCTCATCATTTACTATATTAGTTCTAGGCTGGTGACCCTTCTTAAAGTCATTGATGCCCCTATACAAGTCCCTAACATTTTAAATCTTACTGTTAGTTTCAAGTTTCGCAATTTTAGCTTTCCTTCTTTCTGTTCCTGCATTTTCTGCTTCTAGCTTCACGTCATGCATTGTTTAGATTATCTACATTGCTTTAGCTTGGATCCTGTACACACTGCATTTTAGCATGCTTCATTTGATCTAAAAAACCCAAACATTCTTCATCAAACCATGGTTTATGCTGCTTCAATTCGTGCAGAACTTGACTGTCTTTAGCTATGGTTTTGATATTCTCTTTAATGTTCTCCCAAGCCCTATTTATGTCCACGCCATCACTTAAGTTCTCCAAACCTGCAAATCTGTTTGTAATCTCAAACTGATACTGTTTTCTAGCCTTCATCTCATTTTTGCAACCACCAGATAGTGATCACTATCGCAGTCAGCTCCCCTGATACTTCGTTCATCTAGTACACTCTAATGCCATCTCCTGTCTATCAAGATGTGATCAATAGGGAAATGCCATCTCCTGTCTATCAATATGTGATCAGTATGTTTGTGAATCTTCCCATCAGGAGAGGTGCATGTGTACTTGCGAATTTCTCGGTGCGGGAACAACGTGCTCTTAGCAACCAGAATTTTGACGTGGCAAAGTCCACTATTCTAACACCATTATTAGTACTATCCTGATGCAGACTCTCATTCCCCATTGTCGGTTTGAAATTAGTCTCTCTCGTCCCTTTTGCATTAAAATCTCCTACTAGAAATATTTCAGTACGTTATTTGACATTTTGATTAAACTCATTTGCCTTGCTTGTTATTTATTGTGGATAATGTCGCAGTGTTCAAGCTACCCTGTAAAGCATAATACTGCAGCATTCCTTTTGTTTCTTATGGAACACTGAGATTGTATATTCTATCATTGCACTGACGTCTGTCATCAGATGAACTACACATGCAGGTTTTCAGTGCGACGAAACTGCCATTCTCGGGGGAACGATAGGGGGGGGGGGGGGGGGGGATTCTGCACTTAAAATTGAATTATTTTTGTTCAAAGTAATTGGATTAAAACGCGTTCCTGCTGATAAATAAGGCGATACGAAACTAGAGGTAAATGTATAGTTTTCTCTATAAATAATTGCACTGTGTATTGGCTATTAATGCATGTGGGTGGTCAGCTTCACGCTGAAGCCACTTTTTTACTTAACAAAGAGTGTCAGGTAGTGACTTGATTTTTGTGGACTACATAGCCGTTCTGCATGTGATTTTGAAGGGCCCGTATGTCGCCCCTAACGGGAATAGAACTTAATAATTTAACCTGTCGTTTATACTGCTTTAAACCTAGTGTATATGACAAAGTACAACTAAAAGCAAATAGTTATATCCTTTGTTCAGTGCACTTCTGAGTTTTTTTAAGTGTGATATAAACATACAAAGGTGAGGAGCGTGAAGCCAATGCCGGTGATCGCGCGGTCAAAGGCGTAAGTCTGCGGCCGCTCGCTTGCTGGGCTTGCGAATTCGAATCCCGACGGAGTATTTATTAGGTTGAAATTCATAAAACTACTTGCTCCGACTAACCTACCAAACAGCCATGATCAGACAGTAAGATAGGAAGGGAAAATAAATCTATGTAACACCTTACCTAGTTTGAGTATTATTTGCGTCGAGGTCTTAACTTGTATGTTTTGGCTGTGTGTATATATATATATATATATATATATATATATGTGGTATTTGAAATATGTCAAGTCGGAGACAGCAGGCCTAATACACTGTCGACCAAATTTTACGTGGAATGTTAAAAGAAATATATTACGAAATTATTTGTACTAGTTACAATAGTGTAGCTTTCTTCTCTTGTAATGTGTTCGGTTTTACAGAGAGGTTTTTTTTATTGCCCGGGACGGTGTAATGCAGAGGGGGCAGCGTCATCGGTCGCTTTGCATCAGTGCCGCTGTCATCGGGTTTCACTAATAGCTTTACGCCCTGTATACAGTTACAAGATGCTCTTTTAAATGTATGAAATGTCTCTGAATGTCTGTATTCACACGCACGTCATATCTGCATTCTTTTTAAGATGATTGTGTTCGGAAATATTTTATGGATTTTAATGCGGGCGCTCGTAACAAATATGAGGATCCAATAACAGTTTATTCAGAGAAACTGTGCGGAGAAAAACTAATCGGAGGACAGCATTTAATACCGTAGCAGTTCGGATGTTGAAAGATGTACTTACACTGCGAGTCTGGAGAGATACTCTGCTCGAGGCTGCCTGGTCCAACACCTTTGATCCGTCTATTGGAACACCCGGAATTGCTATTGTGCATGGTGTTGTTAATAAGCAGATCTACTCTGTGTTCAGAATTATGTTTGAAACTATATACATTTGGCTTACGGCAGTCGATGTCAGCAGGAGAGTCCATATATTCCCCTCTCTTCTGAAGTGCAACATCTCCCAGTGACAATTTCAGCTTTAGGAAATCATAAATTGTCATGTTGGCCCTATCAAATTTCAGTGAAATTCACGATGTTCTCGACATTTGAAGAAACTGATAATCGGTCTAATTAATTTTAAAACTCTTAGGGATATGAAGCCAACGTTTACGGTTAATTTTGTCTTTATAATTGTGTCGTAAATAACGTGTTGTAAAAAGTTTTAAATTCCAGCAAGCCATCATGATCCTTTGTTTCTCCAGACATTTAATAGCTTGTAATTGGCACCACTTAAAACTGTTCTTAATTTGAAAGGCGTTGTAGACTCTTGAGGGTCTTACATGGGAGTGAGAGCCTGACACTGAGCATTATTTTATGGAAGCAGGATGACAGCATGGAAGCAAGATATCGCATGTGAAAAGGATGTTAGAACGTAATTAGGATATCACGTGTAAAAAGAAAGTCAAAATGTAAACAGGACATAAGAATGTGAACATGACATCGGATTTATAAAGGATATCAGAATTTCAATAAGATATCACGTGTAAACAAGGTGACATCTTTTAAAAACTATATTAGAATCTTAACTGGATGTCGCATCTAAATGGTATATCCAATTGTTGAGGGCATGTCACATAGGAAGGAAGTAAGAATATACAGCTTGTCAGTATGTAAATAGAATACGTGAAATTCCCTTCTTTAAACTTAAACTTTGCACTTACGAGGGCTCTCCGGAAAGTATCCAGCCATTTTGAATATCTCGAGAACCGGTCGCGTGGCCTTGAAGTAACTTGGCAGCCAGTCAGAGGAGACTACTTTGCATCCGTGAACAATTACTCTCCCTTGGGTGTAGTCAGCCGGCAGTGAGACGCCGTTGACTGAGCTTGTGTACTCTACGATCGTCGCATTCACAATGACCGAGCAAGCAGATCAGCTTCATCGTGACTATGTGCCTACCAATTCTACAGCTGTCATGCAGGCTTTTTTGGCAAAGCATCATATCATCCAGGTCTGTCAGCCTACCTACATCCCAGATTTGGCTCCCTGCGGCTTCTGGCTTTTCGCAAAACTAAAGTCCCTGGTGAAAGGGTGGAAATGTGTGAATGCGACGGTGAAACAGTACACAAGCTCGGTCAACGGCGTCTCACTGCCGACTGACTAGTCCCACGGGAGAGTGACTGTTCACGGATGCACAGTAAGATCTTCTTTGACTGGCTGCCAAGTTACGTCAAGGCCACGCGACCGGTTCTCGAGATATTCAAAATAGCTGGATACTTTCCGAACAGCCCTCGTAAATAGCTAGAGGCTTAGCTTGGTTATTTAGGTTTTGTAATTCATTTCGAGCATAACTGTTGCTAAGTTCCACTCGGAACCCAAACAGCAGAAAGTAGCTAGTAACATTCAGTTATAAAGTCGATCTTATTTCAGTCGCCGTGAACCAAAGGAATACTTACACGTGTGCTATCCGATTTTCCTCTAAACTTTAGTTCGCTCTTTTATGCTACACAGTTTTTCCAAACCAATCGCGTCAGCCGTAAAGATGTGTAAAGCTTTGAAGTGTCCTGATGTAAGCCTATCTGGTAATTCAAGAATTTCCTTACAGTATAGATTTTTGTGAGATTTCGTGTGATGTGTGTGTGGAGAAGATGCTCTGATAACCCAAGTGAATTTACTAGGTCACTTGCTGCACGACGAAAGAGTTGAACGATGGACTCACAGCAGGAAAGGGGCCGTTTCCACCCTGGTACTTGGAACGGTGTTAGTTCTCCCAACTTCGGGTCTCCTTTGGGATAATGCGGCCGAACAGTTTAGAGGGCTACTCGCCTCCATCTAATGCCGTGGTTAAGAGTGCTCGGGACTATAGCGCTTTTCCCATATGGGGTTTTATTTGTCATTAGTACGCACAGGGGCAACTGTATTTTACAGAGAAGAAAACTTTTGTGTGATTGGTCCATCTTTGATAACGAATCAGTCATGTTTATGCAGTGGAGACTAGATTAATCACTAGAGGAGTTCTCCAATGCGTATTTTACATAGATACAGTCGGTAGAAGTGGTCGCTGCATGGCTCAGTCGGAGAGGCCAGGCAGGCTTATGCCTATTTCAAAAACATTTACTCCTTTGGGAGTACATTCATGGCTTCAGTCAGTGCGGACGTTTTCGAAACGGATACAAAAAGCCTGATGGTGCGTGCGCAGCAGTTTTGTTACTAGCTTGGGTGCTTAAGTCCTCGCTATTGTTAGCTACAATGGTTACGCGAAATCGCTTCAATCGTAGGTTATACAGCGTGTATCAAAATGATTGGAACGGTTTGGAAGTTGGTTATATTCACAAGTATGGTGAACAGAATTATAAATACTAGTAGAAATTGAAGATTAACTCTACAAGTTTATGATACATGCCTACAAATGTTCGATGTATGCACCCTTCGTCACACGGCACACATCGAGGCGATAGTCCAATTCCTGTCATACTCTACTCAGCAAGTCAGTTGTGATGGTCCCCACAGCCGTGGTAATTCTGTTCTTCAAATCAGGTATGCCCACGGGTTGTGGTGGCACACTTTATCCTTCACGTAACCCCAGAGGATTCAGTCACTAGGGTTTGAATCGGGGAACCGTGCACGCCACGGACAAAACATGAAGTCCTCACAGGCACCCCGTCCGATCCATCGATGCGGAAGAACGTCGTTCAACCAGCAACGAACGTCTAGACGAAAATGCGGAGGAGTCCCATCCTTCTGCATAATGAAGTCCTCTGGTTCATTTTCCTGCAGTCTAGGTGAGAGTCATGTCCGTAGCATTTCCAAATAACGCATTCCTATCACAGTGTCTTCACGGAAAAGGAAGGCCCATACACATTTCGTGTGGACATTGGGCAAAAAACCTTGATCTTTGGGGAAGCCCTTTCATGTCGCACCATCTCGAGAGGATTTTCAGTACCCCATATACGAACATTATATCTGTGCACTTTCCCACTGATATGAAACGTAGACTCATCACTAAACACAACACGATCTAGAACACCTTCCTCCGTCATTGCATCTTGCATCTTAATGCAAAAGTTACTCCAGTCGATGTGGTCTGTCGGTTTCAGAAAATGCAACAAGTGAAGACGGTAAGGCTTCATGTGCAGTCATTTTCGCAGCACCCTCCACACAGTCATACTCGACATCTCCAATTCACGACTCGCACGGCGCACATTTTTCTTCGGACTACGAAGAAAATACTGTCTCACTTGTTCCACGCTCTCTTCTGACACACGCGGCCGTCCTGCACTTTTTCCTTTACAAAGGCACCCCCTTGTCTGAAACTGCTTATACCAGCATCTAATGCTATTGGGAGACGGGGATTACTGTTGAATTGTCTCGCAGGAATGCCCGCTGAACAGAAACAACTGATTCATACTTCAGAAATTGCAGCACACAAAACGCTTTCTGCTCCGGAATCGCCATTATCACAGACCGAGAGAGAGAGAGATAGAGAGAGAGCGAGAGAGAGATTGAGAGAGAAAAAAAAGAGGGAAACTTACTTCTGCGTGCGTTTTGAAAGCCGTAAAGGCAGATTGAAAGCGCTCCAGTCATTTTGATATATGCGGTACAAGACGTGTTAGAAAAAGATCGAACATTTGCTATAAATACTTTATTGCTCATTTAACAGCATTTTAAGCACTGTCCCCATCAAATTAGTCCCATCTACTGGCGGTACACCGTTTCCAAAATTTCTTACATTGTTGGAGTGCTTCCTGGAAGGCGCGCAGTTCTCTTATCGCATTTTCCTGAATCTCCTCCATGGCTTGTAAAGGACGTCCTTTCAAAGTGGTTTTTAAGTTTGGAAAACAGGAAAAAGTCTGCTGGGGCTAAGTCCGGAGAATAGGGTGGACGGGGCACAACGGATGTCTGATGTTTTGCCAGATAACTGAGGATGAGGAACGACACGTGAGCCGGCTCGTTGTTGTGGTGCAACATCCAAGTCTGGTTTTCCCAAAATTCATATCTCTTCTTGCGCACAGCATCCCTCAAACGCGCTAAAACTTCCTGGTACAACTGTTTGTTTACCATCTGACCACGTGGTTCAAACTCATGATGGACAAAGCCTTTCCCATCAAAAAGCACAACCAACATCACTTTGATCTTTGACCGACTCATCCGTGCTTTTTTTGGTCGAGGAGACCCTTTCCCCATCCACTGCGACGATTGCATCTTGGTTTCAACCTCATACACATAAACACACGTCTCATCTCCAGTTATGATGTTCTTAAGAACGTTTTCATTCAATTTGCATTGGCAAGCAATTGCTGACTGATTTCAGCACGGTTCTCTTTCTGATAGTCAGTCAACAAACGCGGCACGAATTTTGCACTGACGCGACGCATCTGAAGTTTTTCAGTAAAAATCTGATGGCAAGATCCTATGCTGTAATGTACACTTCGTCAGCAACTTCTCGGACTATTAAGCGACGATTTCCACGAATAACAGCACGAACCGCCTCGACGTGGTCGTCGTTAGTTAATGTGGAAAGTCGTCCAGGCCTGGGATCTTCACCGGCCGATATTCTGCCATCTTTAAAACTCTTAAACCACTCATAGCACTGCGTTCGACTCATACAGTCTTGCGCGTATGTTTGGTTAAGCAATTGAAATGTCTCTGTAAAATGTTTACCAAGTTTGTAGCAAAATTGCACACGCATACGTTGTTCTTCAAGCTTTTCATTGTAACTTTTTCACGAATCTGACGAACAGCTTGTGCACGTGCTCAATTCAGCGGATGTAGCTCGACGACTAACGTTCATAGCGAAACGGGACAAATGGCAGTTTGTTGTCAAAACCTGACGCTAGGTGCGCTTAGTAGCCGCAGCGCGCTCTCTAAGCTGTTTGGAGCTCTATTTAAAAAGTTCGGTCTCTTTGAACATGCCTCGTACTTCCATTGCTTATCTTCTTTACCTTTCGTACTGGATGGGAGTGAGTGGCTAAGATCACACACCGGCCGATCGACCCTCAGTAAATAACCCCGGGTATCCAAAACGCTGTTCTACGGTAGTAAAAGCCCCCGTCGTAACCGAACGCCTATTCCCAGCTGTTCGTTTTACTAACTAAACTACCCGGGTCGTAAAATGTCAGAAGTGCCGACCAATAATTACATCCCCGCTGCTGGACGAAGTCTTCGAATCATGCGAAGAAATGCAGCTGATCGGAAAACCCCACTTTGGAGAAAATGTCGATGTAGTGATATGTGTGTTTGGGAAGTGCGCTAATGCGTCTTTTTGCGTATAAGTCTGAAACTAGTACACATGAGTTTAATATTTACGTAACGCGCACTTTATGAAAATTAATTTTTGTAACCAACTTTACAAAATATGTTCATCCGACCTTAGCTTATCTCCAACATGGTCTGGCATATCACAGTTGCCTCCTTCAGTAAGTCCTCTAAGTAACCATCGTAATTCCGTTGCACAGCTATACAATTGCACATGATGTATACAGATGCAGTTCGTACCTCACAGAGAGCACGTTTGGATTTCATTATAAAAGTTATATGTTGATGCGTGGGTGCCTAGTGTTAGTAAGTTCGCCATACGAAACGTGACTCTTGTCACGTTTTGGCGCCTAGAATTTTAAAGTGGCTCATGATTTTCTGGAAAATTTGTGCACCCCTGGGTTAATGGTGTGCAGGGGAACGTTCGCTGTTTGTTTTGACAGTTACACAGGATGTACAACTAAACAGTGGGACAGAATGCAGGGTCCCATTATGTTACGGCGGAGAAAACCTAAAGGAAGTACCGGGCTTTACTACGTTCAGCATTATATCTAGTGTGTCTGCGTGGTACTAATTGTCAGTAATCGTGCTGGTGCGTATGGTTTGTAATGAAAACGATTTAATTATTTTAAATCATAGCACCTTGCTGTAGACACAGAATATGTGTTTCACTTCAACGGTGGGACGTGCCCTTTTTGTGTGAGACGGGATGTGTCCAACGTTTGTCATAAAGTATACTGTTAACTAACACTAAAAAATGGTGAACATGGAGCCGTCAAACATAACAAATTTTATTAGTCCCATTAATACTTGCTGCATGTTTTCGTTGTACTGCCTGTCTTCAGGCCTTACATGCATTGAAAACTGAACGTAAAATGCATAGATATTGAATTCGTGGCATTGACGAATTTTAGGTCATATTCGATTTTATTTAGCAATTAATATAAAAGTAATTCTATATTCCGTTTTTGGTTTTCTTATTTTTGTCTTCTTACATATGTCAAAGCTTTTAAAAGGTTGTTAAAAACCATACTGTAACTAGAGTACTTCGTTACCAGATGTATTTTGTGGGCAATCGTAAATGCCTTTTAAACAATAAAGGGCTTGCTGTGCCTGCAATAGGTATTTTGTATTAGTGTTTAGGCAAGTTACATTTACTATATCTGTATTTTTTTATTCCGAATTACTTAAATCCTTCTTTAATGATTCGATGTCTACATTTTTAAGTTTTTCATTTGTAGGTGAAGTTTAATCACTCTCGTTATTTTAGGTTTTCTTGGTATGTACTGTTTTATTGGTATTATTTTAAAATCCTGTAATTAAAAGTAACATGAGTGTGGATTTTAAGAGTTATCTAATAAAATCTCCTAAAAATTATTAATAAACTTGAACTTACAGTCTACTACATGCTTGTGATTATAAAAATACACTTCCTGGAAGCAGAGAAACTATGTTTCCACTATGCTGCAACTGCAGATGTTTTTGACGCCATAATGGGGTGGGATACAAAACGCGGAATTCACAGGGTAACTGCATTTTACATCTGTTGCAGCCCTTGAAACATTTATTTATTTGCAATGACCAACTTGAAAAGCTCAACAATTCTGCTCTAATGGGCACAGTTTCCGGTTTTTATGCTTTGGAATAATCTTCAGTAATGGAGGAGTTGTCTGAGGATTCCCACTGGCTGTGTCTCTACCGTTGTGTGTTATCTGAAAACCTCAACAATAAGGCGGTCTGGGCCCGGGTTGGGCTGTTGATCCACGCGCGCATACACACACACACACATATACACACATATATACACACACTCACATATACACAATACACACACTCATACACACACATGTACACACACATATATATACACACAATCACACACACACAAACACACTCACATTTACACACCCACACACAGACACATACACACTCACGCACACATAATACGCACACATATACACACATGTACACATACATACATGTACACATACACAATCACACATATAAACACTCATAGACATGCACAACGCGCGCGCGCGCACACACACACACACACACACACACACGTATGTACACAACAAAACGGAAGTAGTTGTGGAGTTTCATACATTTGAGCAGTATTCAGTAATGGAAATATTTATGGCTTTTTGTACTCTTTTGTAGTCCTTTAGTGCTTCTGTATAATCTGCAATAATAAATGGAGTTCCGAATTTTTGTGTTTTTTAATAGACACTATTAACTTTATTGTTCTAAAGAATAAATCAGTATGTCGATACGCTTAAATTCTGCCGATACCGTGTTCTGTCTCTGTCGAATTAACTGCCATCGTTATTTTAGAACTGTTCAGCAACACTGTTTTAGAGCAAAAGTTGGCAACATTAAACAGGGAGCCACGTGCTAGTAATGGAGCTAGACGGTATATAAACCCGCGACTGCCAAGGAAAGTTAAATGTCTGCCCGCGGTTTATTTACGTTTACTTTAGTCTGGTTCCACGTGAGATGAACCAAGGCAGAGCCGTTTTGGGCAGATCCTTGTACAGCGGGTGGTAACCTTTCTCGATAATGGAGAGGTACCAGAATCAGAAGAGACGTGCGTGAATTCCAGGCTGTAAATCTCAGCCGGCTGCTGATAGCGTGTAGGAGATTAGCATGTTAGCACTGCACATCGGGATCAATATGGATTCGGTTCAAAAGACACCTATTAATAGACTGGAGAAACACGCTCAGACCGGGTGAAGTCGGGTGTACAATAAGTAGGGACTTTTAAATTATTTACCTCCTCTACAACAGAATTTTTGAGATTCCGGATTGTTACAGCTTGTGAGTTTTAATACAGCAACCAATTAAAGACATAGTGTGATTAAAATTAAAGCATGTGCTGTCGCAAAAGAAATCCCTTGCGATTTGTGACAGAACATTTAGAGAAAAAAATAAATCGCGTCGGAAAATAGAATTATCGAATATAGAAAATGAAAAGTAAAATTTTCTCTATCCACGCCATGAAGGCGTATAGGGTGATTAGAGGAATAACTCCACTTACTTTTAACCTAGGCACTAGGGATGGAGGTGAGTGAACTTTGCGCCCCGGCCACTTTATCGGCGGGAAATTATTCCGATACCCAGTGAATAGAGAAATGGGTTTGTCCCAGGAACAATCTGGGTGTTTTTAGAGAAGACAAAATATTCTGCCCCTACCAGGGTTCGAACCCTGGACCTTCCAACCCGTAGCCTAGTCGATTATATTGTGGTACTTAACATTGTTAGAGTAGAGTACATTAGAGCAGCTACGATTTCAACCAAGAACATTGTCCAATTCAGATATCAACATTTAAACATTTAGCAAAAAGGATTTGTTTTACGCGTTCAGGGTTGGAAGTTTTGAATAATGTAGTAAGGACCATGATTTCGCTGTTAATTATAATGATAAGAAAGGCAGGTAATCTGGGAAAGGAAAGAAGAATTTTGTATTTGGAATAAAACTTGTGCACTTGAAGATGAGCCACTGCACGATACCATTCCAGGTGTGGTCAAATCAAAACTGCAACCTGAAATTAATTAGTTAGTCAGTGAAAGGATTTATTAAGTTTAATACAAGGCATTATGTTGCGTGATATTCTAAACATTAAACCGGTTGTTCTTTTACACAACTATTTATTGTTATATTAACCTTACAAGCACGGTACACTACCTTGCGGCCGAAAATTAACACAATCGTCAGGTATCTTTTCAATTAGAGAACAACAATGGAAAAATCAGCGCCTACACATTATTATATGGAAGGAATTAGATATTATTTATCTTGCGAATTTTGGTTTTACAGTGTACAGCATAACTAACTAAATTCCTCAAATTCCGGGCTACTCAGCTATTGAGTTGCACTGTATTCAATTTGTACACGTTTAGAAAAAAGCGGGCTCGTTAAATCAAAATTTGTAAAAGAAATGATAACTCATGTCTCCCAAATAAAAACGTGTAACCACCGATTCGTACAGTATATTTTATATGAAGTGCGGCTTTCGGTCGAAACGCACGTACAGTCGCTGCAAGACTAATGCAGTGGAACACAGATACCCGTCCAGACGAATAACTCGTTGAATGTAAGTGTCGAAATGTCAAGTGTTTTAAAATGATCAGAACTAAAGTAACTCTTCTTATAACTCTTTTAATGTATGCTTGAGAGATATATGGCAACATGCAGGATTACAACCCATTTAAACAAGTTCAACATAAAAAAACTGCCCAGTTTCCATAATGCAAAAGCAGTCCTACGTGTTTCGACCAGTCTGTAACCAACTTTAGAGATTTTCAATACTTAAAGATATATACATTGTTATTGTACAATTTTCCGCCTGTAAATGATAAAACGTATAACACCAATATGCTATTAAAATATTTTTGTATTGTAAACATTGGACTCCTGCATAATCTAAAAGCAACTAATAATTTATTCTTTTTACTTGCAGTATGGTCCAGATACGAATAACGTTGTAGATTAGTCAGTATGATCACACTGTTTTGAAAATATACACATGAAGTACTTTATATTCAGTTATCCATAAGCTGTA
>Ga0123355_10008110_pt1 | contig 15854 bp, 18 predicted proteins | sample TergutEmb28metaG_3_FD_89872 | JGI IMG/M metagenome (GOLD analysis project Ga0123355, IMG submission 89872) | Embiratermes neotenicus P1 segment gut microbial communities from Petit-Saut dam, French Guiana - Emb289 P1 | ecosystem: Host-associated > Arthropoda: Insects > Digestive system > Gut ...
TTGCTTGATTGTCTCTGCCGAGTATATAACCCCAGTCGGGTTATTCGGCGAGTTTAATATAACCGCCTTCGTGCGCGGCGTGATCGCGTTGCGCAAAAGCTCAATATCAGGCTGAAAATCACGTGTATTTGCCGGGACTGCGATCAATTCCCCGTCGTAATTGCTCACATAATTGCCGTACTCAACAAAATACGGGGCTATCGCGATGACCTCGTCACCCGGATTTAACAGCGTCTTAAACACAACGTTCAATGCGCCGGCGGCACCTGTTGACATGATGATATTATTCTCATTAAATGCCGTTTTAAATCTCAGGTTCAAAGAATCGGCAATGGCGCGCCGCACTTCCGGGAAGCCCGCATTGTTCATGTATCCATGCAGCCTGACTGGGTCTTCAGCAGCCGCGATATCCATGATCGCCCGCCTCACAGCCTCCGGCGCGGGGAAATTCGGATTGCCGATACTAAAATCATAGACGTTTTCACGCCCAAATTGTTCCGCTAATCTCGTACCTTCTTCAAACATCGCGCGGATTACGCTGTTGTTCTGTGAGAGTTTTGTCATTTTTTCAGAAATCATAATAGGTATCATACACCTTTTTGAGATTGATTTCAACTTATCTTTTTATTGCGGGATTATCCGGGAAATGCTTAATTTCAAAATTTATCAATTAAAACGTAAAACGCATCTATATCGTTGATATTCGACACTATTATAAGTTTTCATAAATCCCTTTGTTTCAAAACCACACTTCCGATAAAATTCTACCGCGTCATCATCGGTTTCAGCTTCAACAGCTGTTTTATATTTTTGCTGTACCGCATTTATCATAGCTTTACCTATTCCGTTTTTACGAGTTTTGGGGTCAACAGCGATATTGTGAATTACAACCCACTTCGAATGAACCTCGACTCCGCAAACACCCAATATTTCGTTATTTTCAAACCACCCATATAAATGTAAATCTTCTCTGCGTTGAAATTCTGCCGCTTTTCTGTCCATTGCCTCCGTAGATTTATCGAATGCACTTTCGCTCACAAGCTTGCGCACAGTCGGATTCCCTAGTTCATTTTTAATATCGCAAAGCATTATCTTACTCCTACCTCGTATACTCAAAATCCAAATTATAAATACTTACCGTATCCCCCTCGTTGATCCCCATGTCCTCCAGCCGCTGATATACGCCGCTGTTGCGCAGAGTTCTATCGAAGAACATCATTGACTCATGGTCGGAGAAATTCACGTTTTGCACAAGGCGTTCCAGCCACTCGCCCTCGATTGTCCAGATATCGTCGTATACTTGAATCACAAGGTCTTCCGGCGTACCTGTAGGCTTCTCTTTCGGCACATACTCAGGCTCAAACACCGTCACCGGCGGGAGTTTTACAAGCTCCGCCGCTACGGCGTTTATCAGTTCTTTCACACCAGTGTTGGCAGCGGCCGATATCATAAACAGCCGATACCCCTGGCTCTCAACGTACTCCCGGAAGCGCTCCGCCTCCGCGTCGTCTGTGACGATGTCGCACTTGTTCGCGGCGACAATCTGCGGGCGGGAGGCGAGTTCCGGGTTGAACTTTTGCAGTTCGTCATTGATCGTCTCAAAATCCGCCACCGGGTCGCGCCCCTCAATGCCGGAGATATCGACCACGTGGACAATCAGGCGACAGCGGTCAATATGCCGCAGAAAATCATGCCCCAGCCCCGCGCCGTCGGACGCGCCTTCGATAATCCCCGGGATATCCGCCATGACGAACGACGCGCCTTCATCGACATATACAACGCCGAGGTTCGGATAAAGCGTTGTGAAATGATAATCCGCAATCTTAGGGTGCGCTTTCGACACGACTGAAAGCAGCGTCGATTTTCCGACATTCGGGAATCCGACGAGGCCGACGTCTGCCAGCAGCTTCAGCTCCAGCACAACCTCAAGATTCTGCCCCGCCAAACCCGCCTTGGCAAATCGCGGGGCTTGGCGCGTCGGTGTCGCGAAATGCTTGTTGCCCCTGCCGCCGGAGCCGCCTTTGGCCAGCGTGAAACTCTCAAGCCCGGACATGTCGATGATAATCGCCCCGCTCTCTTTTTCGCGCACAATCGTGCCATTGGGGACTTTAATCACAAGGTCCTGCCCATCCTTGCCGGTGCGAGTTTTCGCGGCTCCATCCGCCCCGTTTTCGGCGATGTATTTGCGCTTATAACGGAAATCCATCAACGTGGACATGTTTGTATCCGTCTTTAACACAATATTGCCGCCTCTTCCGCCGTCCCCGCCTGAAGGTCCGCCGGCGGCAACATATTTCTCCCGATGAAACGCCACCGCGCCATTGCCGCCCTTACCTGCTTTGACTGTTATTGAAGCTTTGTCTACAAACATGTTGTTTCTCCTAAGTATAGTAAGATTTGCGCGCTGAATGTTTAAATACGAGGAACAAAACACCCGGCTCTGCGGAGCCACCCTCTTTACTAAAGAGGGCAGGGGACGAGAGACGGGGACTTCCTAAAGAAAACTTTCGTCTTTGCCCTCTTTAGTAAAGAGGGTGCCAACCGCAGTCGGCGGGTGTTTTGTCCGTTCCCTAAGGCAAATTATCTGCTAATATATTCGACAAATGCTTTTAAAGGTCTCCTGTCCGGCGGGCCTATATCGTTTGGAATATTATCCAGGTCAAACCATCTCAATTCCAAGGTCTCGTCAGTTTCAGGCAGCAATTCTCCCGAAAAGTCATTGCACACGTAAACTATACTAACAATGTAGACTTCATCCCCATTTGGGTATGTATACAGCATGTCCTCTCCGGAAAAGACACCTAATAGTTCAAGGCTATTAGCTACCAACCCCGTTTCCTCCAGCAATTCACGCTTGGCTGCGTCTTCAACAGCTTCACCAACTTCAACCGCACCTCCGTGATGTGCCCAGCATAAATTGTCCCGGCGCTTTTGCAGAAGCACTTTGCCGTCTTTATAAACAAAAACTCCCGCCCCGGCGACTATTAATCTATCGTGTCCAATCTTTTTGCGAATTGTTTTTATATATTCAGTCACAGCAAATGCCTCCGTCAATGTAAAATTTCTGCATATAAACAAAACACCCGGCCCTGCGGGGCCACCCTCTTTACTAAAGAGGGCAGGGGACGAGAGACGGGGATTTCCTAAAGAAAACTTTCGTCTTTGCCCTCTTTAGTAAAGAGGGTGCTGACCGCAGTCGGCGGGTGTTTTGTCCCCGCGCATTACACTCAAATCCACAGCACAGATGCCAGCACCCTTGCCATCTGTGCCCTTGTCAGGCTTGCCTCTGGCATTAATCTTCCGTTGGAACCGCCGACAACGCCGAGGCCCACGAGCATCGCTGTCGGTGTCCGGGCAAATTCGGCTATCGAACCGGCATCTGTGAACTCAGTCAGATCAGCCACCGCATCGTCCGGAACCTCTATATCAAGTATGCCCAAAGCCCGGTAGACGAATGTAAACGCCTCCTGCCTTGTTAAGGTGGCTTGCGGGTTGAATCTGTTGTCCCCCACGCCGTGGGCTATGCCCATCTCGCGCGCCCAGGCGACAGCGTCGGCAAAATAGACGTCAATCGGGACATCCTCAAATCCGGACATTCTGCCGGGAATTGGCTTCCCCGCCGCCCTATGCAGCATCAGGACAAAGTCGCCTCTGCGTATCTCACGATCCGGCCCATAGGTTGTTGGTGTAATGCCTGTTACAACTCCGGCGTTGAACAGATATTCCACGTATCCTCGTGCCCAGTGATCCTGCATGTCCTCAAATATGCCGCCTATTTCGACCGTGATCACTTCATGTCTGTTCCCTGCTGATACGGTTATCGTCCCGCGCTGTCCAAGCGTCTCCCCCGCGATGAAAAGACCGGGTTCAATAAGCTCACCTATATCTCCGTCAACGGTGTATGTAAACGCGCCCATCTGCGATATAACGTCACGCCTGTAAAATGTCGCCCTGACGTCGAACTCAAACAGCTCCCCCGGTTGAAGCGTCACAGAACTCAAGCGCGGGGCGTATCCCTTCCGTGTGACGATTATCGATGTGGGGTCAGTAATTACAAATATCTCACCCACACCCTGTGCACCGGTGGATGGCGAATACAGCGTTACAATCTCCGGCCCCACGATACTGCCGCCGGCAGTAACCTGCGTTCCGTTGACAATGGAATGAAATCCATCCGCAGTTGCCGTAATATCATGCGGAACGGCAACGGGCATATAACCCCCGTCGGTCGCTGTGAATGTGAGCTCCACGTCGGAACCGGTGAGTACAATAACCCCGTCATTCGTTAGATGCAGATTCTGCGCGAAACCGTCTGATCTTGCGTTTGTCACGAATAATATGTAAGTTGAGCATCTGCGCTCCACTCCGTCAGACGGGCGGGAAATCACCCGGCTGTACCGCTCCCCCGGTAACCGTACGCTGATGGCGGAGGAACCACCGCCATCAAAGTTCACGGCGTGAACCGCACCCAAGCGGATAAACTCGTCGGCAAGTTCGTCCTTCGTCATGCCGACTGAGTATGGGCTGTTGCGCCCGTCAACAACCAGGCTTATAATGCTGCCGTCCGCACGAATGCCAAACGCCGTCCTCGGCGCGCGGGCGCGTATCGCCTGATCCCATTCGTTGTAATCTGTTCTCATTCCGTTCGCAACAATTATGTCACCAGCGCCTGTCGCGAACTGGGCTTGCGCCAGTCTTTCGTCATTAGGCGTCGTTGTCATTGTGACGGTGTCGCCGATGGCAAAGCTGTAGAAAACCTCACCCCATCCGCTTTCATCGGCGGCGGTCAGCACCATGTATCCCTGCCCGATGTACATATCCCCGTCTGATTGAATCTTGTCAACCACTTCAAGCATCATTTCCCCCGATACTGTCGGAACGCCGTAAAGTATTCTGAACCGCACCGACCACCCGGGGGAAGAAGCTCTCGTCGTGCCGCCGGAAAACGCCTCTGAATACATATACATTCCGCCGGTATCGGCGCGGGATTTGTTAAAGTGATACAGGCTCCACGTCCGGCCCAAGTTGTACCCGTAATGGCTGCCGTTATTGGTCAATGTAATCTGAACATGCGGCGATGGTATGAAAAAAACACCACCGTTATTATCAAAAGCCACGGCCGGCCTTCCAGTGGAACTGGACTTGTAAATCCCGTTTTCAATAACAATACCCATCGGTACACCGGTCTGCATTGAGAAGAAGTCCGAATTAATCGCGGCAAGCACATTAAAGCCCAAACTCTCGGCATGAGCAACGATCTCTGATATCCTGCTGGGGTTAGCGACTGTATCCCCCGTCATCACAATTGGGAATGCGTCCCCAGGCCCGGTCATCCTCAGCTGAAAGCTCTCCGCACGACCCGGGGAACCGAGCCATGTTATGGTGTTTATGTACTGCAAATTGTCAGCCAGCCACCGTGTGTTGGTGTAGACCGCCGTACCCATGGCATAGACGGCAGTGGATGCAAGTAACACCAAAATAATCAAAAGTGAGGTTCCGGCTCTCAGTAATTTACGTTTCATCAGATTTTTTCCTTTCATCGCTGGGATTCTGGCTCATTATAGCATAAAACTTCCCTGAATTTCAACAGCCGCGCCCGGCAATAGCGTGTTTCTCGCAAACGCACTGCCGGAAAATGCTGTGAAATCAGGGAGTTTTTAGTTTGTTGGTAATTTTTGTTGTGCGCCTGCCGCAATCAATTTGTTTCGCTTTCAATTACGCTTTTTATTTCGCAATATCGGTTGCCGGATAGCCGCCCCAAAATGTTCAATGACATCCAATCAATCTCTTTTCCGTTTCGTATCACGTCATCAGCGGCATGGAATATCTGCACACGTCCCAAGACTAAGTTGCCGGCGTTCGCGCCCTCGCTCACAGTAACTATTTTCTCCAGCACGCACTCAAACGCTATTTTCGCTTCCGCAATACGAAACGCCCGGACTGTTTCAGAGGGAACAAAAGTAATCCCGTCAATTTGTTCCCGGTCCTGCCCCAGCGGAATGGGCTTCGCTGAGCTTTCCATAGGGGCAAGCAAATCGGCGGAAACCATATGCACAACAAATTCCGGCACTTGTTCTATGTTGACAATTGTGTCCTTTTTGCTCCCATCGTCGCGATTGACGACAGAAAACGCAATGACCGGAGGATACCATTGAACCCCGGTGAACATGCTAAACGGCGCAAGGTTTATCTCATTGTCCTTGTCAATGGTCGATACCCACGCGATCGGGCGCGGAATCATCGCGCTTCCAAAAAAATCATGCGCTTCTCTCGGTTGTAATGTTGATAAATCAATTTTCATTTCTCGAATGCTCCTCCTGTATTTTTGTTGTTCAACGTGCCGTCAATTTCTATCAACAGGCATTTAACCAAGTCTTGGCAGACAGGGCGATGCCGCGTGCCTTTTGGCACTATAATCATCTCTCCTTGTAAAATAGGCACAAGTCCGTCATCAAGCTCAAGTTCAAACTTGCCTTCAATCACATAAAACAGCTCGTCAGACTGTTCGTGAACGTGAAAGTCCAGCGTCCTGTTTTCCGCTTGTAGGACGTTCAGCACATGATCGTTCAACCTGCCGATTTGCAGATATTGAAACATCTTTTCTACACTGTTTGCGCTATCCGCAAGATTGATTTTAGATAACATGGCTCATTCCTCATAAACCTCCGGCATTCTGCGCTTATGCTCACTTCTACTGTGATATCTTTCGATTATCGCAGCATCTTCCGGCGAGGCAGTTCCGTACAGCAAGAAATCGTCGATACTTTTGTACGAAATACCCATATCAGCCTCATCCGTCTGCCCGTCATAAAGCCCGGCGGAGGGCGCTTTTTGCAAAATACTCTCCGGCGCGTTGAAATGCCGCAAAAACTCGTAGATTTCCGTCACCGTGAGATCGGCTATCGGGTTGAAATCACACCCGCCGTCGCCCCATTTGGTGAAGTAGCCCATATGCCGCTCACTTCTGTTCCCCGTTCCGGCGACAAGCCTTCCCTCGCTCGCGGCGACAGTATATAGCGCCGTCATCCGGAGCCTCGGGGCAATATTAGCAACAGCATCGTCCGTGAGCCCGACCGCCTCTCCCGCAGCGATTTTCATCTCCGCAAAGACCTTGCCTAAATCGACAACTCTGGTCTCAATCCCAAACCGCTCCGCCACTTCCAACGCGTCGGCCTTGTCCTCTCCATAATTCCTGCTGGAGCCGCAAGGCAAGATAATCCCCACCGTATTATCACACGCCAGTTTGCACAGTATACCGACAAGCGCCGCGTCTTTCCCGCCGCTGTTGCCGAATACGATTCCGGAAGCGCCGGAGTCATTCAGGACACGGCGGATAAAGTCAACGCGCTTTGTTATTTCGAGTTCATAATCTCGGTTCATCTTTCATCCCTCCCATTCAGTTTACGTATCGCTCCAAATCACTGTCAAATCCGGGTGCAATTGCAAGATAGAGGCAGGAACCATCGGAGTTATCGGGCCGTACAGGGCTTTCTGTAATATCTCCTTTTTCTTCTCACCGTTTGCAACAAGAAGAATTTTTTTCGCCTGCATGATTGTTCCTATCCCCATGGTGATGGCCCGCCGCGGCACATCGTCTGGGTTGTCAAAAAAGCGCGCGTTCGCAATGATTGTTTCTTCGTCCAACTCCACACAATGTGTATCTTTTTCAAACGCGGAACTCGGCTCATTAAACCCTATGTGGCCATTGTTGCCTATACCGAGCAGTTGCAAGTCAATCCCCCCGGCGGCTGTTATCAGCGCTTCGTATCGCCTGCATTCGAGGGCTATATCCCCGGCAGTCCCGTTTGGAACATGCGCCTTGGCTCTGTCGATATTCACTTTGTTGAAAAGCTGTTCATTCATGTAGTAGTAATAGCCCTGCGGGTCGTTTTCGGAAAGTCCGCAATATTCATCCAGGTTAAAAGTAGTAATGCCGCTGAAATCCAGGTCACTTTTATTGTATGCATCAGCCAGCCGTTCATATATACCGATGGGGGTGGAGCCTGTCGCAAGCCCTAATGTACAGGTCGGATTAAGCAGGATTTGCGCCGATATCATATTCGCGGCCTTCCGGCACATTTCGGCGTAGTTGGAAACATGGTGAATTGTCATAGATTTTAGGTCTCCTCTCAGAAATTGATATCCTAATTTATAGTGGGTATTTTCGACAATTATACCATGTCTGTCAATACGAAGACGCGGAGGCATGAGTGCCACCGTATCAAATTCTGCGCCTTCTCACGAAAATGATTGCATATGCCAGGCAATTTGTTTATACTATCAGAAGAAGGCGTCTCGCCTTATAGTATGGAGGGGATGTATTGGGAGAGAAAAAGCACGGTCTTGATTTGACGCAAGGCCGTATAAATACGCTGTTGATTAGGTTTGCTGTGCCGTTCGTATTGGCAAACATGGTCAACGCGCTGCACGGAGTTGTCGGGACGATTATTGTGGGCCAGTTCGCGGACTTTCAAACACTTGCCGGTGTGGGAGTCGGCACCCAGGCTTTGAACCTGACGTTCCCATTCGTTATGGGCCTTGGAACAGCCGGAACCGTAATTATCGGGCGATATATAGGTGAAAAAAACGCGGAGGCAAGCACAAAAGCGACAGGCAGTATTTTTATTACCACTATCGCTATAATAACTGCGGTAACATTGCTAGTCTTGCTTATCAGAGAACCGTTGCTGGACTTTCTCAACACACAGCCGGATATGCGCGAAAGCGCCAGCAGATTTGTTATCATAGGTTTGATCGGCGTACCGTTTAACATAGGTTTTTCAATGCTAAGCGCCGTATTCAGGGGTATAGGAAACTCCAAGGTGCCGAGCGTCATCGCCGCGATAAGCGCCGGGGGTAACATCGCAATGGCTATTCTGTTAGCGGGCGTTATCGGTGTGGCGGCGGATATCAGCGTCGTCGTTGCTATGGTGTCTGCGCAGTTTATCAGCTTTGTACTTATCGCCGTGTGGCTTTACATCAAAAAACTGCCGTACCCTTTCTCTTTGAAGAAAAACATGAGGGCGGATAAAGATTCTATGCGGTATATCGGCAAAGTCGGCGGGCCTTTGGTTTTGACGGATTTTCTTATGATGGTCTCGTTTATGATTGTCACACGGCAGATAAACGGCATGGGCACACTCGCCTCCGCCGCTGTCAGCCTGGTAAATAGGGCGTTCCCCTTGATGTTTACGATGCCAATGGGCATATCCGTCGCCGTATCTGCGATGACGGCGCAGAACTTGGGTGCCGGCAGCCGCCTGCGGGCAGTCGCCTCTCTGCGCTGGGGGACTATTTACGCGCTCGGCTTATCAGTAATATTCTTTGTTATGTGCTTGACTATTCCGGAGTTGCTGCTCTCGGTCTTCACAGATGATTATTCCGTAATCAGCGGCGCCGCAAACTATATAAGGCCGTTTTCGATCGACCTGCTGTTCATGGCATTTGTGTTCACGATGAACGCGTACTTCGTTGGCAGCGGAAGGTCCCGTATCCAGATGGTCCACACGCTTATCGCCTCCCTTGTCGTCCGTGTGCCTTTGAGTATGTTCGTCGCCGGACTTGAGGGTTTAGAATTGAACACACAGCTTGGATATCTCGGATTCACCGTCTCAATTTCCGGCGTGGTGTCGTTGGTCATTTGCATCTGGTATTTTGTGCGGATGAACAAAAAGGACAAAGCCGAAGAAGCCGCGCGGCTGAGTGCGTGAATTATGGATGCTCAGAACATAAAAACCCTGCTGTCACAGCACGGATTTAAATTTTCAAAGTCAATGGGACAGAATTTTCTTGTCGACAAAAACATTCCCGAAAAAATCGTCAGACTCTCCGGAATCGGTTCATCTGACGGTGTTTTGGAAGTCGGACCCGGCGCTGGGGCTTTGACCATGGAACTCAGCCGCTCCGCCGGAAAAGTCACGGCGGTGGAACTTGACAAGCGGCTTATACCGATATTGCAAGCCAACTTGGAGGGCCGCGAAAACGTCGAGATCGTCGAAGGCGATATCCTTAAGCTGGATATCGCGGCGACAGTCCAAGAAAAAATGCCGGGATTGCGCCACCGCGTCTGCGCGAATCTGCCTTACAACATAACAACCCCCGCGCTGTCGGCATTTATTGATGCGGGGGTGTTTGAAACGATAACCGTCATGGTGCAAAAAGAAGTCGCGGAACGTATCTGCGCCGATCCCGGAACCCGTCAATACGGTGCATTTTCCGTGTACGCGAATTATCATACAGAGGCTGAACTGCTTTTCGACGTGCCGCCGGAATGCTTTATGCCGCGTCCGAATGTCACATCTTCCGTCGTCACACTGCGCACTCGGCAGGAGCGGATTCTGCCGCCGGAAGATGAACCGCAATTCTTCCGCGTTGTCCGCGCTGCGTTCGGCCAGCGGAGAAAGACACTTGTAAACGCGCTGTATACCGTATTCGGTAATGAGTTGGGGAAAGATGAGATAACAGACGTTGTAACTCAATGCGGATTCAACCCGCAAATCCGCGGCGAAACGCTGGGTATTGAAGAATTCGCGAAATTATCAACGGCATTGGCAAGCGCAACAAGACTGGGCTGATTGCTGTAAATTTGAACCGGCCATATAGCGCGCGATGCCCTTGGCACACACTGCTATGTCACCCGTCCCCCGCATTTTTCCAGTGTGAGCAACCCGGTACACGAAGCAAAAATACGCACACAAAAAAAGCAAGTTGACAAAAATCGGAAAATATTGTAGAATTAAGTAATAATCCTAAATAAAAGGGTGATTTTTATGAGTGTTGTTTCTGAAATTAAATGCGCAAGGTGCGACAGAAAATATTCCGGACTTCGCGGTCGGTGTCCTTACTGCGGCGCACGCAGAACGGGGCGCGGGAAATATTCCGATGAAGAAGCTGAAAATTTCAAAGGTAAGACACTTGTTGCCATCTTGATAATGGTTGCGCTCGTCGCGGCGACCGTTGTACTTGTCGTCTCCGCCCCTGGGCAGGAAAACGACATCACAGCGGACGATCCGGGTATTAATATGACAGATGACAGGGACACCGTCGGTATAGATTCCCAAACGGAACCGCCGCCGGTAGAAACGGAGCCGCCGGAGGAAACAGAGCCGCCTGCGCAAGCTGTCATATTCGCCGTAACTCCCCTGTTTTTTGGCAGACCGGCAGCGTTTGCAAATGATGTTCAATTTCGTATTGGTGAATCCAATGTAGTTGAACTCAGGATACTTTCCCAAGGTATGGAGGACGAGGATTTTGACATTACGTGGGAGAGTGACAATCCCGACGTATTTGATATTGTTCCGACTACCGACTCATCCGGACGTTTTGCTACGCTCACTCCGACCGGCGTTGGCAACACAAATCTCAGAATCACTGTAAACGATTTCCCGGAGATAGTGTACGTTGTTAGAATAGTAAGGCCATAAACTGTCAGAAAACAAGCGCCGGACAAGTTTCGTCCGGCGCTTGTCTTTTATAGTCAGAAAAACAGCCTTACGGTAATTGAGGCGGCAATAAACCCCACAAAATCCGCGCTGAGTGCCGAAGGTATTGCGTATCTTGTCTTTTTTATCCCCACCGCACCGAAATATACGGCGATTATATAAAACGTCGTCTCGGTAGAGCCCAACATCACAGCGGTAACGCGCCCTATAAACGAATCCGCACCGTGAGAGTTAATAATCTCAGCGCCAACTGCCAACGACCCGCTACCGGAAAACGGGCGGATAAATATAAGCGCCGCCGTCTCCGGCGGAATGCCGAGGTGGATCAACGCCGGTCTCAACAAATTCTCCAGTGCAGACAACGCGCCGGAAGCGCGTAGCATATACACAGCTGTCAGCAGCGCGACAAGCGGCGGTAAAATTCTTATTATCACATTAAGGCCATCCTTTGCCCCGGTGGTCAAGGCAGCAAACACATCAACGCGTTTGTGCAACGCGAAAACTGCCACGACGCATATGATAAGCGGGACTATCAGCGAATAGAGAACGTTAATCTCCATCACCCCGCTTTGAAAAACGCCGCAGAATTTTAGAAACTGCGATTCCTGCAATTAAGGATGCCGCGGAAGTTATCCAAACAGCCGGCAAAATATCAAACGGAGCCCGCGCGCCCGCTGAGGCACGCACTGCCGCGACAGTCGCCGGTATCAGCTGGATTGACGCGGAATTCAAGACAACAAGCATACACAGATCATCAGACGCTGTTTTGTGGTCGTCTGACGCCGTGCCGCTTTTTGTCATTTTGACAATTTCAGAGGCCGCACGTATTCCAAGCGGCGTCGCAGCGTTACCGAGTCCTAATAGATTGGCGGAAACATTCGCCGACAACGCCTCCATCGCGTCCTCGTTTTCCCGTGTCTGCGGGAACAGCCTATTGAGAACAGGGCGAAAAAGTCTCGATAACTTCTGTGCCAGTCCCGCCTGGCGCATGATTTCCATGATTCCTGACCACAGCATGGTGGCCCCGCAAATGGCTATACAAAGCGCCACCGCCGCCGCCGCCCCGTCTAACGCCGCTGCACCCACCGCGTCGATATTTCCGCTTAAAAGGCCGAAAATTACTGAAAACGTAATCATTGCCGTCCATATCCATGCCATCGCCATTCTGCATCTCACCCCTGTCTTGCGGACAATCCTATGATGAAATATATAGAAAAGCGGAGGCTGATATGCAAGATTTTTCTCCTAAGAAAATATTTTTTTCGTCAGGGGTTGACAAGACTGGTAAAAAGTAGTAGGATATTCTTACAATTAATGGAATTGTGTCGAAAGGATAATATTTAAAATGAAATCAACAGGCATTGTAAGAAAAGTAGATGAGCTTGGACGGATTGTACTGCCTATAGAATTGCGGCGTACACTCTCTATCGCGGAAAAGGATTCGATGGAAATTTTTGTTGACGGCGCGTCGATCGTGCTGAAGAAATACGAGCCAGAGCCCGCGAGATCAAGGAAGAGACACATCTGCGACATTTGCAAAAGAGAGATTGCCGCCGGTAAATAACTCTCCCACCGCCAGTACTTGAGGGTGTTTTCAAATCGGCTTGGCCATTCTGCCGATTTGAAAACACCCTCAAGTGCGCTATTCCTTTATCACTGCGTTATAGAGAGTATTTTTTGACACCCCCGTCTGCTCAGCGACTGTTTTCACGGCGTCTTTTACCGAAAGTCCGCTTTCGATATATTTTTTCGTCATTGAAACAGCATCGTTAATCGGCAAAGTGGATACGGGGGATTTTTGTGTTCCCTCAATAATAAGCACAAACTCGCCACGTGGAGGACTTTCTTCAAAATGACTCACAGCTTCAGAAAGCGTGAATCTGCGTGTTTCCTCAAAAAGCTTCGTAAGCTCCCGCGATATGGAGACTCGCCTGTCGCCGAATGCGTTAAGCATATCGTGCAGCGTCCGCATCAGCTTGTGCGGCGCTTCGTAGAATATCATTGTGCGTTCTTCTGTTTTCAGCTCTTCTAAGCGTTCAAACCGGCTTTTTCTAGCGGTGGACAGAAACCCTTCAAAAACAAATCGCCCTGACGGAAGGCCGGACAATGCCAGTGCCGTCACCGCGGCGCAGGGGCCTGGGATGACAGTTATCGTGACTCCGGCTTCGCCGCACATGCGCGTTATGTCCTCGCCCGGGTCACTTATACAGGGCATCCCGGCATCGGTCACAAGGGCGCAGCTCTCGCCATTTAGAATACGGGTCAAGATTTTTTCCCCGCTCTCCCGGCTACTGTGCTCGTGAAAGCTGACAAGCTGCTTTTTAATTTCTAGAAAATTCAAAAGCTTCAGCGTAACACGGGTGTCTTCAGCCGCGATAAAATCTACCTGGCGCAGCGTTTCAATAGCCCGCAGGGATATATCTCCCAAGTTGCCTATCGGCGTTGCGACAAGATACAGCATACCGGGCATTTGCATTGACATCGTTGGTTCCTCCTTGCGCTGGCGTTTACCTATGATAAATCGCTTTCACCTCGTCGGAATCGCTTCCGTCATCGTTTACCAGTATCAGCGGAGCCTCAACCGTGAGTGATGGATTTCCGCCTCGCCTGCTTTCAATCAGCACAATACTCGGCATAGAGACGGATTTATGCTGTACGAATCTCATGCGCTTCGGCTCAAAGCCTGTGTTATAAAGCTCCCTGAATATCTCCGCGAGGCGTTCTGGCTTATGCACAAGCGTTAACGAGCCACCCCAGCGCACAAGATACCCGGCGGCTTTACAGATATCAGCAAATGTACAGAATTCCTCGCTTCTGGCAGCGGCCATCCCCGCGCCAGACGCAAGCTTCCCGCGGCCTTGTGCAAAATACGGAGGATTAGAGACGCAGAGGTCATATCCTCCAGCGGTGAATAGCTCACGATAACAGCGCAAATCGCCCTCGATAACGTTTATCCGCGCATTGAGTCCGTTTAATTCGGCATTTTGCCGCGCTAAATTCACAGCCCGCGAGGCAATCTCAACGCCGTCAATGCATATCTCCGGATTGTTCCAGGCCAAAAGGGTCGATATAATACCGGACCCGCAGCCGAGATCAACTGCCTTTTTCGCCCTGATATTTTTGGCAAAATGTGCCAGCAGTACCGAGTCCGTGCTTAGTCTGAAAACGCTGTCATCATCAATAAACTGCGGCCCGCCCGGCCAAAGTTCGTCTATCATAAATGTAGCCTCCATAAGAAAACTGCCGTTTTTGCACACGGCAGTTCTCTTGAATTCTACTATGTAAGTAGCTTAGGCCGATATAGCATCCACCGGGCAAGACGATACGCAAGCGCCGCAGTCAATGCACCCATCTGTAATCACATACGCCGGCGAATCCTGTTTAATCGCGTCAACAGGACAAGTACCTGCGCAAGCGCCGCATGATACGCACGCATCGCTGATTTTATGTGCCATTTACTTTTCCTCCATTAATTTTTATTTTAGTAAGTATGTTCGCATACAGTATTCTACCACGTAATCAGCAAAAATCAACTACTTCTTTTTCGCAAAAATTCCGATACATGGAATTATAAGCTGTTTAGGGGAACTCGGTCATGGAAATTTATAAAAATCCAAACTGTAAAAAAGTCAGGGGCAGTCATGTCTTGGTGGTCAGCTGCGCTTACTGCAAATGCCTCATCGCCAACTATCAGAAAGTCGGCGAGAGTAATTTTGTAAAAATGTACAACGATAGAATTATAGACGGCACAATTGACTTTTCACAATATCACGGTGCACTGTTCTGTCCAAACTGTGGGGAACGTATAGCCACGCGGTATCTCACGAAGATGGATAAAAAAGAGGCGTACAGACTTGTCCCCTCGGCGTTTAATAAAAGGAAGATGTAGGGGACGCGCCCCTGCGCGTCCCCTGATGCATAACGACAATTCCGTAGGGGCGACCGTCCCGGTCGCCCCTACACGGTTGATTGTATCACAGGACGTCAAGGACGCCGTCCCCTACATGGAAATTTAACCACGGCACATCGCGAACGCAACGGACGCGCAATGCGCGCCCCTACAATTTATCCTCCAGCCACTTCACTACGGCGTCCTCGTCGCTTCTTCCGATAATGCCGGTAGCCTTTTCCTTCACCTCGGCTATTGCGTTTTCGACGGCGTAAAATTCATCACATGCCGAGATAAGCGGCAGGTCATTATTGCTGTCGCCGAAGCCGATTATTTTCTCAAAGCCGTATAGCTCTCTCAAGCTCTGCGTCGCGTTATATTTGGTCGCCAATGCGGCGGAGCATTCCAGATACCAGGGGCGGTCGCCATAGACATCCTGATACATAATGGCGCTGACTGCCGGTAAGGTCTTGATCTCATCGTAAATCGCGGACAGGCGGTTTTTTGTGTCTTTAAACGTAAAA
>Ga0123355_10008111_pt1 | contig 15854 bp, 7 predicted proteins | sample TergutEmb28metaG_3_FD_89872 | JGI IMG/M metagenome (GOLD analysis project Ga0123355, IMG submission 89872) | Embiratermes neotenicus P1 segment gut microbial communities from Petit-Saut dam, French Guiana - Emb289 P1 | ecosystem: Host-associated > Arthropoda: Insects > Digestive system > Gut ...
CCGCTGATGCGCACACCTCGGCTGCCAGCAGCCGACTGAACTGACACCCCCGCCGATATAAATGGACTCGTCCGTTTCGCTGGAAAATCAAATCTGGTTTCTGCGCGTGTGCCATCACGTTCCGTTTCTGCTCTAACAATATGGCGCGTTTGCATAATATTTATACCTCCTCGGCTATCCTAATGTTCTGACAATTTTACTCGATTATATAGTGTGTGATGCTTTTATCTAATTTTAACCAAATCTGGTGTTTGTGAACAGATTCTTATACTGGGGTGCTGATAAGTCCTTAGCCCGACCAGGAAGGAAACAAGCTCGGAAGAATGTCAGGGGCGCGCGCGATTTCAACAAAATCGAGACACGAGCTGTCATCAAGTTTCTTTTCCTGCAAGGCAAGGTGCAGAAGGAAATTCACGCCATTCTGACAGAAACATTAGCGTGTTTCCTTCCTGGTCGGGCTAAGGACTTATCAGCACCCCTGTAAAAGTTCCCAATATAAAATATTACGAAAATTCTTGCAGTGTGAGCCGCTCTTATCCGAGCGGAAAGACGGACGGACGGACAGACATGACGAAGGTGATATGCGCATTTAGCGACTATGCGAACGATCTTAAAAACGAGCCGTATTCTCGTATTCTATCAGTGATATACGAGAAGCTATGTCGTTTCATGACTGTTCAAACTGCGATCTACCTAGCAGTGTTGCAGCACGCATATTAAACTGAGTTAGGCTGACAGGTGTAACTTAACGCTCCGCTGCTGGTCCAAGTAACGTTACAGCGTATTAACATTAATGATCTATGTGCACCACCATGCCAGTGCTATGATTTACTCTTGCACACACTGAAAACAAGTCTAGGCCATTACTTTACACGTAATTACTGTCGCATTCCATGCACGTACGGCACACAAAGATAAGTCGCGACTCTGTTTCTTCATAGTGTTACAACTGCATGGCAGAGCAGGATCTCAAGGACGTTAAAGTATTTATTGTCTTCCCATAGTTCGGACACCATGCACACTTGGGAATGTAAGGAAGGAATACTAACACTGTTCATGACATGTTTATTAGTCTGCACTCAAGCTTGGAGTGAGGGACTGGCGGGAGGGAGACTGGAGGTACTTCAAGTGAGTACTACCAGGAACGTGTGGGCCGGAATAGTGCAGTCAGTATAGCGACTTGCTACGGGCTGGACGGTTCAGGGATCGAATCCCGGTAAGGGCGAGATGTTCCGCACCCGTCCAGACGGGTCCTGGGACTTAAACAGCCTCCTACACAATGGGTACAGGGTCTTTCTCGGGGGTAGAATGGCCGGGTCGTGGCGTTGACCACCCACTCCATCGAGTGCTGAGGTTAAAGAAAGAGTAGAGCTACAACTCCATTCCCCATCAGGGCCTTCGTGGCCTGTTCTAGGATGGACCTTTTACTAGTAGCAACGTCCTCCAGACTTACAGTGGTCAGAATATTCCACACTGTACTCAGGACTGTTCAACATTTCGTGAGATGTGGGAAAATTTGGGAAAATTTGGACTAAATGCAGGCGACATGCAGTTCATTAGACAGAATGAAGACTGATTTAGTTAACTTTCTATGCTCCATATCTGTGCATTACGGAATATGATCATACTTACGTAACAAACAAACAAATGCAAGTCAATAAAATGTTTCATCATATGTTGCTATTCATTGAGATGCTTTGGTCGCTTCTACAGCTATCATCAGGGTGTCACACAGGCACACAAACCATATACAAACAGGAAGCAGCATCGTCGGTGCTTTATACCACAGGCTGTAAACACAGTCTAGCGCTCCCGAGGATGGGCTAAATTATCGCCCGAAACTGATTGAAATTATTAATAAAATTATTATTGTTGCATCTAGTTGGCTATTTATATTATTGTATCAATGATGCACGGTTACACAAACATCAAAAACATAAAAACACTTGCACAGAAAGCATAATTAAAACCACCCATTTTCTTGCTTGCTTACTTACTTACTTACTTACTTACTTACTTACTTACTGCTTGGAGCAGAGTCCTTCTTAAGAAGCTAACCGGTTTTCAGCTAGTGAAGAAATTCACCCCATTTTATGTAACCCGAAGGTTCATTACCGCATTCACAAGTGCCCGCCACCTGTCCCCATCCTAAGCCAGCTCGGCGCAGTCCATACCCCCTCATCCTACTCCCTGAAAATCCATCCTAACATTATCCTCTCATCTACGCCTGGGTCTCCCAAGTGATCTCTTTCCCTCAGGTTTCTCCACCAAAACCCTGTATACGCCTCTCCTCTCCCCCATACGCGCTACACGCTCTGTCCATCTCATTCTTCTCGATTTTATCGCCCGAACAACATTGGGTGAGGATTACAGGTCATTACACTCCTCGTTATATTCTTACAATGTTAACCAACAAATGCAAACAGTATCACAGTAATGGTTTAATACATCAGATCGTACATGTTTCGGGCCTCCTTACTGACCCATCATCAGGGAGTGCACAGTTGCATATAACAATCGTTTAACCTTTTTATCGTGTCCAGTATGCGTTAGAACTTATTCAACGTATGATTGATATTAGGAGGATATGTGCATAGTAATTGGAGCATCCTGTTGGTCCGAGTGTGCACACACACACTCCAACCAACAGAATGCTCCAATTACCCGGCGGTGCACAAATGCCGGGCGCCGGGTCGCCCGGCTACTGAATTTTGTACGGTGGCACCTGATATCTGCGGGTCTTGCTTCTTGTCACTCATCTGGGGCATTAAACTTCGAAGTTGATCCTACATTTTTGGAAAATTTGTGTATCCCTGTGCTAGGGTGTAGCTATTTTAGCATAGTAGCAAGAAATTAATGTTTAATGTAATGCAGGTGACCTTAAGTAAGCAGCTCGTAAGCTTCAAAATTTCTTCGGTATTATATATATATATCAGCCGTGTTAGGGAAAGGTTAAGAGACTTTTGTACTTTGAAATGTCTCCGCGGAAAAAAAAACTGCTGTGTTGCAGGAAACATATTGCTTGTGAGTTATGGGCTAAGAAGTATCGGATCTGCTGTACAGGGTGGAGCATGGAAATCTGAAGGTTCCACTGTTAGAGACCTGGCAACAGTCGAAGGAAAATTTTTGAAGAAATAACTACCACATTGATTGAAATTTGGAAGTGAAGCTTGGGTACTGAAGAAAAGGGAGGAACAATGTTTAGAAGCAGCACAGATGAAATTTTTGAGACAGTTACTTGGAATGACAAAACTAGATAGAGAAAAGAATCAATGTATTAAGCAAACAACGGGAACACAGAACATAGTAAAGGAAATAAAACAGTACCAGAAAAAGTGGCTACAACATGTACAGAGGATGGACACAAAGAATACCGAAACAAGCAATACAATATAAACCAAAAAAGACGAAGGAACGTAGGACGACCGAGGGAGAGATAGAGGGACCAACTTCATCTTGAGGATCAAGAAACAGGAAACACGTCTAATCCTTCAGGAATATCATGATGATAATGATGATGACGATGATGAACTACCACAATGAGTGCAGTATGCTACCCATACTGTTATTTTCTAAACATTACTTGTTACAGGTGGCATTCATGACTTTCGATACATCTGTATAATCGCTGTCTTGCATTCTACGTGAAAGGCTGCAATCAGGCGGGATTAGTAATTCCAATTCCCTCCGCAACAGCGCACCATACAGTTACCTTTGCACTACGGAGAAGTAATCGTTTTACGCGAGGTTTCCGTGTTGCGCCTGATCGGACTTTATTTGTTTAATGAAAAGCAAGGTCGGTACCTTAGATTCTGAGAGTTGTTGCGCTGTTATGCAAATATATTTGGGTACGGAACCGCGAAGATTGGAGCGTGTGTTAAGGAACGTGTTGTTTCCACGGAGTGGTGCGAAGACGCAAGGCAAACAAAGTATTAATTTGCTTATCAGAAAATTTCCGGGTCCCATAATTACACGATTTGGCGACATTCCTTGACCAGCACGTTGCCAGAATTACCAACTCTACATATCTGTAGCGGTATCTTGATGTATGCAGATTATTTGGAACGAATGTTATTCAAAACGTGAAGTATAGTATTACAATCTAATTTTGTGAGCTGTTCCTAAAAAATCTTCATTTCATTTGTTATCCTATCTCTTGCAATATATTACAGACAACCGTCACATTCTCGGGTCTTATTCAGTGTAATAAAGTGGAAACTTTCCCATTTACATACCGTGTCCGAACGAGGAAACACGAAAGAAGCACAGAAGTTTGTTATAGTTAAAATCGGTCCTGTTTTTAAAACCGAAATATATTTGAGTTTTGTGAATTGAGAATTAAATTGGGCAGCGTATGTTAATTTAAAAGTTATATTAACACCAGATATTAAGGAAATCAAACATTTCCATTCCTTATTAGTGAGTTTAATTGGTATTAGTACACCCTTGTACAGGCACTGAGACTCTGTACAGGCCGTACGGCCCGTAGGGGGAGTGGAGGTATAGTTCTAATTTCTCTTGACCACGGCCCTAGAAGGGACTGAGGGGTCAGCGTCAAGCCCCGGCCGCTTTTTACCTCCGGGAAAGACCCGGCACCCATTGTATAGGAGGCTGGATGGACCCCAGGGTCGGTCTGGACGGGTGCGGAAAATCTCACCCCCACCAGGATTCGATCCCCGGACCGTTTAGCCCGTAGTCAGTCGCTATACCGATTACGATACCCGACTTAAATGGTGTTACCCTTTATCTACAATGCAAGACAAAACTCAGGTACACTTTCACTTCAAATTTCCTAACACATATTACCACTGCCTTTCACCGTTTTCAGTTAGTACTTAAAAATTTCCTGGTTATATTTAAACTGTTTCTTGTCATGGAATATGTTCGTAAATAGTCCGTCTGCAACAGTCGTTGGAGATATTTGAAAATACTTTAAAATTGTATTCGGAAACCCTGAAAAGAAGAGACAATATTGGACAATTAGGAGTAGATTGGATAATAATTCTTCTGACTCAAGTTTCGTTCCAGCTTCTGCATCCTATCAAGAATCAAACGGTGTTATCACATTTCATTTTCGAATCGTTATCTATTCTGCAGTGTTTGTATATATACAAAAGAAGATAACAAGTTTGGGAGACAGACTTCGTCTCTGTCCTCAAGCAAAAGGTATCGGTGAACACACTTTCTGTTAGGCGCTTTAGGTAATGTTATTTTCAGCCACTACTAGGCCAGTGGTGATAAACCATCTTCGAACTCTGTTAAACTGTAAGGGACTCAGTCTCCTGGCAGGGTCTGTCTCGTGACTACCAGTTTCTGAAAGTCCCGCCTCCATGGAGTTAAAATTCCGATGATTTGCAAGTGGAGGGAAATACGTCTTTTATTCTGTCACAAGCTCGAGTCCTTAAATTGATTATCTCTCCTCACAGTTCAAATTTCTCTCTTCAAAGTACAACAAAAGCACCGAAAATCAATTAACTTTTATCCCTTCAGGTCTGTACTGAAATTTCTCATTCACGATAATGAGTACTTCCGGGCCTTTCTATTTAAAAACCTCTCCCTAATTCCAAACACTCTCAACTACGTACCAAAAACATCCATGTTGTACCCTCGCAAAAAATTAATATTGCTTGAGGTGAATGAAATGCAATAGGTAGGCAAAATACAAGGAAAATTAATAACTTACTATTAACATAGTATCACATAAATTAACTCAACACAAAGCTTTCAGAACCGCGCGCGGGATCACAAGACAGTGGTAGATATATGTCATAAACTTTCTAAGTTTTCGTTTTAGTGGATCAGTAGTTATTCTGCTATCTCTATCAGTAGAAGCTGTGACTCGCAACAGTTCGAATATCCAGGTCTTCAGGGATGTTACATTGTGTATTGTAGTAAGTTGTGGTGTAAGAACTTGGCTTTCTTTATATTCGTGATTCCGTGCATCGTAATTCCACGTTGAAGAAATCCAACGAGATGCAACAGTAAGCAGATATATATTTACTGCTAAATTACTCTACATGTTTCGGGCGTCCATCGCGCCTATCATCAGGAGTGCATAAAGCTGTAGTTGCAGCCTCTGGTACAGATAATACTTCCTCATACGTAACATTTGGTCACGTTTGAGGAAGTTTGCTCCCAAAGTGGTATGATCATACTTCCTCAAACGTGATCTTTGGTCACGTTTGAGGAAGCTTGCTCCCCAGATAGTAAGATCTGTACCAGAGGCTGCAACTACAGTTTTATATACTCCTGATGATGGGCGCGACGGACGCCCGAAACATGTAGAGTAATTTAGCAGTAAATAAATATCTGCATGCTGTTGCATCTTGTTGGATTTCTTCAACTTAGTACTTGACATTGTCAACGTTATGACATCCCGGAGGACTTGAAACTTTATCAGCACTGCTTCGAAAATCCTTACAGTCTCGCATTAAAAAAAGTAAAGCTAAAACGTTCAACCTAAAACAGGCCACGAAACCCCAGAGGGGGAGTAAATGTATAACTGTACATTTTCTTTAACATAGGCGCTCCGGCTGCTTTACCCCCTGGAAAGACCCGACACCCATTGTGCAGGAGACTGGGTAAGCCTCAGGGCCGGTCTTGAAGGGTGAGAAAAATCTCGCCCTTACCGGGATTCGATCCCCGGACCGTCCAGCCCGTAGCGAGTCGCTATACCGACTGAGCTATCCCAGCCCATCGCATTATGAAGACTTATTATTACTATAAAATTGTTTTAGCGTGGCGTGAGGGACGGAGATAACGAGGACTTAAGTGCAGTAAAGTAAGAATAGGGTGGAGATGTGTAAACGTGAACTGTACAGTGTTTAAGCTGCTTCTCACCACTTCGTGCTACGGTAATTAAATTAACGTTATGCGATGGGCTAGGTACTTGACGGGGGCGATGGAAAACGCATAGAGCAAAAGGCCACTTGAGGAGCTTGGGTTCGTTAGGGAGACTACAATATTGTAATGAATATCAGAGAGATGGTATTTGAAGTTGTAACTGGAGAATTCAAAAGTCGAAGCAGTGAAACCTGGGTTCTGTCACGACATGGCAATGTATTTGAACATTGGACTCACTTCGACTCTCCAAAGGACTGTGCCGTACGTTTAATAGCAGGTAGGGTAATACTGTCCCTTTGACGTCATGGCGGCGTGTGTAGGAGTGGAGGTATGGATTAGTTATCAGCATGATATGAATTGTTTTTCACTTGCCAATATAAACGGGTAGTTTTATAAAAAAAAAAGTAGGTATTTCGTCACTCAAGTAAATAGGTTATACGCCGCAAACGGAGTGTTTCAAGTGTTCTTATTGTATTGTAGAAGGCATACAACCAACATTTAAGTATGTGTCCACGGTAAAGTTTTCTTTGTCCACGTCGTGAAAGCATGTTGGGGGAGTAGAGGTATAGCTCCCCTCATTCTTAACCTGGGCAGTAAACGGAGGTGAGTGGTTAGATTCACGCCCCGGCCGCTTGTCTCCGAGAATGAAGCACGGTACTTATTGAAATGGAAGCCGCATGGACCCCAGAGCTATTTTGGACGTTTCGGAGAAGAAAAAATCACTGTTTTACCGGGATTCGAATGTCGTAGCTTACAACCCGGTTAATCGATGAACCAATGTATTTGTGTGATCAAGATGCTGTTTTATAGATGTTTTATATATGTGGCAGTCTTAAGCTTATTCCATATAAGTGGGCGATTTCGGCATGGCAGAAAACAGGCCCTCTATTTTACTTGAGCTTCTCAGCTGTTACAGGGGATCAACCACTGAATTCCAGACAATGTATTTACTGGTTTACTGTCTCCAATCGATGAATTTCGTTTGCTTTTCGTATGGCGTCTGCCACTTGTTACGGTGGCAAATTTGTCCCTCTGAACCATTTAAATGCATGAGGCATTTAGCAGGGATTTAGCTGCAATCATTCTTATTGTCGGCTCTAGATGGAAATTAGTGATTAGATTTACATGCCTGCCGCTTTACCGCCGGAGAGACAGCCGTCCTTTCCCCTCGAACTGAAGGCTTGATGCGCTCCATAGCCGATGTGAGCTTCTTGAGGAAGAGAGAAACTGTCGCTCGTGCTGACAGTCGTACCACAATTCAAGTCAAGAGATTCCCCATGATTTATGCAACGCGAAGTTTTATTTCAGTGTTAGTTACTGTTGGCTAGTCGCGGATGCTCGGGTTCTCTTCTCCTTGAATCCGAAAATGATTGTCGTGACCAGACTAGTCTTTCGACGTATGTTTTCTGCAGTGTTTCGATTTTCCCCTCCCAGTTATTTTTCCCACCAGTGCGCCATATTCATTCACTTGTATCGGTGTAGACAATCAGAACAATACAGGTAGCAGATCTACACAGAAAATATAGTGAAGTTGGACAGCCGTTGGAATTTGTTTTCTTGTGTTACTTGTCACAGGATTCGAGTATCGTATCTCTGGACCATCAGCTCACTACCGGCGACCTTCAGAAAACAAACAGAAACACCTCATCGGTGTTTGCTCTTAACTTTTTTCCAAGTACTTCTATGCTTCCAAATGCCCTGACCTGTTTTGTACTTGATCTTCAAAAGCTCTTTGTGTATAGTCTACGGTAGAAAATCTTGGGTCATCACTTGCAGAATAGATAAAATATTATGACACTGGACCAACTGCTAATTTCCCTCTTTTGTGTGGGTCCTGCACTAAAAATAACAAATCGAATTTATTATCATTCTTGTTGCACCGTGCATTTCGTAGAATCACTTTAATTATCAACCAAAAATGCATTTACATAAAATTTCATATTAAAAGACTTAAAATCGCTCCGACATGTTTCGATCCCAAGATCATCCTCAGGGAGCTACGTTGTTCCATGCTAAAGTAATTTTAAAAACATTCACAAAACAATTCCTCCTATTCTTCTGTGTTGCCACATACCGTTATATTGATGTGCACTTTCCAGATGTTGGTAATACAACCGTTCGTTGAGGTGTTGTTTCTTGCGATATAAGAACTATTTTGTGAATGTTTTAAAATGACTTTAGCAAGGAACAACGTAGCTCCCTGAGGATGATATTAGGATCGAAAAATGTCGGAGCGATTTTAAGTGTTTTAATGTGAAATTTTATGTAAGTGCATTTGTTGGTTGATAATCAAAGCGAATTTATTAGTTGAGTTTCGTTTACATATTTTTAATACGAGTTTTGATGCCAGGGTTTTGCGAATACACTTACATTGTTTTTATCACTAATGACTGAAGCTTATTTGTACTATTTCTCACGTACTGATAAGGACTACTGTCGTCTATATTTTTTCGTAGAATTTTTACTTCCCCCTCTTACATTTCCTCTAAACCTTGCACAGTTTTTTGCACTGGGGTTTCAAATTTTCATTTTAATTTGTATAAATATACTCAAAGTTTTAATTCTGTTACTTTCGTACAACAGATCAGTTTGCTTACTGTTTCTTCATTTATGTGCAGCAATATATAATTTAAAAACTATTCTCGCCTTCTCTCTGTCTCCTTATATTTTACAAAATATTTGTATATCATTATTTTCTTTGCTGCAACGAGGAAATTTTCGTTTTCATATACAGTTCTCCTTATAGTCTCAGTTTCCAAATTCCGTATCGAAATTGCTACCCTAATTCTCCAATTTAAATTAAACCAATCAGTATAGAGCTCTCTTCTGCTGTTGTTCGTATCCCAGTATGAGGGTTGAAAATTTCTTTCTCTGTTTTTTCTTTACTCCTGTCTCCATATCGTTACCACTTGTTGTTATTATTTGACATATTTATTCCAAATGCCCCTGTACAACCAAGTACGTCCCACTCTAATTTTTTACATTTTCATTTTGCAGATTTATTGCCCAACTTTCGCATTTCATACGTCCTGAGGAACTAAAATCAAGGACAGTTGTAAAGATCTTAAAGTCAAAATCCACTTCGGTGGGCCCTGCAATAATAAACATATTTTCTCTATTTCATTGCGTTCTATCTGTAGTTGCACCTAAATTCTGTATACAGTTGTCACAAAAACCAACTTACGCCAGTTCATGGGGTTACTTTTTTTTAATTCTAATTTTTATGAATAATATGTAAAAATTTGGATCGTGCTGTCAATAAATACCCTGTCTCTGTTAAAAAGAGGGACTTCTTAATGCTACATGTTTTTAGCGCAACAGTCGCCGTTTATTCTGAAGGTCGAACGAAACTTCTTTAAATGTTACGTCACTGCAAGTTAACCTTAAGAATACTGAATGTTGTGGGAAGTGTTACTGTTGGGATTTAAAGGGTTAATATCGAAGTTTCTTTTGTTTGTAACTCCATGGTGATCAATATATCCTGATAAATTGACAGTCATTCAAATGGTCAAGAAATTCACGGCGCTTTTGGTACCAAAAAGCTCGTGTCTCTTGTACTATACCTATACGGAGACAAAACTGTCCATTTACCACAACAAATTCTCGAATGTGTAGGCCACTCTTAATGTATTCTTTTTCATGCTTACGTCTCGTCTCACCAGTGACTCTATGCCTACCTTATATTCGGTATGGCGACTGGGCTACGGGCTGGACGGTCCGGGGTTCGAAGAGATTTTTCTCTTCTACAAATCATCCAGGCCCTTTTTGGGACCCATGCAGGCTCCATTTCAATGGGTACTTGGGTCTGTTTCCTGGGTAAAGCGGCCGGGGTGTGAAGCTCACCATTCACCTCATTCAGAGCCAAGGTTACGAATGGGTGGAGCTATACCTCTACTCCACTTGTGCCTTCGTGACGCGTGCACGAAAAAATTTAGTTCCTTTACCTATACATAACTACAATCTCCTTTTGTCGCTCTGCGGGCATTTACATTAGGAAAATTGCCGATTGAGTGTTCGTGGTGTTATGCGTATTCGGCCTATTGAGGTTTCTCTTTTGAGCTGTGATTCCTCGTCCCTGGATGAATGGTGCTCGACCTTTGGAATAGCCTATTGTTTTCATCCTGAAGGGCCGAATGGCAAGTGACACTGTGCGTTCGACGCTAACACAACGCTGTCTCGAAATGTCAGTCACCAGTCACCCACTTACGCGGCTCCGTGTCGCAGGAAAGGTAGCTAGTCACAGTGCCGTTGCGAGAGCATAAAATCTCTCGTCCTGGCACTTGTCCTTCCTTCTCCAGGACTGAAGAAATCTCGCAAGTTATGGAAGCGTGTGGAATTATTTTTCGGTTAAATATGGCGGCGCCAGCCGTCCTTCACTGTTTAAAGGAATGAAAATATTCAGCGTCTTCCAGAAAGCTGTTGTGTGTGTTCAGGCTCAGTTCTATGAGCATTTTTTTTTTTTGGTTAATCAATGAAATTTTTTTCACTAAACGTGAGCATCGAGCGTGTTCAAATGTCGGCTAAAATACCAACTGCCGTAACAGACTGCGGTCTTCTTTATTCCTTCATTAGAAATACCTGAATTATAAGTTAAGCTAGACAGGACGTTTCCTTCCCAATCCTTCATAATTCATTTTGTCCTGTCCTTCGTCGCAATATATCGTGAGGTACTAACATCGTCCTGTGCACAGAATGACGCAGAAAGTTACCACCAAGCCTATTTGTGATGCTTTGATTATCGTACACGATTGCTGTAGTTCGACCCACAGGTCTGAAGGCAGGTCGGTCTTTTTCATGCTGCCCTAGCAGGGATCAAACGATAACTTTTATATCTGTACAAGTTAATAAATAAATAAATAAATAAATAAATAAGACGGAATACAGGGGCGCTGATAAGTCCTTAGCCTGACCAGGAAGGAAACAAGCTAATGTTTCTGTCAGAATGGCGTGAATTTCCTTCGGCGCCTTGTCTTGCAAAAAAAAAAACCCTGACGACAGCTCGCAACTCGATGTTGTTGAAATCGCACGCGTCCCTGACATGCTTCCGAGCTTGTTTCTTTCCTGTACGGGGTAAGGACTTATCAGCACCGCGGTATTTGTTGGGAAATTTATTATGGCCCATGACACTGCACTCATGATTTGTAGAATCTAAAATTTTATCACACTCAAATTTATATCTTTCTTCAAAAGCACCTTAAGTTAAACGAAAGTCGAGGGACGATGAAACCTAAGCAGCATCGAAGTTTATCCATTCGAGTTACAGAAGATGACGCAGCATGTTCTGTACGTCAGAGTTAAAGCATAATTATGGATTCGATTTGCAGTAACTCAAGGTCTGTTCCGAACATAGGTGTTGGTAACTGTTTGTTTTCTTCATAGGAACGGGACTCACGCTGCCACTGTCATTCGGCGCAAGGTACACAAAGTTCTAACGGGTGTGTTGTTTACATTAGGCAGATATTTGGACACAACGACTGGTGGTTCTGTGACATGAAGAGAAGGATGCAGAAAACTTCAAACACCGTGCAGTATAACTTACAACGCTATTACTGTTCGTAATTCTTGAATTTGTTTTACCTTTCGCCAATCACACACTTAGAAACGTGACGAAGACGATCAGGATTCATTTTGAGAATCAAATATTTAAAAGAGTGTGGGTAATATCCATACTTTTGTTAGAGTCGCGTACAGACAACAGACCACGAGATGTTCCCCGCTGTGGGGTGGGCGTGTTTGACACATTGCGGGAGAGTGCTGGCTGTAGGGGCTATTCCTGGACTGCTGTTCTTCGAAGCGACAGTTGATTCTACTGCTGGGCACGTTAAAAAAAAAAGCTGAGGTTAATTCAAATCGCATAATGAAAATCAAACATAGCCATCCGTCTGATTGATAATGGACATTCGGTGGGCCCCATTAGTGACGTTGTGGATTTATTATACTTACTTACTTCATGGCGCAGAGTCCTTCTTGATAAGCTAACTGGTTTGCAGCTAGTCAAGAAATTCCCCGCATTTCACGGAACCCGAAGGTTCATTACCGCACTCACAAGCGTCCGCTTCCTGTCTCTATCCTAGGCCAACACAATCCAGTCCATATACCCACATCCCACCTCCTGGAGATCCAACCTAATATTATCCACCCATCTACGCCTAGGTCTCCCCAGTGGTCTCTTTCCCTCCGGTTTCCCCAGCAAGAGCCTATACACCCCCTCTCTTCACCCATAAGCGCCACATGCCCAGCCCATCTCATTCTTCTCGATGTATTATACATAACTAAAAAAATGAAAACATGAACACGTTATAAATTTTTTATTTTCGTTTAGAAACTTTAAAAGATAGCAATATTAGCGATAGGTGTAGGTAAAATCAAACCTATCGATCAAAGTGATACTACACAATAAGCCGCAATGACGGCGTCGTAAAGACCCACGGTCGTTGACTGCTAGACACGCCAGTCCTAGGTCAACGTGCTTTCCGAACACACGACGTGCATACAGCGTTTAAGTAGAAAAGCATAAGTAAATACCCGATATATTACGATAAGGAACATTTTGGTACAGAATTCAGAAATAACAAATATTGTATATATAAATGGCCAACTAATTGCACTTTTTATTATATTTTTTAATATATCACATATAGTATTTCACATATAATATTTTTAAAACATATAATTGTTGGTTAAAATTCACTCCTACATGTTTCGGTCGTATACGACCGAAACATGTAGGAGTGAATTTTAACCAACAATTGTATGTTTTAAAAATATTATATGTGAAATACTATATGTGATATATTAAAAAATATAATAAAAAGTGTAATTAGTTGGCCATTTATATATACATACTTTTGCACGGAAAAATGAAAATAACAAATATTGTGGTTGACTGTCTTTTAAAACCATTCACTATTTTTGTAATTTGATTTCACATTTTTATTATAATTATGTAATTTCCATTTAACAAGGAAGACTTTAGTTCAAAATAAGTAAAAGACCAACTTGATGTCACTTGCTATTTTATTTCACTTCTTATGTGCTCAACATGTTTCGGACATTAATATATCCATCATCAGGCTGAAGCCTGCAACACGGATACCACTCCAACCCAACCACACCGTAACTCCAACACACATCGAACCAAGAACAATACGACCAATGTGGTAATTCATCAGAATAGTCGCAAGCTCGTGATGATGGATATATTAACGTCCGAAACATGTTGAGCACAGAAGAAGTGAAATAAAACTTAATAAATAGTGACATCAAGTTGGTCTTTTACTCTTCAACTATCACAATGATGCACGGTCCAATAAACATAAGTAAAACACGTTGAATGAGAAACCTGAAATATTTTATAGGTTATAAACAGTCTAAACAAATAACAGATATAATAATCCACCACTGCAAGATTTCACAGAAATTGTAAAAATTAATTATTGAACAGCGCCGGTCCCAGTGGCCGGGCAATCTAAGGCGTAGATCTGCCACTGCTCGCCTGCTGAGATTGTGGGTTCGAATACCACCGGGGTCATGGATATCTGTCTCTTATGAGTGTTTTGTGTTGTCAGGTAGAGGTCTCTGCGACGAGCTGATCACTCGTCCAGAGGAGTCCTACCTACTGTGGTGCGTCGTTTTGTGTGATCTAGAAACCTCGTGAATGAGGAGGCACTGGCCAACTGGGAGCTGTTGCGCCTAAAAAAAAAAAAATTATGAACTGCAGATCAACATGCAACCGGGACTAAATCATATCACAGCTGAATTACAAAATGTTTAACAGACAAAAATAAACAAGAAGTAGCTACTGTAATAATGTTTTTAAAGAACACTTCGGTATGTACACTTTTGTAAATTATGAGATCATCATCATCGTAGTGTAAATATACTCAGTATAATTTGTAATTTTAACCTTTTACATGATGTTTTTATATGAAGCCTGATGGTGATCTGTTTATTGTATCGTAATATGTAGCTTAGCAGTTTAAAATAAAATAACAGTTGTGTTTAGACTGGCCCTGATTTTATACTGAATGATCACACATACACTGAAAGCTTGAAGAGCTTCAAGTAGCGATCTTGATTGAGTGCGCTGTGCAATTGTTTCCATGATGGGTAGTAGTAACTCGTCATTAACCGTCATTAACTCCAAACTCTTACGCGTGCGCATCTGTCGTTTTTGGCAGGGATTATTACTGGCCTGTGGACATTATTGAAAACAAAGTGACATAGGTACATCTCCCAACCCCCCTATAACAGAAGCTGTAAAACGTAAAGTTATGTACAAGGAGCACAAGATAACATAAATCTTACGGCGTTCTCACTTGTTTAATTCAAGTTATAAACTTGCGGCTGTATGTAGCGCGTAGTTATGAGCTGAGGTTATGTAATCTTTAATTTAAAAACATCTCCCAGTGCACATATGTCAATTGCCTTCCTAAACATGGCTTCCGATTGCATTAATGAATGTAAAACGCGTGTCCTCTGAGACACGTAGCACTGCCACAGCATTGTCACTTAGTGTTTCAGTATGTGACTTCATCAGCTACTCTCTCCTGTGACTCTTTTGTGCTTGTTCTATTTTTGTGTCATGGGAAAGAAAATTAGAAGACAGTAAGCTCTCTTTATGCGCAATTTGTGGCTGCCGCTGCGTGTGTTTTGAAAACTCTGGTTTTCAGGGCTCACTGACCATTGAAGATGAAAGCAGTAGGTTTCCTCGAAACGGCGGGGCGCGTTAAATTGTTTCTATGTTTTTTTTTTATTCCTTTTCTTTCTCCCACAATTTTGTTTTTCTGACCTTTCCTTATATTATTTTAACATTGTTTCTCTTGCCCTTTACTCCTAATGTCTTCTTTGCGTTTTGCTCTATTTATTTATTTAGTTCACTTTCATTCTCGCCTCTGTATCATTCCGTCCTATATCTTCTTTATCCCTTTACTTTTGTTATATACTTTTTTTTTAATATCTTATTTCTAATAGAATTTTGCAAGGCTGCAAGGGATCTGAAGAGGTGTAGC
>Ga0123355_10008114_pt1 | contig 15851 bp, 8 predicted proteins | sample TergutEmb28metaG_3_FD_89872 | JGI IMG/M metagenome (GOLD analysis project Ga0123355, IMG submission 89872) | Embiratermes neotenicus P1 segment gut microbial communities from Petit-Saut dam, French Guiana - Emb289 P1 | ecosystem: Host-associated > Arthropoda: Insects > Digestive system > Gut ...
GAGAGACCAACTTGATGCCACTTGTTTTATTATTACTTTATTCAGTGCTCAACATGTTTCGGATGTTAATACATCCATCCTCAGGAGCTTGCGACTAATTCGTTGAGTTATTTCATGGGTTGTTTCTGTAAGAAGTATAGAGGTATATCCAATACTATATCTAATCCCTCCACCAAGAAAGAAAACTCATTCCGGAGCAGAGCCCAGGAGAAACCAACCCCCTGTTTCAAACGGTCATTAACACCCAACCCCCACATTCTGCATGAGCAGGTCAGTAGTGCTTCAGCCTGCATACGGATACCACACCACCATAGCCACACTGCAACGTAACACCAACACACATCGCGCCAGGTATGTGGAAGTGCAGATACAATATTCAGGAGACATTATCACACATGCTACACAAAACACTCAATTACCATAAGACACCACAGCAGCCAGTACTTGCGAAACACTCTCTAAAACAGCCACACGCATCAAGACCAACAACGCCCTAATAAATAAGCGCGCTAACACAATACCTCTATACTTCTTACAGATACAACCCATGAAGTAACTCAACGAATCAATCGCAAGCTCCTGAAGATGGATGTATTAACATCCGAAACATATTGAGCACTGAATAAAGTAATAATAAAACAAGTGGCATCAAGTTGGTCTCTCTTTACTCAACTATCAAGATGATGCACGGTCCAATAAACATAAGATACAACTATATATATTTTATTCTTTATATGTTTAAACACCAAACGGAAGACATAGATCCTGGACCGAAAGTTAGCAGGTATTCCCAGAGTTCGACCTGCTCTTCATTTTTTCTACGAAGAGAGGCCTCCCCTGTGAAACATTTATGAATATGAACACAAATAATACATAAGAATAAGAAGAACCTGAGTTCTGGGACGGTCTAGGCAGGTTTAACTGTAGTCGGATCCTAACGGGACAATTAAGTACCACAGTACGTACTTATGGCTTATACCTGCGCATGAAAAGCGCATTCCATTGTGGCGTTTCCTGAGCGATATGAAGTAGCGATTTAGGTTGGGCAGGAAGGTCTTCGGAGCGTGAGGCAATCCGCAGCGATCCAAGCAATTCAAAGCCGTTACTGGCGATATCTTTAAGGCCGGGTGTCCACACTACACTGACAAAAACCAAAAACAATAACAGAACAGAGAAACTAATTTAATGGAATCCATCCCCGTGTGTGCAGTTCAGTGGAGGAAAAAAAAGTTTTCAGCCAGACACAACATATTTTCTTTCTGAGATACAGGCTACGTGTTTCGGATTAATGAATTAATCAATCATCAGGCCTTGTACGAGATAAACAGCAAGAATAGATTAATGACATTTCAATTTGAGTAGGTCTGTTGTGTTTTTGATTCTTGGGTTGATCGGTGTGGGATTAGGGTACATAAATATGGATTCAGAGCTACGTTTTACATCAATCTGTTACATTACGTACAAATTTATGAAAGGCGAACATCTGCACAGATACTTGCAGAGGATATACAATTTACTCGTGTAGCACACAATGGAATAACGTAGCTTTTTCATGTTTCATTGTATCCTATGGCACGTGTTATGTAATATTTGGATAAAGAGAAAAAAGTGCCATCCGTCTTGGTCCTACACATTCATCCACCCAAGAACTACACATTGATACACAACTTGGCTATTCATTCTTTTTGACGTTTTGCTGACCGTGCATCTCAGTACAAACTTAGCAATTAACCAACTTAAGGCACAAAATCTTCTTTTATAATAAGTTTATTATAAAAGAAGATTTTGTGCATTAAGTTGGTTAATTGCTAAGTTTGGCTATTAATGTTCGCGTGATAAAATGAATGGGTTTTGTACCTTACATCTCGACCATAAAATTTTATTATCTTCTGATTATGTTTGATCGATGTTCTTAATTCTGTTAGTGTATTTTTCCTATTACTTTTATTGTAATATTAAATGTAATGTAGGATCCCACAGGAAAAACACACAACAAATGTACTTCAATTGACATATCATTGCTTTATTCTATTTGTTTATCTTTTACAAAGGCCTGATGATGGTTTAATTAATCAATCCGAAATACGTGGCCTGTACCTCCGAAGAAAGTGTACGTTGTGTCTGGCTGAAAACGTAGTACTTTTCCTGAAAAGTTAAAATACTGTTCACACACATCCGGCAAAACACAATCACTTTCTAGGCGTTTTAGTTTTTTGTCCTGTCCACAGTCAGCGGACAGCTGTAGTAAAGTTCATACATCATGTTGCACTTCAAGAAAAACGAACAAGACGATGAGAACATACGCACCGACAGCGTCTAGCTTTATATTCCTCGCAACAAAAAATATGTTTAAAAAAGAGGTGTTTTTGGGTGAGGCCAAAGTTGAGTAAATGAAAAAAGTATGAAGGTGACGGACTACTGGTTGAATTCTAAGTTTCGTGTCCACTTGAGTGATTTCGGGCTTCCGCCGCGAAGTCGTCCCATCTTTAAGGGTCCACTTGAAAATGGAACACATGACTTCACGAAGATTGGACCGATAGTTTGTCCCAAAAGTAGGTAAGAAATTGCCGCAACTCGCTGCGTAATAGCCCAGAAGAGAGCAGTTTCTGTCTACTTCATCCCGAGTGATGACCAACAAATTCCCTGTTTGTTTCAACGCAGCCATTTTTTAAATTTATTATTGTAGTCCACACACGATGGGTCCCATAGCACAGAATATTCTCGATACAACTCTATTAACTTATACGTCTCTTTCTTGCTCCACATTCTAGTTATTAAATCCATATCCTCAGCACACTGCGGAAGTCCACACTGCACTGAGACCAGTTGGCAGGTAAAGAAACTTGACGCAAACAGAAACCTCTAGATCATTACGAACCGGTGACAGGTTTCGGTACAGTTGCATGAAACACAAACATGTTGCAGGATTATAGCAGATTTGTCGCAAAAGACTGATTTTCTGTTTTGTTTGTTTCTTTTATTTTGGTTCGGCGTGGACCCGGCCTAAGATTCAGAACACTTAATTGACACTCACCTAGTCAAGAAACTTCCTGCCTTTTATATGGACAAATATTTACCACCTGTTCAAAACAGCCAGCCTCTGCTTCTAAAGTCGAGCCACTTAAACCAAGGCCAAACTCCTGATATATTTCAATGTCAATCTTGAATTTGCTTCTGGGTCTTTCCTATAGCCCTCTTCTCTTTAGGCTTTCCATCTGAACTTCAGTGTAAATTTCTCACACCTCTCGTTTTTCCATTAGTCATTCCCATCTCACTCTTACTGTACTGTCACCATAAATATCTGAGGGTGTGTAGAACATTAACTCCTATCTAACTCCACGGAGTAGAGTCCTTCTGGAGAAGCTAACAAATCCTCCCCGGCCTTATATGGAAACCGAAGACTCATTGCCGCATTCAAAACAGACTACCTGTCCCTATCCAGAACCAGAACAATCCAGTCCATGTCCTCCCATCCCACTGCTTGAAAATTCATTTTAATATTATCCTCCTCTCAATGCCTAGGTATTCAAAGTTGTCTCTTTCTTTCAGGTTTCTCCTGTCTACCGCAGGTACTATAAGCGCCTACCCCTACCTTAATGTGCTTGATTTCATCGACCAAATAATATTTCGTGAGGAGTATAGATCATACAAGCTCCTCGTTATATATTCTTCTGCACTTCCCTGTTACCTCGACCTTCTTAGGCCCAAATATCCTCCTCAGCACCCTATTCTCGATAACCCTCACTCTCTGTTTCTCCCTCCACGTGAAAGACTAGGTTTTTCACACCCATCAAAGACTACCAGCACAATTACAGTTCTGTATATTTTAATATTTATATTTGTGGATAGCAAACTGAAAGACAAAAATTCTTCACCGAATGATATTAAGCATTCCCTGATTTCAATCAGCTCTTAAACTTTAACCTCCTCTTGACGTAATTTTCTCCAAACATTCTATCTCCTATACATCCAAATAATCTTGTCAGCGTTACTTTCTGGAATTCAGTTAATACACAAAATATTTAGGAGATTCTTTATATTCACCATGTCTTCTTTTAATTAAGTGTGTCTTCATCCTGACACATTACTGCTGACGGCTGGGATTTGGGGATCTTCACTTTTGTGTAGGCAGAACCCATTTCATACACCGTCACTCCACGTAATTTGTAAAATAAGTCACTGTAAGTGCGGAAGGAAATGATTAAATTATTGGTGACAATCTTCCACAGAGGATGTCGATTCCTCACATGTAGAAACCATGAAGGAGATGAGAAATTCATATAAAGTTTAAGCCGAAAAGCCTCAACACAGTAGTGCATAGTACCTTATGTAGTAAAGACATGCTGTTTCCTCCGAATCGGGAACACTAACATCCGCACCAGCCACGTGTTTGATCTAAGAACCGCCTGCGCTGCGTGTCGCGTGGCAAAGGAAGTGCTGCGTACGGACCGACCGTCACGTTGGTGGCATCAACGGTGCTATTAGCTCCCGTGCAAATGGTTTTACAGCCAAGACACCGCAACACCGCCTCGTGGGGCAATACAATTAATTCAGTGCATGTTGATGTATAGAACCGACTAAATACACACACACACACACACACGTATTCAGAAACTACTACCAATAACGTTTAATAACGGAGACTAAAAAATCTTAAGTTTTAAGCTATACATCTCCATTATGTTCCGATCAATTAAAAAAATGATCCCGTTACAGGCCCGGTGTGGCCCAGAGGTTGGGTAGAGGTATAGCTCTACTCTTTCATACCGGGGCACTAGAAGGGGGTGGGTGGTCAGCAGCACGCCCCGGCCGCACTTTACCCCCGGGAAAGACCCAGTACCCATTTTACAGGAGGCTGGGTGGGCCCCAGGGCCGGTCTGGGCGGGCGGAAAGTCTCGTCCCCACCGGGATTCGATCCTGGACCGTCCAGCCCGTAGTCAGTCGCTATACCGACTGAGCTACCCATGTTCCGATCAATAGATACATTTATTCAATAAAGCGTCATGGTCTTTTGAATGGGTGTGAAACTTGGTCGATCACATTGAGGGAGGAAATTAGGCTGAGGGTGTTTGAGAATAGGGCACTGAGGAGAATATTTGGGCCTAAGAGGGACCAGGTAACAGGGGAGTGGAGAATAATGTGTCGCGTAATGATCTGTACTGCTCACCCTTTGGGTGATCAAATCAAGAAGAATGAGCTGGGCGGGGCAAGTAGCACGTATGGAGGAGAGTTGAGGTGTATACAGGATTTTGGTGGGGAAATCTGTGGGAAAGAGACCACTTGTAAGACCCAGGCGTAGATGGAAGGATACTATTAAGCTGGATCTTCAGGAAGTGCGATGTAGGGGCATGGACTGGACCGAGCTGGCTCAGGATAGGAAAAAGTGGCGGTCAGTTGTGAATGCTGTAATGAACCTTCGTGTTCCATAAAATGTGGGGAATTTCTTGACTAGCTGAGGACCAGCTGGTTTCTCACGAAGGACTCTGTTCCACGTAGTACGTAAATAAGTAGGTAAGTAAGGAAGTAACCCTCATTCACAACACATTCAGCAGCAGGCAGTAAGACACGACGGTGCACACCCACTAAAAACAAAGTGTTTGTTAGAATCTCCGTAAAAGAAACTCCAGCTGATTGCTGCTGTATATAGAAAAGAAATGGAAAAGTTTTAATGCAGGAATACACAATGCTTTACAGCACTGGAACACACAGGGTTCCATAGAGCAGTGTTTCTCTACCGCCGGGCAGCGGCCCGGTACCGAGCCCTGGCTTCAATTATACTGGGCCGCGAGATGTTCTCCTGGAATTTGCCATTTTAGTTTTCTAAGCAATTTTCATGAATAAATGGTTTATAGTGGAAATATTCTGAGGTGAAAAATATTCGTGAATGTGTCGAAAAACTCAGACCAAGATGGTGGCCTGAGGAAACTACAATATGCTACAAGATTTCATTAGTCCAGTCATTGATAACTAATTTAAATGTAATTTTATATTTGTCAGCATGCCACACCGTATACACAAGTGTATAAATACTCTTTATGATTATGCCATAATTAATTATTAATACTTATGTTACTTTAATGCATGAACTTAAAAAAATGTAAAAGTATTTTTACGAGTAAATTTGTTGGGACCGGGTCCTCGTCTTATGAAAAAAGAGTTTACTGGGCCGCGGTCTCACATAGCTTGAAAAAAACTGCCCTAGAGCAATGGGTCGTCTGAACACGTATTTTGGGTTTCAACGCAACACAACGGAGGCTGTGGTCTACACTTCACATCAAGCGGCTCATATGCTGCCCACATTCTTTCTTTATTAATATTTTGTTTTTTAATATACGGGTTTTTATACAGCTAATTTTTGTACTATTTTACACAGTTTTTTAACAAGGTTTATAATCTTTATGTCAAGAGTACGAGGTTTTTTTCTGAAATTTATGAAGGATTATATGGTTTTTCATATATTCTAAATAATGTATAGGTCTGATGATGGCCCAGACGTAGGCCGAAACTAGTCACTTTAAAATGCTGAATGTGTTCTGCATGACGGTTTATTGAACAAATGCATCTAAAAATCTTATCACTAGGCCTCAACTACAGTTTAGAGAAAAAAAATAAGTGCTTTTAGTTGGTTTTATAAATTAACAGTTTAAACCAAATTCATGGAATGTGTAATTTCAAGGTCAGCACGTTTGTCAGTTCAACCGAAGTAAATTCCGCGAATCTCACACACAAATAAAAACGTCTCACGCTGTAGTTTTATGAAACTGATAGAAAATGTGAGTATCGGACATGAATTTCATTGCGTTATTTTGTGTAACCCAAATAAGCAATTTTAATTAAGTAAATAAATAAGAAAATTAACTGTCTAGCTTCCCAGAACCGAAGATCAGCTCCTGCATAAATAAGTGAACCACTCTTTAATTTCTCTCTTCCTATGATATGCAACAAAACCGAAATTCGATCTCTAAGTCAATTTACTACTCATTCACCGTCCCATTTTCTATGAAACTCCATGGAACAGAGTCCTTATTAAGAAGTAAAAATTTCTCAGCTAGTCGAGAAATTCCCCACATTTTATGGACCCCGAAATTTCAATACCGCGTTCACAACACCGCGCCCTTTCTTCCTATATTTCAGGAAATCAGTAGGATCTGAAATACAATCACGCCTAAATCGTCAGTTACGATTAGTGCTTGAATTCTATGTTTATTATATGAACTACAAGTGGCTATGAAGCATGCTCCAGTCTGAAGAGGAGGTTGTGTTCCAGTATATCAGCTTTGATAAGGAGAAAATGTCAGCGTTACTTAAGTGATTAAACATGTGTGTGCAATATGTGAAACCATCATAGAACTTTTAGTACACAACATAATGTCTAAAGTACACACCAGGGGTAACCAAACTGACAAGAAGGGAAACCGCATATCACTCCATCACGAGTGACTGGTACAGACAGACGGACAACGGTTTAATGCGCAATTCCAGACCAGGGGTTAACCAGAGTAGTAATGTGACGTGATAGACATAAATTGCTTATCATATGCGATTCGTTTTCACAAACGAGGTGCTCTAGAATGAGTCACTGCATCTACTGCGAGGGAAACACCATTTCCGAAATCAATAAACCATTTCATTGAAGCGAAGTTTAAATATTTTCGAAAGTGGTGTGTTACAGTAAGCATGTCTATTATTGCGTACCTTGTTCATCATCTTGGATGTCTTGAACCCTTTTTCTGAAATCAGATCCAAATTCATAAGCTATAAAGATTTCAAATCATTCGGTGTCTGTCCAAAATTATAGTCATATGTACCAATAAAACCGACTTAAGGCAGCATTAGAATGGCATGAGAGTGTCATTACTGATATTTACGTTAAGTTCTTTATTAACCTGATGGCCTGAGCGTCGCGAATAACCATGTCGGTTAAGTCGTAATCAAGGTGTATATTATATCTACATAAACCCGGCAGCAGTTACTACGAACTTGACAGTATACGCTGTAGTCTTACCTATTTAAGCCTGTGGACGGAGTCCTTTTTTCAAAGGCAAGTCCGAAAGGCCCCCAGCTTACTTTAAATGCAATATTCACACCTCCGGTCACTAATGATGACAGAAATGTCCCCTGCCGTACGCTCTGTGGCATTACGCGCATTATTTATTCATAAAAAACTTGAAACATATAGCTTTTTAGATCATCCATTCACATTTATTGATTTACATGTCTCATCTGATTAACTTAAATCAATATAGGACTCAGCAGGTCCACGCAATCAGCGCACGTAGCTTAGAAATTGTCCGGTTTCCGATCTCTCTGCTCCCTGGTATTTTCTGATTGACATCAGGTCTACGTAGTACGGACTGTAAACTTCGAAGTGGCAGTAAAAATGATCAAGATCTTAAAGCTCAAAATATAATCTGCATTTGTAAGTTCTTGAGTATAAGACGCATGGATAGATAGACTTGAATTTCATTCCCACCACTGCGTTTTCGTCGACCTTGTTTGCTCTAACGTGTCTCTGTATTAAAACGCATATTTATCTGTGAAGTAAGCTTTTCAAAATCTCGAATTAGGGACTCATTTTCCTCTTTCTTATAAACATTTTTCCTATTGTACCACAAATTCCGACGTTTTAGTACCATCCGCACCTTTCCCGAATGGTTACAAAACATTCTTTATATGGTCCTGCTGCTCTATGAAGCATCACGTAGACGAACGACATTAATTATCGCAAGGAAAGGAAGAGTAATGGTTTTGTACAAGGAAGAAAGAAGCGGTCAACGACTGAAGTATAAATTCTACCCAGTTTAATACTACATTAATTTATTTAATTATGGAATACCACTGTGGTTCTTTCAGCTCGAAGAAGTAAAGCTCGGCCTCACGGAAGGACGAAAATAGTGAGATAATAAAGAGAATAGATTGTTTTCTGTGAGGTACTCTCTTAGGCTGAAAAGAGACATGAGCAGCGAACATATAATAAGCATATTCCAACTACATGGCAGCAATTCGACGGGTGACTTTTAGAGCAAACCAGTCTTTAAAGACTTATTTGCTCACTCTACGAGTGAAGAAAGAAATTATAAAAGAAGCCCTGTAATAGGGAGTGAACATTATGCCCGGTCACCAAATGACAGTCATGTGCCTAGTGCCTGTAATAAAAATTCAGCTGTCAGTACTAATAACTATTTTCTTCCATAATTTATTGATAACTTCGCTGTCATTACTGTCATAATATGCCTTACATATTATAAATAGAAAGAGTTATGGTCGCCTAGAGCAGAAAAGTCAGTGACTTCTATAGAAAAGTCAGAGAAAGAAAATTATTTAATTCCTTTAGAAAGCCCAAATTTAAGAAGTGTACGAAGCTGAGATAATAAAATATGAACATGTGTTTGAAGTTTGGGTAAACACCCCCATTTACTTATTTAAAATAAATTTAATTGTTAGGGCCAAAAGCAAAGGTACGAATGTCATCTCGAAAATTATATTATTATTATTATTACCTAATTTCTCACTTCTCAACTTTGGCTGCGAAATATGCACCTATCCTGGAATGCAGTAGTCAACAGGATTAGGCTCGGTGGTCTTATTTGTAGTTTAAAAAGTTCCTGACAGTTGAACATGTGCCAAGAATTACAGATTTTTGCAGTCGTATTATTGATATTATTATTATTATTAATATTATTGACTAACCTGCTTCGAAATCTTCAAAATGATCTTTCAGTCTCCTCCACTCGCGTGCATGGTGAACAGAATACACACAGGCCACCACAAAGAACAATAAACAAGCAAACACAGCAAGGGCTAGAGCAACGGCTTGCCAGTCCCAGATGAATTCTTCAACAGCAGAAAATGGAGCGGACGACACAGATGGTGTAGAACCGATTTTATGCGAATGTTTAGGATACAATTCATCCATTCCCGGTAAATCATTCTTCGCGTCACTAGCAAACGATGAACTGAACACTGTTTCGTCTTCCTTTAACTGAGAAGCAGATTCTGGACGCTGCACTAATATTTCATCAACTTCCTTCTGTAAGTCTGGATGTTTCTGTTTATGCCCATGACGTTTTTGCGATTTTGACACGTTCGTTTTCTTCTTATGGGGATGAGAGACGTCTGTGTGACGATGAAAGTGTTTCTTTGTGCCGTTCGACTTCGTGACAGAGGATGTATGACGCTCAATTGAAGTCTCCGAGAATGACCAACGATGTCCATCCTCAGCATGTAGTTCAGATGAATCTGACGATCCTGGAGAGTCAAATGATCGAATTACATCCGAGGAAGTCCACTTAAACTTCTGGTTGTGGTAACGATGGTTTCTAGTTTTATTTCGGTTATGAGACTGGAGGTTTCTGGGTTGTGAAGAATGTGTTTTTGACGTGTGTTTTTTGTTATAATGGTGATGCTTATTATGCTTTTTAGGCGTTTCGTCTATGTTTTCTGAAAATGATTTTTCCGAAGATAATTTCTTATGATGAGAATTTTTTAGGGTTTTTTCCTCCTTTACTTCAGATGAAAAAAATTTCGGGTGTGAATTTTTGTTGTTGTATTTTGGAAGACTGTCAAAGTTCTCTGTGGATTCCTCCTCACGATGGAGATGTTTAGTATCGGTGTACGTCTTTGATAAATGCTGATGATGTAAACTGTTCGTAGGTTTTGTAGGATGTGGCCTACCCAAAAACGACCAATCAAAGTCAAGAGCTGATATCGGTCCGCACTGGGTGTCTAGATGTACCTGGCATGGTCGCAAGACAACTTCTGGACATGTACTACAATTTACACATTTCTCTAACGTTTCGTTCCAAAATTGGTGTCCTGGACGACACAGTGTAGCGACACTCAGCGGTAGCAGCAGCAACCACCACACCATTACCTGCATAAAACAAGCCACGAGATAATAAATGACAGCTTCTAGAATGTTATTAATTTTCGTAGATTTTAGATTCGTAGGTTAAAAATGTGTGCATTTCAGAATATCATTTAAGCATCTTTATTGCTGCACCGTGCATTTTGTATAATCACTTTAATTATCACACCAACTAATGCACTTACATAAAATTTCACATTAAAACACTTAAAATCGCTCCAACATGTTTTGATCCTAAGATGATCCTCAGGGAGCTACGTTGTTCCTTGCTAAAGGAACAACGTAGCTCCCTGAGGATGATCTTAGGATCAAAACATGTTGGAGCGATTTTAAATGTTTTAATGTGAAATTTTATGTAAGTTCATTAGTTGGTGTGATAATTAAAGTGATTATTTACGCATTTTTAAACACACAAGCTCGAGCGCTATAATTCAGACTTAAAGTATTAGCGTAAGTCAACATGATGTAACTCTTTCTTGTCCATTTATTACTTTATTTATCACCAGGTTTCAAATTCAAATTCATGCACTGTATGCACTTTGACTACATAGCGTATTTGTTCCGTAACACCTCATAAAAACAGCGATTATTCTCCTATCCAACATTGTCTACATATACCAGTTTCATTTTAGATATCAGGAAGTGCACCAGTCCTATATACTCACCTTAAATTACATGATGCTCTTACCAAAGGAGAAGGGGCAAAAAAAAAACATGCTTTTTTGAAATATGGGAGCTTAGCATGGAAAAGTACTTCCACCTAATGCCCTTTAATTTAGCGTGTTTGTAGCGGTCTAAGAGCAGCGCGACTTAGCGAACCATTAATTACAACGCAACTCTTGACATGTAACATTGCCTCGGAAACCGAAGGGTTGCAGAAGCTCTCGGTCTCTGTTCGCGTCACCTCTAGCGCCCCAGCTAGCGACTTTTGACACTGAACTCTTTATTACAGACAGTGAAGCCCTTCCAGTTGTTGAGGCCTCTAAGTCTGTATCGAACCCTGATAAGGTGAACAGACAAGATGTCATTAACTACGCTATAAAATATATCACGTTTCTGCCTCCAGTTTAGGAAGATATCTAGCCAGAATTTATGCTTCCTTTTCTTCTTCTTTAATTTCTTTAGTAGTAACAAAAGAAGTGCAACTTCCTTTTAGAACTCCACTTCAAAATTGCAGCTAAACGGGAAAACGTGGGTTCGCCACACAAATGCGCTGTGATTTGAACAAACACGCTCGTAGGAACGGGCCCTTGGTGTCAGAAGCTTCCGTACCTTCTATAAGGCGGTTAGTCGTCTATCACTGCGGAAGCCTAGGTTTGACTCTGGGCCAATCCATGTGAGACTTGTGGTGGCGGAAGTGGTACTGGGACATATTTCCTTTTCGAGTTTTCCCTGTCAATATTACCCCACCAAAGCTCCATACTCACCTTCATCTTAATACCAATATTACCAGAAGAATAAGTGGGCAAAACCTGGAATCTTGAAAAAAGCTACAATATTTCGATATCGGGGAACATTGGACAGAAACCTACTTTCACTTTGTTTTTATTGTCAAAACTTAGACCATTCTTGGGCTCACGGTCACTATGGCTTCAATGTTCAGATTTGTTACCTAATAACAATAGGTAATGGAACCCACGGGGACTTAACGCCATGACGGAGAGTCGGTCAGTGGTAGAGAGACTTGGATTTGTCTTTGAGTGTTAATAATGGGGGAGACATCAAACAGGTAGAGGTAAACGATAACAGAAACTGCTAAAATTATCTAAAGATGCTGGCTAATCTGCAGATTTAATTTGGCGTCGAGTAACGTGACTGCATGATTATGAACAGTAAGCTTCATAGGCGGGAACAAACGGTCACAGTGTATCTTCTTTCGCTCTGAGTTCCAAGTAAGATCCTTAAAAATAAACATCAAGAGCAGTTCCGACTTCATTCCACACCAAAACTGTATATTTCTCGAACAAAAGTCGTCTGATATTCGTTAAATACGCTCTAGGAATCCTGGCTGCCGAACGTGTTTAATCAAGTCGTATGGCTTCTAACTGCATTCATAAGGTGGCCATTTCGAATGTAGGTTTTCGCACTTTCCTCAGTCCCTCTGGGAATTTGACTGGATTGTATGTCCGATACGTCACACAAACTTCCTTCCAAATCCTTTACTACTAATCACTCGTCCTCCCATTCGACGGTAAAGGTAGAGGTACAGCAATTCCTGTACAGGAAATAATCCTGGTACTCACTTCTGTCAGAGGTTGAGTCGACCCCAAGGCCATAGTGCGGTCGGCAGGATTATTTACATGAAAAATTCCAATGACACCACGGGGAATCGAACTCACGATCTTCCAGCTTTTAGCGCAGTGCCTCAAACAACTGCGCCACTGCGTGTCTGTGCCTGTGTTTCCAATTAGTGACAGCGTCATAAAATACTGTTCAATGTTTCTTTTACTCTGTCGGACTGTGAAAATAGTGGGACAGTTCGCACTACTTCTCTGCATTTGTTTCACCAACCAGACTTGTCGTTAGGTGACTCACACATTCTCAAGCAGCTCCATGTAACCTGGCGACGTGCAGCGGTTACGCACGTCTTTCTCTTATTTCATGCTTCATACAGCACATGGCATGTATCGTATTTATGCACCTCAAGTTAATGCCATTAGGCTACCTCGAATGTGGGTCACCGTTTCGACATCAAGCGACCATAAATAGTTAAGAACTTTGACGTCACAGCTTTCTCCAATCAAGAGTCACCTGAGCAAAGTACTATCTGACAGCTGCCACGTCAAAGTTAGAGCTAAATTCACGTTGGTGTATTTTCTGTTACCGACGATAATTTAAGAAATAACTACAAACTCTTTTCACTTGGTGTAAAAAGTAACCACCATTGTCTACTTAAAATGGTCATTTTATGAAATGACGCTATCGGTAGGTCTAAAGTGAATGGGATAAAAAATAGGAACTATTCTATCTTACACGCCTACCTTTTGTGGTGTTTCTTTATGCAAATCAATTAAGCAATTCACAATTTAAAGCGAATAACCTGAAAATGTGTTTTCATTAAAGTTTACATAAATAACACACAAACATCTCTCTACCCCTCGAATAGCTAGACTCTAGTAAAGATTTCCAACGTGAGTGAGCATGTTCTCTAGGGATTGCTAACACGCTGCAGAATTTTGTACAACGATTGCTCACACGTGATTGAACACTTTGTGTAGGGATTGCTAACATGCTTCAGCATTTTGTAAACAGATTGCTAACACGTGATTTAGCACTTTGAATAGAGATTATTAACATGCTTTTGCGTTTTGTACAGGGAGTGCTAACACGTGATCGAGCACTTTGTCTAGGGATTGCTAACATTCTCCAGCATTTTGTAAGTGGATTGCTAACACGTGTTTGAGCACTTTGAATGGGGATTGCTAACATGTGATTCAGCATTTCATGTAACGTTTCCTAAAACGTGACAAGCATTTCTCTTGCGGTATTGTGAGGGTAAGAAAAATAACCAGAGCTACCATTTACAGTCTCTGTGCTAGTACTGGACACAATCCGATCCCAGGCTACTAAACAATCCCTGCGTTATGATATTACCACAGTGCAATACTTAAGTTTGGCAAGATTGAATATTAAAGAAACGTATTTGTGCTATTACATTGCAAGGTACATAGGAGGGAGTCCTTCTGGAAAAGCTAATCGTTGCTCAATTAATCAACAAATTGACCACATTTTATGAAAGATGAAATCACGCAACAACCTTCAGATAGCTGGACCTAGTGCTTATTTTCAAGAGCTTCCCTTATAACGTTAGGCCTTCTAAAATACCGATCTAAATTACTGGACATAAGTGGATATGCATTTCCCGTTACTCCCATGCACGCTACATGCACCGTCCAACTCATTCTCTTTCATTTTTAACGCAGTAATATTACTTGGGGGGACCGGGGTAGCACAGTGGTTAAGGTGCTGTGCTACAAATCGGAAGGTCGCTGGTTCGATCCCAGCTGGTGTCAGTAGATTGTTCATTGACATAAAATCCTTCCGATCGCACTGTGCCCCTGGGGTCGACTCAGTATTTCCTGGGGATAAAGGCGGCCGGTGCGTAAGGCTGACAACCTACCACCATCCTGTGCCGTTGCCACGAAATCTGGGAACCTTAACGTCCTAAGAACTCTCTGGGCCTGTCCAGGCCTGTAATGGGACTGCTTTACGTTTAATACTACTTGGTAAAACGTACAAATTCTAATGTTTGTCCCTAATATTTTATCAGTCTGTATTATCAGTGTATTATCAGTGTGACAATCGAGCTTGAAAAGGCTATGCTTGAAGACGGCAGAAATCCAGAGACACAAAATTTTGATCCGAAAATAATCTTGACAGAAAGCGAGAGACAGTCATTTTTGCGAAGTTGAATTGTTAGTTGTACGATATTTTTGTAGGGCAATCCACACAAGATGTCTCAACACTATTTTTGAAGACGGCAGAATGCCTACAGCTAAAGGGAAAAGAAAGAACAAGGCAAGAAGACCTCGTTTTCTCTTCTTATGACTGCTACAGGGTTAAGCCCTTGCCTTTAAAAAGGCAAGAAAGTAGATCATATGCTGGGCGAGATCTCGAATTATCTGTGGGGACAAGCTGGTCATGAAATTGGGCTTTGTAGGGCTAAAAGACTGAATCTGAACTTTGGACTAAATCACAAATAACTAGCGTATTTGGGGAAGTTTAACGAAAATTGATTTGTTAATTGTAAAAGATTGTTAATCCAAATCCTACAAATTATATTTTGGGGACCGCGGGGCGTCTAGGGTAACCACAGAGCCACAGAGATAATCGGGTTGTGAGACATTTGATAATTGTAAGATATATAACACCTCCCCCCCCCCCCCCCCCCCCCACCCCAACCTCCCTAGCACCCCAGCCGCCCTAACAACAAAACAACCAAAAAGTACATTTAAAAATTGACAAAAACAAAAAAAAGAAAGAA
>Ga0123355_10008116_pt1 | contig 15850 bp, 14 predicted proteins | sample TergutEmb28metaG_3_FD_89872 | JGI IMG/M metagenome (GOLD analysis project Ga0123355, IMG submission 89872) | Embiratermes neotenicus P1 segment gut microbial communities from Petit-Saut dam, French Guiana - Emb289 P1 | ecosystem: Host-associated > Arthropoda: Insects > Digestive system > Gut ...
GGCCCCAGAGGTAATAATCAAGAGGTGTAAGATCTGGCGACCTCGGTGGCCATGCAACGGGCCCACCACGACCTAACCAGCGGTTAGGGAAGCATTCATTTAAGTACCCCTTCACGTGCCGAGTGGGTCAGTTGAACAGGTGCAGTATGTGGAACCGCAAGAAGACCGGACTTTTCTCTGGCCATTATCTCCATAACCGTTCAACTTTGGATATAGGTGTTTTGGGTTACATCGGTATACTTTAACATAAGGAGCACTCTCCCGAAGTCTGGCACATTCCTCCCAGGACACTCTGTATGTTGGTGCCACAGTTGGTGGCTTTCCTTGGCGATGAAGAATTCTGTTTAATACTTTATCATCTCTTGTTGGTGTAAGGAATAGGGATGGGGAATATGCATGTTTATTGTCTCCAGTTCTACATGAAGAGAACTGCACCTGAACTGCAAGGTTTTAAATATCCGATTCCCAGTTAGTAAAATTTACCCCTGCTATAAATGCTGCCACCAATCCTATTGGAGGAAGAAAATTAAAACCCCTAATTCTGGACAGGAAAGTCTAATGGGTGGGATGTGCTGTTGCTGGTACGTTTTGCACATGGCACTTATAATTTCAGAGCCTGTTGTGCGTGTCATAGTCTCCCTGTAGTTCCTGTATAGAACAGAGTTTTTTGTATGAGAGTGGCCCATAAAAAGTGGCCTGTTGGCCTGAAGTTAGATAAAATGTTGAAGAACATTGTTGATTCATGATGCTTTGTGAAAGACTTATAAAAAGCAAAGAAAAGGTAAAATTGTCCCTATACATGCTATGTAGGCATATGGGAGAGTGGAGATATAGCTCCACTCATTCTTAACCTTGCCACTAGATGCAGCAGGTGGCCATCTTTACTCCCTGGCTACTTTAAGCCTGGAGTTCACCTGGTGCCTATGAATAGGGGTGGGGTGGGCTCCATGTCTGGTTTGAACACTTTGGGGAAGAGAAATATGGAGTATAAATTCATTTCCTCCAAATTATCTTTTTTTCTTAAATTAGTCCAACTCGTTGCTAATTACCAGCCCCTGTAATAACCAGGCAAACTAATAGTCTGTAGAACTATCTTTTGTCAAGATGGTGCAAGTAGGTTTGTTGTTCCAGATGTCGCTGTGCATTTAATTGCAAAACTAGAATGTTTTCTGTTGCAAATAATTGTGAACTGAATATTTATAATTTTGTGTTTTGTTTCTTTTATAGCTGTTGTACTGTTAGGATAAGTGATTTCTGTTTATTTCTTTCCATTTTTCACATTTATTGAGTAATATTCCAAACACTTGTATTGTAAAAAGAGTATTGTACATGTGTGTCTCTAGCTAACAGTAACTTATTTTAATTGTACAAACAGTTTACAACTGAGACCACTTAATAGGAAAATGTATCCTGGTCCCAGAATTGTATACGCAGTTCCATTGATTTTGTTGCAACTTGCATGTGCATAACTTTATTATGTGTTATTTTGGGATAGGATTATATTACTTGGCTTTCATTTTCGTGGCTTGGTTACAGTGTGTTTGAGTTGAGAATTGGAGATTGTCTGTGCTCTGAATTATCCATGCATGGGCTATTTGGTTTGCAGGTTATTTCTGACACATTTTGTACCTTAAATCACTACTAGCTATTATGAATGGAACTTGTACTCTTTATATCAGTTTTTTTAACCATGCTCTCCCTGCCTCTTGCTGGGGAAAGCATCTCAGCACAATATGCCAGGTGTCCACCTAACGGGAAACATTGACCCAAAGCCCCATTATTCACTGATATTGGAAAGATTGCAGGAGGTGCCATGTTGTTCTTAAGAGAGTAGAAATGAGCAGCATAGGCACAAGTTGTCCTGGTAGCCACCAGTCCTCCTCTTCTCACTCCTTGAGTGTGGGCTTGACTTGTCAGGTGCCTAAAGTACCCCTATTGCAAAGAAATAGTCTTTCAGCCTATTGGAAATATCTGCTTATTCACCTTTTAAGGGGTTTGGCAGAGTATTTTATGCAGGCTGTTCATATAAACCACACCTCCGAAGGATAATTTTGGCTTCTGTGCTCTGTTTATGGAGTACTGTGAAGTCAGTAGGCCTCTGGTGCTGATCTTTTCATTCTGACTGCTTGTCATGTGCAGTTACATGCACAAGTGGTGTCTCCACTGTTGTGTTGCTAAATTTTCTCTCCCATCATAAATCCTGTGTGATGAGGGCAGAGGGACCCTCTAAACCATTGGGAATTCATTCCATATTGACATGACTAATTGACTTCTCTGTGTTCAGTTGTTAAAAAAAAAAAACTAGAATGTTATGGAGGGTGTGAAGTGCTTTATAATGACATATTGGAAATAATTGTTACATTCACATGAGTCTTGGGATATGAAACCCATTTTCTGCTTCAAACTTTGGATTATTGAGATTGATCATTGGTAATGAAATGTTTAGTCTAACCACAGTCACCTCTATATTTTTAGTTTATGTCTGTATGTCTCCTTCTCTCAGCCTCTGTCCTGTCACGGTGTGACTCCCATCTGTGTCATCTTATTCATGTAGACATCTTGGTTTGTCATAACTTCTTCTGAAGTCATGAGAAGTATGTATGATTTCATACACTTTATATGTCATGTAAGAAGACATGACAAGTTTTACAGTGGCACAAGCCCTCCTCTTGTGGTTGGATTGCGTGCCATGTATATATCCATATCATGATCAGTCCAGTTGTCTGAGGTGTCGCAGTAATTGTTGAGTGTGTGCGTGGAGCCAGCTGTACTGTAGCGACTTCCAGGTCTCTGTAGGCCGGATTGGTGATCCCTGCTGCGGGACCGAGGACGTTGTCGACGAGAAGAGGTTACAGATGGCTGATGGTGTTGATGGCTGGCAGGATAACTCATGCGAGACAGATGGTCAGAGGTCGCTGCAAGAGACTGGCGGGACTGTCGTAGTTCTGTGGAAAAGTAAACACATATTTTAACATTGCAGTTTCTTGGTTGACTGAACAAAGCTTTTGTTAAGGATTCCTTGTTCTATACATACTACAGTGCTAAGGTGCATTTCAATTTCTACAGTGCTCTCCTATTGCCATCTTTCATGAATGGGCAAACAGTTCATTTATTCAATTGAGTTCTTTTGTGAATGACAGCATATGAGAAAGTGATCATGCAAAAGTAGGTTAGTAGAGGAATAAAGTGCCATATCACAGAAAGACCTGAACATGACCCAGTCATTTGTATTTTAATGCCATGTGCTTGCACACATGTAGAAGATGGAGTTACAAATGGATTCACGACCCTTACTGTTTACAGTATACAGTACAATCCAACTTCATGAAGATTCATAATATGACATATATTATTATGTCTTGTATCTGAGTTGGCATCTTGTTCTGCAGATTAAGTTATGCCACTGACAGTTTTTATGTTAATGGCTGGATTTTTTCTTTGTCTTTGGTGATGGGCTGAGTTGTAATGTTACAACCAGCAGGATGTATGTGTAAGGTTACAGCATAAAAGATGTGACCACATAAATATCACTGTGCTGGATTTTGTATGGGAGTTTGCCACCGATTTTTTGGATTCCATTACTACATCTTGCTATAAAATCTGTTCATAACTTAATAATTTATTGTCCATAGATGCTGTGCAGATATTCTAAATATTTTGACTACACATCACTAATACCCAAGAGTTAACACCCTAGAGAATGTCATTATGATGTCATTTATATTTATTTACCAAAGTTGAATTCAGTTTATTTTATGTTTCAAATAAGGGGTCTGTTGGCAGAGTGTATTTTGATTTATTTGTTAAAAACAGGGATGATAAATTATTAGAACATGGAAACATCATTAAATGTTGTGTGATATCAGAGAAAATGCCACTGAAATTTACAAAATGTTGCAGTAATGCAGGCTAGTAAGTAATGAATTGGAACTGTTTACCTGGTGGAACTAAGAAAACCTCAGAAAAGTCAGTACAATTCAAATTGGGCACTTCCTGAATATCAAGCACTGCTACTTCAGCCGCCTTGCTTGGTTACAAATTTTTAACTAGGGACAGAGATTGGCTACAGGTTATGTTGGGCTTAAGCATTTCCAAAAAATGGAATGGAAGACATTAATGGTTGCACAAAATCCTGGCTGTATCACCGCTTCAGGAAATGATACATACAAATGACTGTGATGCTACTATGAGATTGTTCATTTGTAAGTTAGCAGAAGAAGAGACGGATCATTCAGAAGCTATGAGACTGATATCAGATGAAAACTGAACATGTAAAAGACCGAGTCAAATTTGTACTGCCAGCTGTCAGTCCTGAGCAAACAATAGAAAGGGAAACTTGCTCAGATCTCATGTTGCTGGAAGGGATCAAGCAAAATAACTGCTTTGTAATGATGGACTTTTCAAATAGTATTTTTCAGGCTGTCATTTTGTGCATTGTACAGCCGGTTTATAGGTTAAACACTGGCATTTATTTATCTGATTTTATATGCAAAAAGACACAAACATTTTGTTACTGTGCGTTAATCAGTTTCATCGACATGAGGGTTTCACTAGGATTTGTTTGTGTAGTGCAGCACTGTTTTCCCAACATTAGGTAATGTACTCTAACAGAACCATGCAGTTTGTGTACTGTTGTGGTGTTCTTCCACTATTTTGCATGAGGGTTCTGTGGGAAGACAATATTTGGGGAGCACTGATCTAGGCTATAGATGGATTTAGACACAATCTTGCCTGGTCGAGAGCTGACAAGCCCAGCAGCATATGAATTTCCTGAGAGGTATCTCCCAGAATGGTTTGAGAAACTGTGTTGTGACTGCCCATCAGCTATGGACCTGGTCTTTACTCCTTTGTTGCTGAAGTGAGATGCATGCGAATGCATGTCGTCTGCAGTGCATCCCATGGTGATGGAACCTAGGGGGGAAATAGCAGCTGCTTATGCACAGAAATATTTTAAAATGTGTTAGTGCTTATTCCTGCTTTACTCTGTCATAACCCTTAACAATTTTGTAAGTACTTCTACATCCGGTATGATGAAACTGCAGTAAGGAAATTTTGTGAAATAGTTTTGTACATTTTGTTTTGAGAATTGTATATTTATTGACTGCAGTTTCTGTAGAGAAATGTTTGTGTGCATGTATTATTTTCACACCCTACCTTTGTGTTTGTGATGCTCATATATCTAACCAAAATAGCAATTAACTACTTGAATAACCAACTATATATGTGGAGTGGAGCCCTTCTGGTGAACAAATTGCATCCTTTTATGCAACCCAGAAACACTTTACTGTGTCTTCTTGGGTTTACCCCTGTTCTTGTCTTCAACCAGAAGAATTCAGTGTATACCACACACCTTGTTTCTGTGTACGATCTAGTTTAATATTATCCTGCCAGGTCTTCTGAGTGGTTTCTTACCTTTAGGGTTACCAATTAACAATTCTGTTTGCGTCTGTCATCATCCCCATTCATGTCACATGCCCAGTGCATCTCATCCTACTTGATGTGATTGTCCTAGTAATATTTGGTGAAATGTACTACACATTATGCAACTCCATGTTACACAGTTTTCTCCAGTGTACTTTTACCTCTTCCCACTTAGATTTGGATCTTCCCCTCAGCATCCCATTCTTGAACACCTTCAGTCTGTTTTACCTTATGCCACTTGTCTAGACTCTGCTGTAAAAGTGGCTAGGCTGTAGGTTTATTTTTCTATTTTCATGTAGGGAATTTTGGCTAGATGTGTGTTGTGCTGGCTACTGCAGAATGAGTGCAGAAACATAATTTATGAGGCATGTGCAATGGAAGAAAGTATTCAAAGTGGCTCTTAGCATTCAACATGCATGTTATTAGTATTCAATAAAATATTGTCAACACAACTGTACAGGATGGAGATTGCAGGCTGCTGCTGTGGTGTAGATGGGGTCATCATTTTTTGGGCTGTTAAGCAGCATATGTTGTTAGCTGTTGACAGGTGTTTTGGGATGGTCGATGGATCAATCGATTGACTTTCAAGGGTCAGGCAGTTGAATATTTCTCTTAAAATACAGTCGATTGACATGGGCACCAGGAGCCATTATGATTAAAATTACTAAATTTGTGGTTATGGATAAAATAATGAATATTAAAATGTTTGAGTTTAAAGCGATTTAGTATAGTAATTTTAACAAAAAACAAAACTCCAATTAGTGAAGCTACCAGTAAAGGCATCACCTGCACAATTGAAAATTTTAAAAGACAAACTTGTAAGTGAGGTATGACATGCAGTCTGCAGATATAGAAACTTGTAGCTTTCTGTCGTATAATAAAGATATGGTTGTGTTGATAGTATTTATTGAATATTAGTAATTAGATAAACACAGCAGTTTGTCTTCTATTCAGTGCATGTGCAGGTTAATTTCGTGTCCTGTACAGGAAACATCCAAAACCATCATGCCTGCAACCAGAGTTTTTTTTTTCTACTGAAAATTTATGTACATGTTTTTTTTTACCAAAGCCACAAATTTTTAATCTTAAGTAGCTACTTTCTTCAAAAGCTGCTGTTTTAAAATTACAGTGCCATAAAGAAGCATTTTATGCAGTACTAAGTATGTTCAGCATCTGCAACTGAAGGTTGCTTAATGCATGATTACTGATATATACATTTGGCTGTGTTGCATGTACTATTTGAACACATTTTCTGATTAATTTTTAACTGTAAATTTTGTGGGTAAAATATATTTTTTAGTTAGGGCTAGATTTAATATTGTGGCATATTTTGCAAACTTGTATGGTTTACTGTTTCAACCTTGATGACAGTTTGGCAATGTACAGTATGTTATATCACAGAAGACCATAACCCTGAGCCAAAATTCACTGTGGCATTCAGTCTGAAGCACCACTTTTAATAACACACAGAGTTTTAACATTTTAACAAGACAGGCAGTGTATGTATAATGTAACAATGAGGCATGCTTGCATCACCATTGCTGCTGTGGAAGAGCAATGAGTATTAAGTATTATGAGTGTGTGTCTGTATTTTTATCTTAGTTATCTGGCGTGCAAATTGCATCTTTTCCATGCAGCATTATATTGTCATCAGTGTCCCATTTGGTTGTACCATATTTTTCCATATTATCTCATAAATGGCATGATTGTCAGGAAAAAGCTATTGAACATAAAAATGGGTGTTTTGATATTTTCAGTAACGTTTTTCTGAAACATTTCTCATTCTGAGAAAAATGGAGTGAGGTATTATCATACATATGTGTAGGTCTTCATGTCATGTACTTGTTATTCTTGTTGTATTTTAATGAAACACGAATTTCTTGATAGAGTTTCGAAAAATACTCAGATATCAAATTTCATGGAAATCCATCCAGTGGGAGCCAGAGTTGTTCTACTCAGACAGATGGATGGACGTACAGACATGATGAAGCTAATAGTCCCATTTTGCAATTTTGCATACATGTCTAAAAACACTCTGTTGTGTGGATTTTGTTTTCATTTAATGATAGTTTTAGTCCCTAAATTTAGTTCACTATACTTCCCTGATTTATTTTTCATGTCTTGAAACACACATGTTTGGTGGTGAACAGTTATATCATTTTTGTAACTAAATATTGGCATAGATTTGAATTATACCTTTTGCCAGAGATTTATGACTGTAAATACAAAGTCAGCACAATACCCCCCCCACCCCCCTTTATTTTTTATAAGACGAAAACATGAAAGGAACTGAAGTTCTATTCATATGGATCATAGTGAAATTGCTTGCAGGGTTAAAGTGGAATTGTTTGCAGCTTACTGTGATAGCCAGAGTGTTCACACTCTTTCAGTTCTGAGTGTTTATCATGTTGCTTTTTAAAAACCAGAGCTTCAGTTTTCCTGTATTTAGTGTTTGGAGGTTATGTTTTACAGTTACTACAAGTGCTTGTTTTGTCTGCTTACCCTGCCTGTCCATATGGTACACCCGAGGTCTTGGGATGCTGCGATTGCTGTACATGGAGACCTGATCCCAATCCTTGTGTGTCGTAAAGGCGCTGAGCGTTGCAAGTGATGATAGTGGCCCTCCAGGGCTGGGAGTAGGCCCCATCCCTGTGCAACAAGTTACTGGCAATCCACCCACAGGAATTCCACTCTTAGTGTCATGTTGTTGCAGTGTGTGGAGTTTCCTGGACCTGCGCCGACTAGCAGCCACAAACACTATGACAGCTATGACCACAGTACCACAGATAGCAGCACTTGCTGCAATGGTAATTTTGTCCATGTTGCTGGATGGGGTTGTTACTGTACGAACCTCACGGCATTGATTGTATGGCACTGTTTCAGGTGTCACAACTACATCTTCTAAGGAAATCACACACACCACAATGCATTCCTGAAATAGACATAGAATGTTATGTGTTTATGTGATATGTATGAAAGGTGACTGTTGTCAAATGGTGGATGTAACAGAAAGCACCAAAAATTTTATAAAATTTACTGTAACACTTTTGCCATTGTGCATGGTAGCCATGGCTGTTAAAATGACGTGCAAGTACGTCGGTATGGCTAGTAGATGTGATTCAAATTTTTTTTGTATTGTTTCATTACATGCATAAATTTTTATTTGTTAGTTTTAGGGCTATTTTGTTGTTATTAAAGGTTTAGTTACAGTAAAGTGATATTGATGAGCACACCAACCATACTGCATCCAAAAATGGGTATTCTGCTAGTACTTGTCATGCTTTTGGTATCTTCATGTTCCTATTTAGTAGGCAAAAGTTAGAATTCAGTTCTTTCAGTTGAAATAGGTGCATCATATTGCAGTGTATGAACTTGAAATATTGTCAGTTCAGTGTTAGTTTTCAGTGTTAGAAGAGGTTACATTAGACCATGCTATTGTGTCGTGGCTTTGTTGTAACTGCTGAAGCTGTGTCAGGAAGGTAAGAATGACAAATCATAAAACCGTGGAAGTGACCATGATCTGTTTTATGATGCTGAGTATTTCTTAGGGGAAGTTGGGGAAGGCTGAAAAGTCTGATGTGAAGACATCCAGTCTCAACCTGGATTGGAATAGGTTAAATCCTAAACATGAGTGTGTGCTATGTCTGCCATTTACCCAGCATTATCATCACATGCAAGATACAATCATTACACTCACCTGAGCTGGCACATTTTTGATCTTGAATTCTCTTTCACTTGCTTCAAGAGGAGGCCCCTGCTTAAAACTCTTGTCACCAAATAATCTGTATACAACGCGGAATCCAAGTATGTTTGCAGTCTCGGAATCCCACTGAATGATAACCGAGTTATCCTGGCGGTAGGCACTGCGAACCATCACTTCCTGAACTTCTTGATGTTTGCCAGGATGTGATGGAAAGCCTAGCACAAGTGGAGGCCTCATCTGAGAATTACTGTTTCCACGCCATGGAGGAACAGTGGTTCTGGATACCACTACGTTCCCTCGTCGTGTGGTGGTTGGAGGTCGTGATGTGGTTGTTGTGGTAGTGGTGGTGGTGGTTGTTCCTTGTGTAGCCATGGTGATTGTTTTGGGTGTAGGCTTAACAGTGCTCTGTATGGTTACAGGTCTTGGTGCACGTGTTGTAGTTTGAACTGTGGTAGTTGTAGTAGGAGTTGAGGTTGTAGTGATTGTAGTGCTGGCTGTGGTAGTTGACTTGGGTGTTGTAGACTTCATGCGTGATATAGGTGGCTCAAATACTGGATGCTTTTCTTCTTCATTGCTTTCTTCATCCTGCTTTGATGGTTTCTTAGTGTCTGGTTCTTTTTGATTAGTTGCAATATTTTCCAGGTCATTGGCTATTCCACATGTAAGTTCTGTAATGACATTGAAACACGTTACTGTTCAATAAGGTGTTAATTATCTGACCAAACACAACCATACAGGTCTGGTTTATTAGTGTTTTATTTTACATTATGGTATGTTTCGGCTGTCCAGATCAGCCATCATCAGGTAGGTGTCAGATAATTAACGCCTTATTGAGAAATATACACAACAGGATGATGTCACCGAACATTAGTGTTGAATTAGGGTCTAACAAAACTTGTGTGTTCATTACATATTACTGTACGAGGAGTTTTGCTTGTTTTATGTGGGCATGACACTAGATCTTTTACATTGAGGGAAGAACATGGGCTGAGGTTATTCAAAAATTGGTTGCTGAGGAAGATATCTGGGTTCAAGAATGAGGAAGTAATAGGAAGCTGGAGAAGTTGTATAAGGAAGATTTTAATGGTGAGTGGGTAAACCTTGCCATATGGTATGAGGGCGATAAAATCAGGAGTATGAGACAAGGCATGTGGAACACAATGGTGCAGAAGTTTTAAGCTGTACATAGCTCATGCAGCTTACCGTTTTGCTGAATAGTGTAAAATCCTCTGTCCCTCAGCCTTGCAGGACTACCACAGAATTGGGGATTGCGTTCACGACTGGTAACCTGGAGGTCGCTCTTTTTGATCCATTCTGTTACCCAGCGTAGTCTACAGTCGCAGTGTAGAAAACGTCCTCCAAGACTTAGACCTCTTAATGTAGTGTTAAGATGAGCTAGTGCCAGCTCTGGGATGGTTGTCAGGGGATTCCCGTCCAGTGCCAGCAGTGTGAGTGATGGAGTTCCAAAGAATGCATCGCCTGGCAGCTCCGTTAGCAAGTTGAAGCCAATGTCCAGTACCTAGCAAACACAGTACTCTGTATTACATCTGTTGGAGTACAAGAAGTGACAGATATGATGGCTTCAAGTACAAGTTTTGTATATCCACTTCTGGCACATTGTTCGTTCCTGTTTGTCTTTGATTTTTAAATATGCTGCCTTTGTTCTGCAATCATCATTCGATTCCAGGCAGGGTGATGAGATTTCTTTCTCTTCTCTCAAACGTCCAAACCGTCTCCTGAGCTAACCCGTACCTCTGTTCATTGGGTACAAGAGACTCTTTCCCCTATGTAAAGCTGCTGGACATGAAGCTACCTTTACCTGCATCTAGTGCCAAAGTTAAAGAACGTTTAAAATGCTGGGAGAAGTACTTGGACACAAAACACATGATTTATGGGGCATGTAGGACGTATGATTCTCTGTGTATGTAGCACGGGAATAACAAGAAATGCATGCAGAATTTTGGGTGGGAAATTTTTTATATTCATGAAACTTAAGCGGGACTTGAGATCATCAGTCTGGCTTAAGCAAAGGCCCCATTTCCGCATTCAGGATACGTGGTTATTTTCAAACGTGCATAAGATGGACGCATAATGGGAAGGCTTTTGTAGACACGAAACCACTGAATTCGGCTGATGACTAGTACATTCGAATTTTGAAAAATAAAAAACCAATAAGATTGTTGTCCGATAATACGAAATAATTATGCACCGGGTGATTGTTAAGCATGGCTGTGTTCTGTTCCTAAAATCAAGCCATAAACATGGTCGCAACCGCCTTGTTAGTCAGATATGGCACAGGGAGCGTTAACTGCTCGATGATGTAGCACTTTCATTGCGACAGCTATGGTTTGTGCATGATTGAACGCCTGCCTGTTGTACTCGCGTCTTTGCCTTCCACAACCCTCCTATGTGGATGGAACGAAACGTGCCTCTTTGGTGGCCTCCCGGATCACATTTGTACCGCCTTATAGCTACATCTGGGACCACCTGAAGGTAGTGGTTTAATAGACAAGAGTCGTCATGTGGACGAGCTTTGGCATTTGATTGAAATGACTGCGACACCAATGTGACACGTGTTTGGAATCTTCCAGCGCACCAGGATTTCTTTGCGCTTCAAGGTTTGGGTATGCATGGAAACTAACGTAAAGCGAATTTAATATTTTTATATCGTGCATTGTGCTTGTAATCATTTATACACACCACCATATGCACATAACAGAACCACAGTAGAGCGTCAATCATCCGAAGCGTCGATTATTCGAATGTCAGTCGTCCGAAGCGTGGATTATCCGAACGTCAATCCGAAGCGTCGATCATCCGAACGTCATTCGTCTGAAGCGTCTATTATCAGAGCGTCAGTCCAAAGCGTCGATTATCCGAAAGCCAGTCCGAAGCGTCGATTATCCGAACGTCAACCCGAAGTGTCGATTATCCGAACGTCAGTCTGAAGCGTCGATTATCCGAACGTAGTCGTCCGAAGCGATGATTATCCGAACGTCATTCTTCCGAAGCTTCGATTATCCGAACGTCAATCGTCCGAAGCGTCGATTATCCGAACGTCAGTCACTAGAGTCGTACAGTACATGAGGCAGGTTTAAATGAAGACGTGAGTGAGATTGTCACGTAATTTTAAGAGATACCTGGTTATTCCGAGTGTGGTCAAGATGGCGCAGAGGCATGGTTAAACAATGTGCTGTTAATCTTGGTTGTCAGATTTCATCAGATGGTTATCATTGACAAACTATTTGGTAAGTCACTTACAGTATTTGATGATAATATTCTCATGCATGTTTGATTACTCGAACTTCTTCGGTCCCAGTTACTTCGGATAATCGACGCTCTACTCTATTCAATTATACATATACATGTTTTAGCGATAAATCGCCATCCACAGGGAGACGTCAATGCAAAAGGATATGTACTGTTAACATATTAGTCTTATATGCACACGGTTAAAAAACAAAATCAGCAGATATAAGTACAGGAATGTGGATACTAATTTGTATATTCATATATTTTTAGCACTGTGCATGTGAGATTATTAATATTATATTTTACTTTGTTTGGGCCGCGTAGCTCAGTCGGTATAGCGACTGGCTACGGGCTGGACGGTCCGGGATCGAATCCCGGTGGGGACGAGATTTTCCGCCCTTCCAGACCGGCCCTGGGGCCCACCCAACCTCCTGTAAAATGGGTACCGGGTCTTTCCCGGGGGTAGAGGTGGCCGGGGCGTGCTGCTCACCACTCACCCCCTTCTAGTGCCGCGGTCATGGAAGAGTAGAGCTATACCTCTCCCCACTCTCTGGGCCACACCGGGCCTGTAACGGGATCACTTTACCTTTTATATTTTGCTTTGTATTGGCGTCTCCGTGAGGATTGCATTTTTTCGCTGAAACATGTAGGAAGGGTTCAACTTTATGTACGAAAAAAACTTAACATGTTTTGCTATGTGCGTTTGTTGGTGCGTATGTATGTTTGGTGGCAGATGTGTTCAGCGCCTTATGTGTGCGTTTTGTCAAGAATAACCCATACGATAGCAACCATTATATTAATGCGATCGAAGACAGTTTACCCGCAACTCGGTGAGGCTGTTGATTGCTGCTGTTGGGAAGTCTGTCATGAGGTTGTTGAGAAGGCTGAGGGAACTCAGCGTGTCGTTCACCCCGCTGAATGCATCTGCACTTGCACTCTGGATCAAGTTGCGCTCCAGGTTGAGGGCGGTTAGAGAATGCAGGTCTTCAAGAAGGCGTCCCCCGGGACCCGGTAGTTCTCGGAGTCCATTCTGAGCTAAATCTAAAAATGCCAGCGTTCTTAGCCCACGGACTGCTTCAGGTAGGCGTTTTTGTCTCGTTCCTTTTAAATTGAGATTCTTGAGTGAGTTTTCAAGCCCTCTGAAAGCCCCTGGTGATAGAGTAAGATTGTTGTCAGAGAGTTTCAGTGTTGAAAGGCTGTGGAGAGTGACGAAGGCTTCATCGGGTACTCTGCCAATGCGGTTGCGCGACAGGTCCAGCAGTGAGAGGTTCGCTAGTGGTTTGAGGCTGTCCGCAGGAACTTCTTCCAGTTCATTGTCTTGCAGATTCAGGTTCTTAAGTGTTCCTTCCTGACCGCGGAATGTTCCTGGCGCTATGGTACGAATTTTACACCCGGATAACTGCACGTTATTGAGTTTCAGGTTTTTAAATGCACCATCTTCAAGTTTGATAACTGTGCTGTTGTTCACATATAGCAAGTCTAACGGAATGGTTCTTGCATGTCTGTCTAACGCACTGAGTAAAAGCAAAAAGTCAACCATATCACACTGCACTGATAGTTCTTTTCCCAAATTGTATGCGCATATGCACGAGGACTGTAGTTCCTTGATGTCGCGATGCCAAGGGCATTGGGCCGCGGATGTGTGGGCCACAAGTAGCATCACACCCAGCAACCACGTTGAACCCTTCATCACACCCTGCAACACAAATTAGTCTGTTTAATAGACGAAACCATCTCAAAGACACTGTCAGTTTGTTTAGGTGAGGGTGACCAGTTGTTTGTGGCTTAGAATGGAATGGAATGTTCAATAGGTTCGAGTCTTTTCGGTCCTGATTGTAGCCAATCATTTTTAGTCGGGACAACAAAGTTACGAAGGGTGATCGTGTAGATGATGAACGTAGGCCATTCGAACAGACCCTTTGTGCCCCATAATCTGATATCCCAGTCATGGGAGCCCTGTTCCTTTACTTAAGTTCCAGGTTGCCCCCAGACTTACACTTCTAACGTCTTCTGGGTCCAAGAAAAAGGAGCCCAAAGGAGCGTGTGATTGTGAAGCCAGGGCTTCACAATCACACAAAACATGGGCTGAGGTTTTCTCCAATTGTGTACATTTTTATGGCTTACAAATATCCGTACAACAGAGCAGACCTCACAAAGCGTGCTTTCCGATTTCAAACACTTCTAGACCCATTCATATTATTGCAGCAGTTTGGTGTTACTGGCGAAGAAACCTTGTTATTTTTAAGGCATGTTTGAAATACTAGCATTAATAAAGCGAACACGCTGCAAGTATTAGGCTCTGCTGACAATTCCAGAATTATTTCGACCTTGTTGGGGTGTTCTCTCCTTTTTTTTTCTTTTTTTAACTGATTTTGGCCTAAAATCCTATAGTGACTATCATCAGTCGATAAATTCTCACGTGGGCTCCAATACAGAATTAACGGTGTAACTTCTTGTATAGTCGTGTCATAGAATTATAACAAGCCAGGCAGGCAGCTTCGTATAACGAAACATAGAGGCGCGTTCGTGCAACCATTGTTGCCTTGGAAAAGCAAAAAAAATTATACATTCTGAGTGTGTGTTTGTAGCCTTAGTTATCCAGCATGCAATGCGCATGCGCCATATTGTCATGTGGCCTGCCCGGCTCGGCAATCTTTTTCTACATTATCTCATAAACGACGCGATTTTCGGGGGGGGAAAAAAAAGTTGTTGACCATAAAATGTGTTTTGACTTCCTCTCTACAATTGTATGAAACGTTTCTCATTCTAAGAAGAATTGAGAGACATGTGATCATAAGATGTATGTTGGTCTTATAAAATACCTGTTATTCATGCCAGATTTTAATAGAACTTGAATTTTATCGACATATTTTCGAAAAATACTCAAATATCAAATTTCAAGAAAATCCGTCCATGCTGACAGACAGACAGACGATGAAGCTAATAGTCGCTTTTCTCAATTTTGCGAAAGCGCCTGAAACGAATACTATGTACGAATTTTATGAACTGCTAAAGAATATCGATTTTGAGGTCTTTCAAAGTAGTTGAATAATTGTACTTTATTTGCATGTAAGTTGGATCTTAATAAGTATTGTTCAGATACAAGCCTCATGCCACCATTGTACAGTGCACAGTGTCGCCCTAATAATGACTGTTGTGATGGGAAAACGGTGGGGTTAAACAGAATGGTGATTTGGTGCATGTTGTGTTTCGATGACCCACTTTTAATATTTTCCTCTTATGTAAGCCTAGACCTTCGCATCGGTCTTTCCATTGCACATTTTCCATGCAAAATATTGTAAACATTTTACATCTTATGCATGCTGCATGTCCTGTGTATCTCATCCTGCTTGATTTGATCAGATTCATGACAGCTGTGGACAGGCACAAATTTTGAAACTGTTCGTGCACTGTTAATGAGGAGCTGCATAATATATAGGCCTGCTGCGCTCCAGAGGTTATTAGAGTGATCAA
>Ga0123355_10008117_pt1 | contig 15848 bp, 9 predicted proteins | sample TergutEmb28metaG_3_FD_89872 | JGI IMG/M metagenome (GOLD analysis project Ga0123355, IMG submission 89872) | Embiratermes neotenicus P1 segment gut microbial communities from Petit-Saut dam, French Guiana - Emb289 P1 | ecosystem: Host-associated > Arthropoda: Insects > Digestive system > Gut ...
ATACATCCATCCTCAGGAGCTTGCGACTTATTTGTTGAGTTATTTCATGGGTTGTATTGATCTGGTTCGATGTGTGTTGGTGTTACGTTGTGGTTTGGCTGGGGTGGTGTGGTATCAGTATGCAGGTTGAAGCACTACATGTTGAGCATTAAATAAAGAAATAATAAATCAAGTGACATCAAGTTGGTCTCTCTTTACTCAACTACCATTTGACTTTGTTCCGAGACAGAAACCCACAAAAGGCGGTAGTATTCCGTAAACTGTGACCTGTGTTTATGAAAAGATGCTAAAATACAAAGGTCTATTGGGGCAATATACGATACTTACAAATTACTACCCTTAATAGTACTGCCTTAAGTGCATACACATCGCTTGGCAATATAACTAATAATATGTTCTGGGAAGAATAAAACATACGATACTGAAAATACATCAGTTTGTATGATGAAACTTGCAATTTTCACTACTACTACTACTACTACTACTACTACTACTGCTGTTGGTACTGATACTACTAATACTACTACTACTACTGCTGATACTGCTGCTGATACTACTACTACTACTGTTGCTATTGCTACTACTCGGACTACTACTGCTACTACTACTACTGCTACTACTACTACTACTACTACTACTACTACTACTACTACTGCTGCTGCTGCTGATACTACTGATACTACTACTACTATTGCTGCTGATACTACTGATAATACTACTACTACTACTGCTGCTATTGCTACTACTTCTACTACTACTACTACTACTACTACTACTGCTGCTGCTGATACTACTGATACTACTACTACTACTGTAATGTACGCAACATTTAGAAATCATTTGGCCTCTTTGTAAAAAAAAACTGGAATGTGCTTGTTATGAATCTTTGCTTAATGAAACTAGGAAACGTCGAGTAACTTGCCTCACACGTGTTTGTTGAGACGTGTATGCATGCCCCAGTTAAATGATGTAAGTATTAAGCAAAGTCTTGAGTCAGAACAACACCACTATAAAATCCCAAGGAAATTAGGTTAACACAGAACACTCGCAAGATTTGTCTCAAGAAGAGATTTAATGGCCTACTACTCGACGTTGTTCTGTTGCCTGAAGAATAGTTAGACTTTATAAAATATCATCGGTTGAGATGTTGGGCTGCTTCTTATTCTGGCTGATAAATGGATATAACCTGGACTGACCGATTATTAAAGTGTTTACTTTAGCGAGTTATTTTTGGAAACAAAATACTTTTCTAAATTTTACGATTACCGATTGGGATTGAATAGTGGCGTGACGATTAATTGAGCTATAATTTTGTAACGGAATATTCAGCGTTTTCGGACTTGTATAGCTTATATGTATATTAATGCATATATATATGTATATATTAGACAATAGAATTTACTGTTAAGTTTGTTACGCAGTTCGTCACTCACTGAACTCAAAGGAGTCCTTTAGCTCCCGAGATACCTAGGTAACCGCGAAGCCTCCGACTTGGCTATCGCTACCGTTCATTCCCTGTCCCCGTGGGAATTCCAGGATAGGCCTCACAACGGCCACAGTAGGCTCGCCCAAAGTTATCGCTCGGCTTGGGTACTACACTACTACTACTACTATTACTACTACTACTACTACTACTACTACTACTACTACTACTACCACTACTGCACAATAGCCCTGGGGTTGACTTAGCCTCTAACAGGAATGCGTATCAGGAATATTTCCTGGGGGTAAAGAGGCCGGTGCGTAGGTCTGACAACCTTACCGATTGTCTTGAAATCTGGGGCATCAGCCTCCTGGAATCCCCAGTGTTTGTCCGGGCCTGTAATGGGATTGCTTTACGTATACTACTATTACCACCATTAAGGTAAAGCAAAGGTAATGCAGAAGGTTCCATGAGCTTGCGGTTCTCGGATGTCTTGACAATCGGCACATGAAAGTGGCAAGGTTGTCAGCCCTATGCACTGACCGTCTTTACCCCCCAAGAAATACTCCTGGTACTCGTTTCTATTAGAGGCTGAGTCTATCCCAGTGCGACCGGAAGAAGTATGTCCAAGAAAAATTCCAATGACACCATCGGAAATCGAACCCGCGACCTTCCGCAGTGCCTCAACCAACTGCGTCACCGCGTGTCCCACCATTACTGTTACCATTACACTATATATATGAGATATACAATAATCTCAACATACAGGCAGTGGGTGACAGTCACGCTTCCTCTTCGTACATTATACGTATGATAACAATTACTTAAAAATTTTCCACCTTTTTTTCACACAACTTATTAATGTCAGGACGTCGCCCTGGTGGTCTGCTCACGTCGGATGTTTTAACGTTTGAAATACCGGTGTTATTGAAGACAGTAAAGACAAATTACAGACGCGGGATGGTCTCTACTGGCATGATATTCATACCAAGTTTCGTAAAAATCCGTCAGTCTTTTCATAAGTTGAGACTGTTAGGAAAATCAGAAAAACGGACAGACTGACACAGGTACACAAGGTTACCATAAATACATCTAATACAAAAATATTGAAGGCAGACTACAGAAAATGCATATGCTGTGGCCTGAGAGTAGTTGTGTTCTTATAAGTCTACCTAAGAGTTTACGTTTTAGCAGAAGGCTTGCGAGGTTTTGGTTCTTTATACTCATCCATCCCGTAGCTTGTCTTCTAAACCGAGCACACCACAGGGTGCGATATAGAGTATCCTCTTTCAGTTTACATCATTCTCGCGGTTCCTAAATATCCAGTAGCCGCAATTTTCTTTTACGTAAACAAAAAATAAGAGCAAATTGCTCTTGTGTCCAAAGAGAGGCAGGTACAGCTCGACACATTCTGCATCTCAAGGATAGAAGTTTATGAGTTATTAGCTTCATGCTTCCGCTATTTAAATCCCAAGAACAAGCTCTGTGTTTACAATGAACAGGAGCTGCGTGGATCCCTAACTCAGTCTGGGCGTAGTAATTGATACACAGCTTACATTCACTGTTACACGATTCAACACACTGCAGTGTCTGTGTACACATGGTACGAAATTTCATTATCCTTCAGATAGCTGACATTTATTGTTTCCAATTATGTCTCGTAAGCAACGTAAAAATTGTCATTTCGATGCCGGAAGCGGAAATAGTTCATCAATTCCAGACAGAAATTTGCAGAAACGACGATATAAATTTTTAAATACAGGTGATTTTTATACTGAGATAAGTTCCGCTAAAGATATTGGCCTTGGAAATCGGTGCAGTCTCTGCGAGAGGCCGATCCCTCGTCCAGAGGATTCCTACCGACTGTGCGCGCGTGTGTTTGTATTCGTATGTGTGTCGTTGAGTGTGATAAGGGACAACAATTTCTACACCTACTTGGTAACAGCATGGACCCCCATGTAACCCACACCGCCCAACATTTCTGACAGATACGAGACCTCGTGCCCACTTTACCCCCTCCCTTCCCATTTAAACAGCCCAGGTATGTTTTGTATAACTACTTAATAAATATTTCACGTACAACCTGAAGCTGGCCATTATCAAGCGCCGAAACATGTAGTTGTACTTTATGTAGAAAATACTTTATATTCTACCAATAAATATAGTTGTGTTAGACGAGTACACACACTCTACATTAGTTATTCTACACCTACAATAAGTAAGTAGAAAAGAAGTCAAGATTAACACAGAAAGAAAAAATAAATTAGGCCCAGAAATTAAATAAAATAAATTATAATTAATGCTTTACAAGATGCACACAGCTGTAAAAATTAGCTATGAACGTGTAATAGCTACAAGCCTACATAATCTTCAAATAATGGCTTATACGCTTTCGCAGATAATAACATAAACCATGAAGGACAGCAGCTAGTCGGAGGACGTCCGTATGTCGAGTCCCGTTAGGGGCTTAGATATTTTACTTACGGATCTCCAAACCTCCTTTCCACCCGCACTCAAACATAAAAGCCGACGGTGAGAGTAGACAGTAGCTCGAATTTGAGTATCCGTGGTATTTTACAACCGAATGCCTTATTCTTCGTCTTGAAGCGGTCCTCAGACTTTCAAACAGCTTTACAAAGTATCATTTACGTACAATCATCAGCGAATTGAAGCAATAAGGAACAAGCAGCACGAATGAAAGGAATAGATAGAGGATGCCGTATGTAGGTTCTTTAACGATGCAGCACATTAATACACTGCGTCGAGAAATGTGAGGAAAAAAAGTTGTGAATGAATTCTATAAAGGATGGGGGAAAAGCTGTCATGTCTTATTTTATGGTACGAGGCATTTACCAGGACGCAGAGAGGAAAACAAAGAAAAAAAATTCAGTAAAGACAGAATTGAATCATGGATGTCCCGGACTATGAAGAATTCTAACGAATCACGAACAATGGTTGGCAGTAAGAAGTGGGAAGATAGGCCTGAGAGTCGGACCAACTTACGTGTCTACGGGCTGAATTTTTAACAGATCTTGAGCATCTTCAGCAGGAAATGCTTTCAGACGCAAAGTGAAATGCATTGCGCATCAACGAATTCCGGAAGGGAAAAACAGCAGTGTCTTGCCAAGAATAAAGCACGATGCAGTCATGGTGTCAGAAATGTTGCAGTTAGGTTAAGTTAATGGTACTCTATATGACCACAAGTAGAAATAAATATGCCATGGTTCACACATTGTGGTGTTCATCTCATTCAAGGAAATTATACAAAGTACTTTCAGGCTGTTATTGCACATGAGCTGTACTTCAGACCAGTATTACTGCGCACTTAAAGGCTTCCGCGAAGTGTTTAGAGGAGATTAATTTGTCTAGTTTAAAATTGAAACCTGATAAGGCGTAAAGGGCCGTAACATGGCGTTGACCACCCACCTCCATCTAGCGTAGAATTTAAAGAAAGAGTAGACCTATACTTCTATCACCCCTCTGAGCCTTCATGACCTGCTCTAGGGTGAAAGTTACCTTTACTTTCGCCTTAATTTACCTAATTACCATATATTCTCGAATATAATCCGCACCTGTTTTACAGTTTCAGAGGGCTAAAAAATCACATGCAGATTAGAATCGCGTGTGGATTAGATTCGCGGTCGTGAGCTGGATTTTGGAAAAATGGTAGAGCCGCTGTACGTTCCGTAAGAACAATAAATACAATAATTTATTATTTTATTTACTATTTATAATATTATATAATATTTATAATTTATTATTCGTCAGACTCGCCGTCATCACTCATAACTGAATCGTTATCCTTCACCCAGTCACAAACATCTTTATCTTCACCATCGTCCTCCCATAGAATGTCTTCTTCGGATGCGTTCAAAGCATTGCTCATGCAATGGATAACGGTTAAAGCATTGGTAACATCCAATATTATTCAATCAGTCTGCCTTGTAGGCAAGGGGTGGTTGAAGGAAAGGTGCGGATTAGAGCCGCGAATTAACTTTTTTTTTCGTTTAAGAAATCGGCAAAAACTAGTGCGGATTAGATTCGAGAATATAGGCATATATTTCAGTTTTAGAGAATTCTTGAATGAGTAATACGACGTGGTTAAGAGATTTAGAAAGTCGCTTTAATTGTATGACATACAGCATTGTTACTGTCAACATTCCATGATGATCAGAGACGTAAAATTTCTAAAAATACCAACAAACGCACTTGAGTGTACGAATGTAGGTTCAATATACGCTTACCGTCAATGTAAAATAAAATTATAGTCATACACTGAAGGGCATTTGTTGGTATTTTTAAACAGTTTATACGAATTTATCTCGTGAAAGATTTTGGATTCCTTATGCATGTAAGATAAGAAGAAATTTCACAGCTGGAATGAATTTGAATTCAAGAAATATAAAAACATAATAATAGGTGCACATTTCATGGAATTTTATATGCCTGTTTTTAGTCCTACTTCGTAGACCTGTCTTAATACAAAAACATGTACATGGCTACAACGTTGCGTGTCAGGTTTATATGTCTGTCACCTAATGCACGGAGGCATTACGGGCGTTGACACTTAATATACAGTACATTACAGGACACAGAATGAAGAGTTCTGTGATCAGTCTCTGTCACACCAACTTCTTTAAGCCGTATACTCTTCTAACCTTCTTGAAAGCGAAATTTCCTGTCAGCAACTTTAAACATGTCTCCATAATTTATTATGTATTTCCGCGTCCATAAATTTATTTTTATTTCCAGTTTTATGACACACCCGTTGTGTTCTGTCATGTGGCAGAGGCGACGCTTGTCTTTCTGCCAGCACACCAAGGAGCTTCCCTATATGATGGCTGCAGAAGAGTTCTTGAGGGAATGTGAGTCTTTGAACACAAGAGTAAGGGCCTGTGGTTCAGATAAAGGCCCTGCAGCCCCCGCGGCATAGAAGGCCCCGTGGGTCAAGGGGGGCCCAAGGAATACTAATATTTGTTTTGTGTGTTTTTTAGACTGGATTTAGTTCTTCAGACACAAGAAGTACCATTTGTGATTCTTGTTTTGATATGTAGGAATAAATAGGCGCAGCAGTCCAGTAGGTTGAGGCTCCCAGATTTCAAGACAATCGGCACATGAAAGAGTAAAGTTGTCGGCCTTACGCACTGGTCACCTTCACCCCCCCCCTCCCCCAGGAATTTTTCTCATTTCTATTAGAGAATCAGTCGATCCCTGGGGTCAAAGGAAAATTCCATGACACCATCAGGAATCGAATCCGCGATCTTCAAGCTTCTAGTGCAGTACGTCAACCAACTGCGCCACCGCGTGCACCGATATCTAGGACTAACTTCGCTAATATTTATGCGGGTGGGGGGCATATATAACTGTTTGAGGACCCCAACCGCTTACCTAAGCTCCTGGTAAGCGCAAAACGTTCGTCAAAGTTCGTTCGTAACTGGAACAGTATCAAAAGATGCTCACCAGCCTTCATCACTACCCGAAGGGGTGAGCTGTGACTCATTAGAGAATTAAAAATAGCCTGTCGTGAGTCCATAAACTGATAAATGAACTCTTACTTCTCGCACTACACTGACGTCACGAAGTGTGTAACTCCGTATTTAATTATATCTTAAGTCCAAGAATGTAAAGTAACAAGCAGAAACCAACATTACTATACGTTTATTTTCCTTACGTTTACTGAGAAATGGCTAAATATTTCTTGTCATCAAAGCAGGATCTACAAAGAATAATTTGTGCAAACTATATGAATATTTATGTAAAGAACACAATGGACAATAAGACGCCACCAGAAATCAACAGCCATACAGCCTAGAAGAAACCCTAAACACTATTATCATGTTGAAAAGAGCGCAATACTGGGGCCTATTCTGCGCCACTACAGTCCAGTCGACAACCTAACACAAAATTTTCATCCACTTTAAAATTATCCTACCCTCTCCATGTAGAGTGAAACAGTTCACTTCTTACGTCCGAGTTTCCGGGGCGTAACTGTTTAGTAGCCTGAAAAGCCCAAAGTGTTAAAATAAATATAACCAAATATATTATGATTTGAGCGAAAATTTGCAAAACAGTTTCTGAGAAAAGTTTCTGGTAATGTCGGACAGCCAGACGTCAGCGTCGGGTACTGTCCGACATCGCAAACAACGATTGAAAAACAATTTGGACGCCAAACAATAAATATTAAAGGTAAATAACCTGATAACATTTCCAAAGTGACCCTTGGGGAACTGGTAACTCTTCAACGAACGGAGGATGCAAGATAGCAGCTTCATGACTGCCTCTAAAGAGATGCAAATTTCAAAGAAAAGAAAAGAAAAAGTTTAGCGATTAACTGCCGTACAGAGCGTTTAATAAGAGGATTTATTTTGCCTGGATATCAACAATAATTGTATATGAAGTCGCAGTTGGAGAAACGTTGAAGAACTGACATAGAAAAAGGAATCTATGAAGGTTTTAAGCAAAGAAAGAAAGGAAGAAAGAGAGAAACTAACAAATTATTCAATATACCTTTTTTAAAGTATTATATCGACTTTGTTTTGCCGAAAGCAGTCACATGTGAATTCGTTCTTCTCTGCCCTTACACATTCTTGCCTGCTGAATCCTCTAGCTCTGCCTCTGGCCATGGAAATTGCGGTTTGGTGACTTAACGACAGCCTGTAACTGTGTCGTTTCACAGAACGTTTGAATAAGTTTTTGCCTGCCGCCTCTTTGACGACTGAGAAAGGATCTGAGATTGCATTATGGGGGAATAATTGGCTTAATTATTGGATTCCTTGAGAAGGGTCCAATTTTGAGTGTACACAATCACGCAATATAGAAGAAGGAAAGTTACATTTCTTGGAAACTGCAAGTTAGCTCATTTTCTTGTACATACTCTCCTTATTGCCTTTACTGTGGTTTCGTTGTGCCATGACTTTCAACCACGTATCCTTTGTCTTGTAGCTGCAGGTGTATGGAAGAAGCAACGTATCAAGTTTATCAATCATTACCTCCTATTGATGTTGAAAACAGAGAATCGTAGTACAAATAAAAAAAAATGCATTACTTATGCAGATACCGCAAGATTCGCAATGTTTACGGCAGTAATATGTTCCAAACCAAGTGGGCTCTCCAGTAGAGAAATTAAGTCTTCATAAGAAGCTGAATTACGAACAACACCTTTGACTTTCCGAAAGAAAGACCAACTGACATGTAGCAGGTAATGTCAGATGCCCTCTGCTATTCGGCATTTAGGGCCAACCTCACGTCCACATTCTGATACCTTCTTACGTGAAACTTATTGGCGCTAGCGATATCACTGACAGTGCACCGAACAGTCAAAATCATGCTCATTCGAAAGCAGTGCTCTGAAATGCGATAAAAATAATAATATCTGCACACTTACAAAAATTCTGCTTGCCCACAAAAGCTTGTATTTCTTGAAAACACACAAAAGTGGTTGTACACTGGACGCAACTCATTTTAACAGTATGGCTACACGTCAGAACAGCTCTTCTGTGGTAGCACAACATAGTTCAAATGGTCTTTACGAAATTGCCGTACCAGTATTGCCTAGACGGGTGTATCCGGAATTACCAGACCTAATCGACAACCCCCCTCCCCTTACTCTATTAATTTTACGGTAATCCGGGTTTAATTACAGTGTAAATAATCAACACGCAGTGAGTTAATTTGGAAGAAGTAATCCTGAAGATGCATACGGAACACATGCAGGAAACGTAGTGTTTTAAATTTCAATACACACGACGAAAAAAGAGCAAAAGGTCTGCGAGTTCAAAAGTCATATAATTTCGTTAAGGACTCCACCGAACACAATTTTTATTTCTGTTTCTCATTATCTCGTGTTTTGTGAGCAGTAAAGATTACTCTTACTTTGAATCCTGGCCCATAGTATATTTAGAGCAGCGGTCATGTTTTTCTTTCATAAATTTTCACATCTCTAAATTGAGTAGTGTATTATTTTTCGTCGTCATGCACAGCCGAGATTAAATTCCCAGTGCAATTCGTAAAATCCGCATTTAATATACAGGATTTAATTTTTTCATGCATACGCTAATAAAAGTACCAGCAAAACCCGAGTAAAAAATCACAACAGAGCTGTTAAGGCATAGCCGTAATTGACCAATACATATGCTGCGTCGTTTGGGGAATTGAATCCAGCACCCTGCAACCCATATCTAGGTCGTTAGGCTCTAAAGAGTTAAGTGTATATAACATCGTAATTATTCATCCCAAAGGGATAGTTGTTGCAGAAAAACTACCGCATATTTAGACGTAAAACGTTACAGATATTCAAATGTTGGTGACGTTTCGTTAAATCGCCACATCTTCGACGCTGCAGAGACAGGAGACGTCACAGCTGTGAGCAAGCCGCCGCCGTCTGTTTCCAAGCATGTCGTGCGGGGGGACTGACGCAAATGGAAGAGCAGCGAGTTGGCTACGTTCGGGCAGTGAATGACGTCGCCTGCCGGATACGGCGCCTTTAACGTGACCCCAAAGGAAAAAAAAAGTAATTTGAAGTGAAACCAGGGGAATTGGTGCGCCACGGTATTGAACCTCCGTAGCTACATCAGTTATCGTCATACGCTGCTTTCAAGAAGTCGTGGCTATTTAGTTTCCCAAAGGGCGAACTCCACCTACCCTGTTGGAAAAGAGCACAGGCGACCAGTCCTGCTCCTGAAGTTGAGGCACTGCGTACAGCTCCGACATGTCTACAATGTGGAGTCGAATACTCTGTGCCACATACAAGGGACCAACCCTGTCATGCAGTGTCATTTGCTGATGCCAAGCTCCAGGTTGTTCGTTAACTGTGGATTTTCTGTGACCCACACAATCACACTGCTCCCGATGACCCCATACACTAACACGCAACAAATTCTGCTCAGTTTACTCATTCGAGCGTGCGCGTACACACACACACACACACACACACACACACACACAGTGCAGTTCGTTACGCAAAATCATGCCCACGCAGCACACTTTTTTTAGGGTTTTGACAGCCCCAGTGTTCCTGGACCTCCTCATTGTCGAAGTTTCCAGATCACACTCAGACACACCGCACTCGGTAAGACTCGTCTGGACGAGTGATCAGCCCATCGCAGAGACCTCTACCTGACATCACAAAAACACCCACAAGAGACAGATCCATGTCCCCGGCTGGATTCGAACACGCATTCCCATCAAGCGAGCGGCCGCAGACCGACGACTTAGTCTGCGAGACCACCGGTATCGGCACGCAGTGCACACTGGCATTGTAAATGAAATGCAACGTTCTTGGTGTTTTGTGCTCTGTGCGTTGACTTGTGTTGCACGCTACGTGCACTTACGTGAACACTTTCTTTTGAATTGTATTCTACAGCTTCCTACAGCACTGACAGTGACAATGCCTGCGGCCAGTCCTCCAGTATACTTAAGATGTATCCACAATTCAAAGCTAATCCCTCCATTAAAAACCGTGCCCCTACCGTGCTCTTACTGTGCTCCTACCGTGGTCCGATCGTGTCGTCAGCACGGAACGATAGGATAATTGCATGTGGACTCTATCTTCTGTCAGAAAAATAAAAAAGAGAAGAGAAATAAAGAAAAAGACGGATTATTAATGTGTTATGTGCATGGGAAGAAGTTCATAACCTACTTGGACGGATGAAATTCGACAGAAAATATTTTTTCAAATATTTTGTAATCAGTATTTCGAACTTGGAAAAGAGGCTTCGAAAACCTCAGGTAGCCACAAGGTACACTTACAGAATTGCAGGTTCAACTGCGCATTGTGCAGTAAACACACGTATACCTGCGAGGTTTTTCGGGAGAAACTTCCACCAACAAAATTACCACAAAATAAAGGGGAAGTTTGCAAGAAAACCGGATAAGAATTTTATTTAATATGACAACTTCCTAATTGCACTGGGGGTATTGATGGAAAGATACTAAGACACAAATATCGCATAATAAGTGGATCCCAATCTATTTATTTATAAAGAGATTTTTATGTAGTTCTGTTAGCATCTGTTTTTGTTAATTATAAATCTATCATAACATCACATTCTGTGTAACTGCTTTTACTGGACACTGTAAATCAAGCGGTGGAGAACATCCCACAAGTTCGGCATCAGGATAACTTCTGGAAGCAAGCGCAGTTCCATACCTTTGCCTAAGGTAAACAAAAACTAATCTTTACAATCGTTAGAGATCAAGCGTCTTCCTCGAAACCACCGCCTAATCCTCTTCTTGTGACGAAGAGCATCTTGGAGATTCACATTGCACACACAAGCGGCACTGCCATATTTTGCCTACACAGTCACCCGTTTTACCTTCTGTTTCACCGTCAACGCCATGTCCGTCAGTGTACTGTTGTCTACGCTAGTAAACGTAAACCCAAGTCTGCTTTTTATGTTGTAGTTTAACACAAAGGCCCTGTTTAAACTACAGGATGGTGTAAGTGGTAGACGGAATGGTACTGTGAAAGCCGTTCTCCAAAAACTTCATTTTTACTCCGTCGGTATCATTCCTTTCTTGTTACACATTCAATCATCTATCATTCAGTGGATGAACAACAGTTTCGTTGGAGACTGCAGTTTCAGAGATAGGGCTTCATCCTACCCCAAGAGCCAAAGAAACCTTAACAACCGACAGTGACGATTCCCCGAATGTTCAGTAATTCCCCATAATAAACTTACATCTATAAAATAATGGTACCCACAAATGCACACAAGTATACTGACATTGTTTATACGCACAAGGAACTGCTACACGTTTCGTCCAATTGTGTGGCCATCTTCAGGGATGTAAACTAGGACGTTCAGAGACATTCAAAATCATAAAAATGAAGTTATGAAGTATCAGAATTAATCTATAGGTGTAAAAAGACAATTATTGAAAGCCATAGTTTAAAAATACATAAATATGTTACGATTGATAAGAATGTGTTGTTATTTGATTGAATGGTACACTCATGAGGTTTCAGTTTGTAATTCACCATCCTGTACCAAATGAAATATGTGAGTGTAAGGTATTTGATAATACAGAGTGATTCAAAAAGATGGACTCAATTGAAGAGTAAACAGCGCCTCAACACACGCCAGCATTTGGTTGCGGTATTCCAAGTTTTCTGCTCGCTCTACGGGTTGACTTGCGTGGGCTGCGCTCAAAACTCTCTTGAATTCGTCTCACGTTCTCCTTTGATACACGTGGTCGGCCGGAGCTTTTGACTTTACACAGACAGCCTATTTGCTCAAATTGGTAATTCCAACGACAAATGTTCTTCCTCGTTGGAGGTTGAATGTTGAAACGAAGACGAAACGCACGTTGCACAGCAGTCGCCAACTCAGTTTTAATGAACTCACGAAGGCAAAAAATCTTGTGCTGCATAATAGCCATTTTACTCTAAACTGACGTTGCTGAACGACTGTGCATTTGGCGAGCGCTCTAGCAGTGCTATTTGAAAACTTTGGGTCTTCTCTTTCAAATGGTATGTAGAGAAGTCACATATCATGTATAGGTCAGGAAATATAGACGTATGAAATTAAGTCCATCTTTTTTAATCACGCTGTATATTAATAGATATTAAACAGTTACAAGCCAGAATAATATATTGCAAAATATATTACACTCACATATTTCCTTTTATAAAGGCTGGTGAATTACTGACTGAAACCTCCAGCTGTACCATCCAATCAAATAACAACACATTCTTATCAGCAATAGCTTATATTTATGTATTCTTAAACCATAGGTTCGTGTAATTGTATTTTTGTAATTTTGTACTTTTTAATGTACTTGACTCTTGTATTTTACATTCCTCAAGTTGACAAAACGGTTGGTGGAACGTGTAGCAGTTCATTGTGTATATACACTAATTTCAATATACATGTGTGCATTTGTGAGTACCATTATTGCACGTAATCGAAAAATGCACGGATTACAGATCGTATAAAACTCGCACTGTTTCGAGAAGGAGCACATTGTTCCTTCGGCAGATATATTACGAGATAGGTAGCGAATGTACCGAACAATACTACAAAATATAATGAAGTGTTTTTTTCTTTTGGCACTCTGTATAGCGGGGTTAGTGTCGAGCGTAACGAATCAGGTAAATCCGTTTTTGTTGGTACGTACGCAGACCGGTATTTGTCGTTCCGATGCGCTGTTCACAGCGTTCTTGTTAAGAATTTAATTGACAGTCCATGGCGGTCGGGGTTCGCTCCGCTCACACGGTCAGGCGCGAGCGACTGTGCGGTCAGGTCTTTGTTGTTGACGGACTTCATACGTAATTCCCAGGCATTTCAGTTCAGACTGGCAGGCCAGGTAATCACTCTGATGGAGCTTGGTGTTATTCTTGGCATATAGAGCGTTGTGTTTATGTTAGACGAGTGGGTTTGTTTACCTTGATTAGCGACTAGCCTAAGTGATATTGGTATCGCGCAACATAGCATGCTACTGTGATTGCTGGTATAAACTGTATGCAAATATGAGCTCTACTGGCTAATTTACAGGTTGGATTTGTGTCGCAGTTTATCACACGCACTAGACAGCACTACGGTCAATTAGCGCTAAATGCCTGACTTCTATAATCATACGGAAATGTAGTATCACTGATAGATCATAAATTCCGGCTTGAAATGTTGCAGCGAACGCACAGAATTACCGCAAGATTACATCTCCGGAATAATTAGGACGTTTCATAGGGAAAAATAAATACGTAAATCCTATACAATATAGTGTAAGGAAAAAATGGTTTCAGAAAGGCGGCAGGGAATAAAGAAAGTTTATTCTGGGAGATAATATCAACTAACGTAATTACGAACAAATTTAAAATCTAATATCCACAGCCATAATGGATACTGGATTTTAAATGTATTAATTTGTATCAAAACACAGCGGCAAGCATGAAGGACGTATAACAACACGTAATTATATTGAAAATCAGCATCTGATCTTCTCGGAATATGATGTTGTTTTGTTTTGAATTGAAAATTCCGACTTGCGCCCGGAAAAAAAAAGTATTAAGGCTGCTAGAAAGCAAGGAACTGAGGAGAGTGTGTGGACCCGAGGGCCAGGAAGTAGCTGGCGGATGTAGCAAACTTCGTACACAGTTAAGAGTTTCATAATGCGTAAGCTTAATCAAATAGAGTCAGCTTGCTTAAGAGAGAATGAAATGGTCAAAAAAAGGGGGGGATGAAATAAATAAACCACTTGAGAAACACAGGCGTAAAAGGGAGGGCAACATTATGATTGATTCTACAGAACAAAGCGTAAGAGGACGCGGAATGAATTCATTTGACTGAAGATGTGGTTTTTTTTTTTCCCCCGTGCGCTCCTCTGAAAAAGAAAAACGAGATTTCGGTTCCATTGAAAGGCGGGATATTTAACGACTAATTCAGGGTCTATAAGCATCTCAAGAAAAACTCAGCGTCGTGCGGATAGTCACCGTAATGTGTATTTCGGTGCATAATGTACCGTCAATCTGTTTTTATTTTCAAAACGAATTTACCTCTCCGACTGCTGTGTAACTTATAATAGACGTAATATATATTAAGAACTCTGTTCGTGAAGCAGATCGTTTACACAAGTATGCTGAATCTCCATCAAGTGTACATGTGGGTGACACGTCCCCACGTGTCATCACTCATCACTATTCCTTTCTTCCAACATTCTCTTCTTTTTATTATTTAAACCTTCATATTTCTCTCCTTCATCCCGCTTCAGCTGTGTATATTTGCACACCCGCAAGATCGTTACCTCATCCTGGGGTATCAACTTGCTCAAACGTCGCGTTCCATTTTCTGCCGACTCGGCGGTGAAAAGCCCGAACGTGCCTGCAGATGTCAGCTGCATGACTCAACCCACAAGTCCCGCTAAGGGGATACAAAGTTTCTCGGTGATGGTCCCCTAGGAGCTGTCGCGGGTCAAGTCCAAACCATCTGACAGATCTCTCTACTCTGCTTCTCTTAGGCAGAACAGTGGGATACATTTCTTACCTTTTAAACCTTATAACATTATCATGTTAGGAAGTATGTCACGTTATGAATAAAGTTACCATGACAGAGAACAATAACTTTTTTATTCTTCGCCTCGCAGTAATTCAATACTGTTGTGTGTGAATACTGAGAGGAGAGGATTTTTTTATCTGTTAGCTCAGAGAACTGTGGATTGGACAACTTGCTTTCCATTCTGGACAGGAACAAGAATTACCTCCCTCACCGCAACTTTCAATTTCAGTCCAAAAGATTACTATGGCCATGCCTCTCCAAGGGACATTTACAGCTGACCACCAAAAGATTACTATGGCCCTGCCTCTCCAAGGGACATTTACAGCTGACCACCAAAAGATTACTATGGCCCTGCCTCTCCAAGGGACATTTACAGCTGACCACCAAAAGATTACTATGGCCCTGCCTCTCCAAGGGACAATTACAGCTGACCA
>Ga0123355_10008119_pt1 | contig 15847 bp, 14 predicted proteins | sample TergutEmb28metaG_3_FD_89872 | JGI IMG/M metagenome (GOLD analysis project Ga0123355, IMG submission 89872) | Embiratermes neotenicus P1 segment gut microbial communities from Petit-Saut dam, French Guiana - Emb289 P1 | ecosystem: Host-associated > Arthropoda: Insects > Digestive system > Gut ...
CGGCCCCGGGACGACCTTTGCGAGTATCGGCTCCTTGGGGCGGAATGCGCAGGTGACGATTATTGGGGAATCGGGCAACTGGTGGCGGATATCGCAGCCTGCCGGTTGGGTGAGTAAGGATTTTGTCTCGATGACACCGCTGACAGCTAATGTGACTATTACGTGGAATCCGCAGGGGAGCCCACAGGGGACGCAACCCACTGTTAATCCGACTACATGGAGCAGAGCGCCGGGAACGCGACTAGGCGCGCAAGGGGCGCTTCCGACACCAAGCTGGATCGGTCCTACCAGGACGTTCCGTGGCTGGAACAGTACCTGTGGGCGCTATGCAAGAGGCGTAGAGGTAAATGCAAATACAACTGTGCCGAATAACAATGTGAGGTATTATGCCAGATGGCTTGAGTCGTCATATCGCCATAGAGGGGATTGGTACCGTTCCTCGACGGTGACGCTACGACAACATAATCTTGGTACGGCTGCACGGCAAGCTTTAGAGACTGCTATGAGTAGTTGGAATAACAGCGCCACCCCGATTACAATCCGATTTGATGATAGATCTACCAATGTGGCGACTACTATGTCTTGGGGACAAGAAGACCGACGATGGCTTGGCTCATTTCGCCGACATTCTTGGTCCGGAACTGAGCTCCGCCAGTTTGAGGTTCGAATATATACGTCGAGAGTGAGTGAGGTAGTTCGAGAAAACCCTGGGTACACATTTCATAATCTTGCTAGCAGTGTCTGGTCTCATGAGCTTGGCCATGCCGTGGGCTTAGATGATAATCCAATCAGAACGAATGCCAATAGTAGCCTTATGAATGGGAACCGCGATAGAAATGCAGTACGAATTCCGCAACCGCTTGACCGGCAAAGTGTAAATTGGCTCTATCGATAGGAGGAATTGATTGTGAAAAAGTTTATACTTGTACTTGTATTTTTGGCCATGTTATCTTTTGTAGCTTGCGCAGGTGAAACCCTGGACGATACGATGCAGGCTGTTGAGGCTCCAACTGAAACAGTGCAAAGCGAAGTGCCAGACGAAGCTCCGGGCGAGACAGAAAAAATCGAGGCTCCGGGCGAAACAACGCAGGAAGAGCATGTGCCAAGGAATCCGGGTAGACGGTTTTGTACGAGGCATTTGGCTGAAGGCGAAGTGCTAATCGTAGAAGCAGATCATGGCGATCGCATATGGTTCGATAGCATAGATGACTTGCTCCGCAGTGCAGACCGAGAAAGTGGAGGGCCCTGGAGGACGGAAGTTCTTCGGGTGGAAATTTTAGATGAACGAACAGGTTGGTTTAATCTCAGATTGCCGTGGCGACATGAAGGTGCACAGCCGTTTCTTAGAGGTGATAGTCATCCGTGGTGGGAAAGTGATGACTATATGCCAAGTACTTTTCATCGCGCTCGGGTACTGGAGGTGTTCAGAGGAGAAGTAGAGGTCGGGGACATAATCGAGATCCGGCAAAGCGGTGGGCAGATAGGCAATATTCAGATGGTCAATCGTGACTTTGCCTACTTGACACCGGGCGATGATCTGCTTTTGTTCCTACAATCGCTCTCGTGGCTGGAGGACATTCCCAGAGGATTGTATTCTCCTGAAGCTGTATATCGCTTCCCTGATTTCAGCGGCGATCGGGCGTTTAGCTTGGATGAAAGCTTAGAATCAGCGTATGAGGGCAGCCTGGCCGAATGGATACTTCCTCTCACGCTCAACGACCTAGCCGAGATACAACTTGAGAATTTTGGGCGGGTGTCGGAAAGTTTTGAGGCGGCACTCGAAGCGGCAAGGCGATAGCGTATCGAAACAAGCAGGGGCTTTGGAGTGTATCCAAGGCCCCTGGGTTTTATCCGTGTGGTGGTGGATTGACATGTGGTAGGTGCGGGTTGTATACTTTGGGTAAGGGAGAGTACCATGAAACGAATCATACTGCTACTGACGATAACGCTTTTGTTCGTATTAATTTTAGCCGCCTGCGGTGCGCCTACCGCTTCAGAATCTGAGCCCCCTGCCCCGGAGATAGAGGAGACCTATCCTGAAGATGAGATCTTGGATGAATACCTCAACACATCCGATACGATAGAACTGCCCGCATTTCAGGCCTCAATGGAGTATTTCGCCTTTGAGGAGGCCGTGATAGAGTTCGCCACGGATGTGGTTATCGCACAATATGTCGGCCACAGGCCCTTCGGGCGGAACTTGACAGAGTTTGAATTTGTCGTGCGGGAACGCGTGTTCGGCAATGCCGCGGACAGGATATTTGTGTATACGGAATATCGGCATGTCGATGTGATGGGAACGGACGTTGTCTATCGGCCGGGTGATTTGAGCTTTCAAGCCGGAACAGATTACTTGTTGCCGCTTTGGAACATAGATTCACCGTTTGCAAATACGCGTGAGAATGGGTTTATCTTTGTGTTCAATATGGTGATTGACCTGGATAGCCCATCCGAGAGTATCATGTACAGTGAACCTTTAGCTCTGCATACGGAAGGCTTAGATTTCAATAGCAGGTCTCTTGCGCGGGAGGAGATCGTGTCCTATATGGGCGAGCTGGCCGCTTACATGCAACCGGCCAGAGATTTCGTTCGATCAGATGTGATGGAGGACATCATCCATGGATCACCCTATGTGATGGTGATTGAGGTGAATGAGCCGTTTAGGCTGGCTCATGAGATGCCGTCACAAGCTTGGGGGAGCAATGACATGTATTATGCCACCGTGCTTGAAGTGCTCAAGGGTGAGCGGACTGCGGAGGATTTCGAGCCGGGACACTCCATTGTGACGGAAATTGGCACATACGGACCTCTTGGGTTTGTGATGTTTTTCAATGCTGATACTGTCCTGCCTGGCGAGAGGCACATTGTTGCGGCTACGCCATTGGGACCAGGAAGACATGATTGGTTCGAGCTGACTTCGCGCGACAGCTTGTTCCGCATGGACCAGCTGGATGAGATTCTGGCGATTTTGGGGCGGGGGGTAGGATAGCCAATTACGCAATTAATCGCAAGCAGGGGCCTTGGAGTGTATCCGAGGCCCCTGGGTTTTGTCTATGTGTGGGTGGATTGACAACGCGAGAAAAAGCACAGGAGTGATGCTCTTGTGCTTTTTATGATTGAAAACAGAAATAACTTACGCTATACTAATCATTAAGCAAGAGACAAACGGTTATGTCCTAACATAGTTGCTTGTGCGTGTTTCCCCCGCCTATGGCGGGGGAAACACAAGTAGCTTCAGCTTAAATTAGAACATGACCAGACAAACACTCGATAGAAACAATCCAAGGGAAAGGGGGAGAGATTGCGTGGCGGAGATTAGTAGAGCTGTGGTGAAGGTTGATCATGGGCCGAAAGTGCGGGGTGAGGCGCGGTATGTGGCGGATTATCCCCTGGAGGGGACTCTGGTTGGTAAGACGCTGCGCTCAGACCGGGCGCGGGCGAGGATTTTGTCGATTCGTGTACCGGAGTTGCCCACGGGCTACGTGATGGCCGGCTGGCGGGATGTGCCGGGGAAGAATGGGGTCCTCATCATCGGGGATGACACGCCTGTATTTGCCGCTGAGACCGTGGAGTTCGTTGGCGACCCCATTGCCATAGTAGCGGGGCCGGACGAGGCCGAGGTGGATCGAATTCTGCGGGAGATTCAGGTGGAATACGAGGATCTGGAACCCGTGCTCGATATGCGGGAATCTGAGACCGCATTCTATGACTACAGCACCGAAAAGGGCGAGGTGGACGAAGCCTTTGCCGCGGCGGATCAGGTCTATGAGGAGATATTGGAAACAGGCCATCAGGAACACGGTTACTTAGAAACCCAGGGCATCACGGTGATTCCGCAGGATGGCAAGATAAAAGTCCACGGATCGATCCAGTGTCCCTATTACGTGAGAAAGGCGCTGGCGGGGGCCTTGGACATGGCACCGGAGGCGATCCAGATCGTCCAGGATGTGACAGGCGGCGGCTTTGGCGGCAAGGAGGACTACCCCTCTATGCTCGCAGCCCGTGTGGCGGTGACGGCGCTGAAGGCGGGGCGGCCTGTCCGTGTCGTCTATAGCCGCCGCGAGGACATGGCGACCACCAGTAAACGGCACCCGACCTACAATCGATATCGTGCGGCGGTGAAAGGCGGCAGGGTGACGGCGATGGACATTGAACTGCTCTATAATGCCGGTGCCTATACGACGATTTCTATGGTCGTGCTCCAGCGCGGCACTATTTGTTCGAACGGCGTGTACAACATTCCGAATCTGCGGGTGCGCGGGCGCAGTGTGAAGACAAATTCCGTGCCGAACGGCGCGTTTCGAGGCTTTGGCGCACCTCAGGTATTCTTTGCCGTTGAAATGTTCATGGCGCACATTGCAAGAGCTATGGGCGTGGACCCTGTGCGGTTCAAAGAGGCGCATTTTGCAAAGCAGGGCGATGAGACATCTACCTGCGGCAGATTCCACCATCCGGTACCCCTGCCGCAGATGGGCGAGAAGTTGGCGGCGGCCTCCGGCTACTGGGAGAAACGGAAGGCTTACGCGAATCAGCCGCCCGACCGCTATCGACGCGGGATCGGAATCTCCTACAGCTTCCACGGCGGCGGGTTTACCGGTACGGGAGAGAAAGATATCATCAAGGCCAAAGCGGCGCTGGAGAAGCGCCCTGACGGCAGAGTCGAAATTCTGACTGCCGGAACGGAGATGGGGCAGGGGCTGTTTACCACGTTTGCAAAGATTGTGGCCAAAGAGCTGGACCTGCCGCTGGATCGGATCATCATCCGGAATCCGGATACGGACCGTGTACCGGACTCTGGTCCTACGGTGGCATCCCGTTCTATCATGGTAGTGGGGGAACTGTTGCGCAGAGCGGCGGTCCGGCTGAAAACGGAATGGGAAGACGGCGAAACCCAGCGGGTAATAGAACATTTTCAGCAGCCTGAGTGGCAGATTCCATTCGATTACGATAGCTTTCAAGGCGACGCCTATCCGGCCTATTCCTGGGGCGCGCATTGTGTGGAGTTGGAGGTGGACGTCCACACGGGTGAACACAAAGTACAGGGTGCGTGGGCCTGTTATGATGTGGGGACACCCATTGACCTCACCATCGTGATGGGCCAGATGGAGGGCGGCTTTCTCCAAGGCATCGGCTATGCCCATATGGAACAGATGAACTATGACAGACACGGCCGCATCCGTGGCAATAGCTTTTCCGACTACACCATGCCCACCGCCGCTGATGTGCCAAACATGGAGATGTTTCTCCATATAGAGGAATACCCGGAAGGTCCATTTGGGGCCAAGGGGGCAGGGGAGCTGCCCATCGTAGGTGTGCCTGCGGCCTATGTGAATGCACTGGAGCAGGCCATAGGCGCGGACATCCGTCATATTCCCGTCACGATGGAAGATACCTTGCAATCCTGGAAGGAGGGGTGTGAGACATGAGTATTCCCTTTACCTTAAACGGAAAGTCCGTCACTTACGAAGGCAGCGCCACAGATCGATTGGTGGACATGTTGCGAAACGACTTTGCATGCCCCGGCGTGAAAATCGGCTGTAACGAAGGAGAGTGCGGGGCTTGCAGCATAATTCTGGATGGTGCGCTCGTCAACGCTTGCATGGTGGCCGCAGGGCGGGCCTACGGTACGGAGATTGTCACCATTGAGGGCTATCGGGAGACTGCACGTTTTGCGATCCTTGACCGCTGTTTTGCCGAGACCGGGGCTGTCCAGTGCGGATTCTGCACCCCCGGTATGATCCTGGCGGCAGAGTGTATGTTGCGCAAAAACCCGTCTCCTACAGAGGGCGAGATTCGGGAGGGGCTCTCCGGCAATATGTGCCGCTGTACAGGGTATAATGCCATCGTGAACGCGGTGGCGCGGGCGGCAAAGGAGGGGGAGGGGCTATGGTAAACGGCTACGTACCTCAGCGTTTGACAGAGGCTCTGGAAATCAGGCGCCGAGAGCAAGTGATACCCTATGGCGGCGGCACGGATATCATGGTAGAACACCACCGGACGGGAGCGTATCTCTTTCTGCACCGCATCTCAGAGATGCAGAAAATCGTCCGAGACGCTGACTATCTCCGCCTGGGCGCGGCCTGTACCTTCACTCAGGTACAGGAACATACTCTGACACCGTCCATTTTAAAAGAGGCCATCGGCCGTATCGCCGCGCCTGCGATCCGCAACTTGGGTACCATTGGCGGTAACATAGGAAACGGTTCGGCAAAAGCGGACAGTGCATTGATTTTCTTTGCGCTAGACGCCAAACTGCGGCTTATGCGCGCGGATGAGGAGCGCATTGTCCCCATCCGGTCTTTCTACAAGGGAAGAAAGGCCTTGGACTTAGGGGCGGACGAGCTGATTGTAGAGATTTTATTGCCCCGTGATATGCCGGAGCGGTACGTTTACCACAAAGTTGGCGCGCGCGCGGCGCTTGCCATCTCCCGTCTCAGCTTTGCGGGCCTTTGGAGTGTGGAGGATGGTACCATCACCGCTTGTGCCACCGCGTTCGGCGCGATAGATCAAGTTGTGGTGCGAAATCCGGAGGTAGATCAGATTTTAATCGGTACCCGTGTGGCGGAGCTGGATCGTGTCAAAGCCCTCTATCTGGAAGCCGCCAGCAAAGCGATCAACCCAATCGACGGCAGAATTTCCGCGCAATATCGCAAGACGGTGTGTATGAATTTGCTGGGGGACTTTGTAGAGCGGATGAAGGATGAAACGTAAAATGAGACCCCACAGGATTAGCCCTGTGGGGTCTCATCTTCCTCGTCCTCGTACATTTCCTCTGTATTTAACTGTGCGTTTTGCAGGATTTCGATTGCGTCCGTCATGGCGTTAAATAGGGTAAGATACATTTTTTTGTAGTCTGTCATCATACTATTGTCCCCCTTTATCAGGCATATGTTGTCCATTAATAATATAATGTTCTTTGATAAACGTCAAGTGTTGTTTTTTGTTCGTTGGTTTATCGCCGTGCTACGGGATACACTTTTATTGAGGTGATTGTGTATGGGACGTAGCTCGAAAGTTTCGATAGAACACAGAGATAAGTATGTCGCACTTGGCTTGAACATTGCGTATTACCGCAAAAGGGAGGGCATGACGCAAGATCAGCTTGCGGAAAAAGTGGATATGAATCGCTCTTATCTCGGAGAGATTGAAGCTCCGAACATGGTGAAAACCATGTCGCTAGAGATGCTGTTCAATATTGCGGAGGCGCTGGAAGTTCCCGCGTCAAAGCTCCTGGAATTTCGGGATTAGGCGGCGGCATGTTTGCTTGTCGTAAGCAAAGGCGCTATAGCAACAAGAAAGACCGGGCTACCCAGAGGGCGGCCCGGCTTTCTTTGTCACAAGTATAGTCGAACTCACAGTCATACTAGACCCAAATAAAAAGATGTCTTTTTCTTTTTATATTGGGACTTAATAGAGACGTACATTTGCACTCTTTTTGTGCAAATGCTAGCCCGCAAGGCGGGCGTATGTTCGATTGCTTTTTATCGAACAATAGTATCAGACTGTGCTATTTCGCCGTCTTGCGCTTATAGATGTATAGGGAAAGCACATAGAACACGACGGTTAATCCAATGCCCCATAGGAGGGCCGCTCGCAGTGCGCCGTCCGGGATGGGCTGGCCCAGCATGAGGGCGCGTATCGTGTTTATGATCGGTGTCATTGGTTGGTTCTCCGCAAATACGCGCAGTACGAGCGGCATCGTATCTGTTGGGACAAAACCGGAACTGATAAACGGGAGCATACCGACGAACGACATGAGGCCGGCTGCGCTTTCAGGGTCTTTTGCATGCAGGCCGGTTGCCGTTGCAAGCCAGGCCATCATAGTGATATAAAGTACCAAAATACCTGCGACGATGAGCCAATCGATTAGGCCGGCGGAAGGCCGAAAACCGACCAGAAGCGCGGCACCGATGGTAGCTGATACGGTGACCAGACTTTGCAAGAGCGTGGCGCATACATGTCCCACCAGTATAGATGATTTTGAGATCGGCATGGTGCGGAAACGATCCACAACGCCTTTTGTCATGTCGTTATTCAGTCTAACCGTAATCGCGGGTACGCCCTGTCCGATGGTTTGTAAAATAATGCCAGGCACGATGAAGTTTACCACACTCATGCCGCCTACATCCATGGCCCCGCCGAATACATAGACAAACACGACCATCAGTACAGCCGGTACAACAAGGGCCATGATGATGGCTTCCGGACTCCGGAGCGCCAGCATGATGCTCCGAATGAACATTGTTTTTGAATCGCGTAATAGAGAGCCCTCTCGTTTAGCAAGATGCATGGTCTGTCTCCTCCTTTTTCTCGCCAATCAATGTGAGAAACGCGTCTTCCAGCGTCGGTTGTTTTGGGGCGAATTTTATAGGTTCGATATTTGTTTGGTTGAGACGATTCAGGACGTCTGCGAATTGTTTTGTCCCGCCGTTTGTCTGTATGTCGATTGCATGTTTGCCTTCGCCGCTGCGGATCGAATATGCGCCCAGTCGTTCCCTTGCCATTTGGAGCTCTGCCGCGTCTTTGAATTGGAGCTGTATGATGCCCTGGGGCAGTTTTTCTTTTAGCTCGTCCGATGTCCCGTCTGCGATGATGACGCCTTCGTGTAAAATTGCAATGTGGTCGGCCAGATGCTCTGCTTCGTCCAGATATTGCGTTGTCAAGAGCACTGTTGTCCCGGTGTCCGCCATGGTTTGTATGGTATCCCACATGGCCAGACGATTTTGCGGGTCGAGCCCTGTTGTCGGTTCGTCTAAGAACACGACTGGGGAGCGGCCCATCATGCTCATCGCGATATCCAGCCGGCGGCGCATACCGCCTGAATACGTGGACACCTGCTTATTTGCCGCGTCCGTCAGACGGAACTGTTCCAATAGTCGATCCGCCTGCTCGTTCTTATCGGCCAGATGCCTGAGCGCACCGATGATGCGTAAGTTTTCGCGGCCTGTCAATATTTCATCCACGGCGGCGTATTGTCCGGTCAAGCTGATGCAGCTTCGCACCTTGTCGCCGTCCCTCGCCACGTTATGCCCGCAAATGGAAGCGCGGCCTCCGTCTGGTTTGAGCAGGGTAGAGAGGATTTTGACCGTTGTTGTTTTCCCCGCGCCGTTTGAGCCGAGCAGGGCGAAGATGCTCCCTTTCTTGACCTTGAAGTTGACGCCCTTTAAGACTTCCAGGTCCTTAAATGATTTTTTCAGATCCGTGACGGTGATGATATATTCCGTCTGCTGCATGATATAGTCCTCCTTCTTTGATTGCATTATACGTGTTGAATGTATGTATCCTGCTGTAAAAAATACCCACAGAGGCATGGGGCTGTTTGAAACTATGGCGGTATGTAGCGTGTCGGACTCATGCTATAGGGGAAAACTGCTCCTCTTTTCCGGTTTGTCGAAAACGAGTGAATATAACCAGCACCCTTACAAGGGGGCGTCCGTGTCAGTCGCAACGCCCAGGATTTTGGCCATGGAATTGCCTGCTTTTTCGGCTTCAGGATCTTCTTCGAAAAGTGCAATACCAAGACCGGAAAAGATTTGTGTAACGAATTCGAGTTTCTCCATAAATTTCTTTTCATCACAGGGATAGATGGTGGGAAAACACCAGAAATTGAACAAGAGCAGGAACAGTTCAGCCAGAAGCTCCGCGTTGCCGGGCGGGATTGAGCCGTCCACCATGCCTTCTTCTATGATGGGCATAAGCTCGCGGGCGACAGCTTGATCGTCCTTGACCTTTTCGGCAAGAAAACGCGGGTTCGCCAACAAGGTCAAGGTCGCTTTAGTCAAAGCCGTGCGTGTCTCGTCCGATGCCTGCTCTGTGGTTTCACTTATGAGTTTTCTGAGTTTTTCTAAGCCCGTTAGGCTCTTGTCCTGCCGGAGTTCTTCAAAAGGATTGGAGCTGTCAAACAACTTCTCTTGCAATGCAAGCAGCACATCTTCTTTCGACTTGAAGTGATGATAGAACGCACCGCGGGTGAGCCCGCCCAGATTGTCTACAATATCCAAGATGGTAGTCTGTTCAAACCCTTTTTCCATAAAGAGCTTCAGAGAGACGTCTAAAATCTTTTGAACAGTTTCTTCCGGATACTTGTTTCTCGGCATGGCGTCCACCTCATACATACATCATGTATTTATTTTAGCAGGAGAAAAATGATTTGTCAAGCCCTTTTTGGCCATGGCAGTGGGAAAACGCACTGAAGATTTTCTTGTTTCCCCCGCCTGTGGCGGGGGAAACAAATTTAAATCAGTACATTTTACCCAATCGCTGTTTCGACTATATTCTCTTCGCGGGGGCGGGAAAATGAGAGAAGGCAAAAAAATATTGCCCCGCCTTTCAAAGGGCGGGGCAATGTGTTTTGACTTATTTTTCGGCTCGTGCTTTCGTATCCGCGATGACTTTCTCCTGCACGTTGGGCGGCGCTTCTTCGTAGCGTACGAACTCCATCGTGAAGGTGCCGCGGCCCTGGGTCATGGACCGGAGATCAATGGCATAGCTCGACATCTCTGCCATGGGGACTTCAGCCTCGACAATTTGGTTACCGCCCTCCGCCGGGTTCATACCCATGATGCGGCCGCGGCGCTTGTTGAGATCGCCAATGATGTCGCCCATGTTGGCGTCGGGGATTGTGACTTCCAGAGCACCAATGGGCTCTAACAGGACCGGGCTCGCTTCAGGGAGGCCTGCTCTATAGGCTAAGAAAGCCGCCATTTTAAAAGCGTCACCGGAGGAGTCTACGGAGTGGGAGGAGCCGAATACCAGCGTGGCTTTTAGGAACACGACGGGATAGCCCGCTAAGACGCCCGCCCGGCAACTTTCACGCAGGCCTTTTTCGACGGATGGGATGTATTCTTTCGGTACACAGCCGCCGACGGTCTGATCTACGAAGGTCATCTCTTCTGTGTCGCCTGGTTCAAATTCTACCCATACGTCACCAAATTGACCGGAGCCGCCGGACTGTTTCTTATGTTTGCCCTGTACCTTACACTTCTTGCGGACTTTTTCGCGGTAAGGGACCCAAGCGGGGGAGAGTTCTACCTCTACGCCATTCCGGCTCTTGAGTTTCGAGCACAGTACGTCCAGGTGGACGTCCCCGGCACCGGAGAGAACCATCTGACGTGTTTCGGCGTTGTTGACGATAGAGAAGGATGGGTCTTCTTCCTTTAGACGGGACAAACCGGCCGCGACTTTATCTTCTTGCCCCTTTGTCTTCGGGGAGATGGCCATGGAATAGCAGGGGGGTAGGAAATCAATCCCCTTTGCCGCAATCAAGCGCTTGGGGTTACAGAGGCTGTCACCGGTGCGCGTGTCTGAGAGCTTGCCTACAGCGCCGATGTCACCACAGGAGATTTCGGAGACCTCTTCGGTTTTCTTGCCCTGCATGAAATAGATACGGTTCATTTTCTCTGCCGCGCCTGTGCGGACGTTGGTAAGGGTCATATCCGGTGTGACTTTGCCGGAGAGAACCTTGAAGAAAGAGAATTTGCCGTACTGATCCGAAACGGTTTTATAGACCAGCACACAGGTCTCGCTGTTGGGATCACAGGCGATTTCCATCTCTTCGCCATTCAGAGTGCCGATTTCTGTGCCCGCGTCGCAGGGGCTGGGGAGTAAATCGCCGATCGCGCGGAGCAATCCCTTAACGCCGAGGCCCGTCAAAGCGCTGCCGGTGAAGACGGGGAAGAGTGTAAGATCTCGGATGCCGGCCCGCAGACCCTGGATCTTTTCTTCTTCGGTGAAGGCCTCACCGGCGAAGTATTTTTCCATGAGTTCATCTGAGGTTTCGGCGATCGCTTCGTTTACAGCGGTGTAGAGCGCATCTAGCTCATCTGCCATTTCGGCCGGAGGGGTGCACTCGGAAAAATTACCCTTGGCGTCGATAGAAAAAGCCTCGCGGGTGATCAGGTCTACGATGCCGGTACATTTGCTGTCGGCATCAAAGATAGGGGCGATCATCGGGCAGACGCCGTTGCCGTATTTCTCGCGCAAATCCGCAAGCGTTTTCTTATATCGTGCATTTTCATCGTCCACCTTGGAGATGAAGAACATACGTGGTTTGCTGCGCTGCGCTAAGTATTTCCAAGCGTTCTCGCCGCCGACGCCGATGCCGTCTTTTGCGGTGCCTACGATAATTCCGGCGTCTGCCGCACGTAGGGCCTGGAATACCTCACCGACAAAATCGAAAAAGCCGGGGGCGTCGATCATGTTGATCTTCATGTCTTTGTACTTTAGGTACATGGTGGTTGCGGAGATGGAGTTTTGCCGTTTGATCTCTTCAGCGTCATAGTCGGAAACTGTGTTGCCGTCTACAATTTTGCCCTGGCGGTCAATCATACCCGTGATTTTCAACAGAGCTTCTGCTAGGTCCGTCTTTCCGGACCCGCCGTGCCCGAGCAGGCAGATATTGCGGATGTTCTTTGTTTCATAGCCCATGAGATAGTTTCCACTCCTTCACAGTGATATATATAGTCGACAAATTTGAAAATACCTACAATGCATGCGGTCAATATTCTGCATGCCTACGTCTTCCTCCTTGGCGGGCACAAAGCCCACCCACATCGTCATCCTTGTCATGCAAAATATATCCTCGCATGCCTTGAAGTCATTTTCAAATTTGTCGACTATAGTATTAGCAGTATACATGAGTCTGCGGGGAATTACAACAAATTTATTGCGCAAAGTTGTTATGCAAAGCATGTTTTTCTTTCGAGAGACATAAATATGGAGTAAGACAACCTGACAGGGAGGGATATATTGTGCAGAGGATGAAAGAAAAGAAGTCAGAACCACTAGAGTTTGTGGTAAATGCCGGGATAGGGGCGCTGATTGCGCTGGGGGTGATATTGGTGTTCCTGTTCGCGCTATCGATTCTGGTGGTTGCCGGGCGTCTGCCGCCGGGCTGGATGGGAGCAATGACTGTGGGGGCGCTCTTTGTGGGCAGCTTTGCGGGTGCGTTTGTTGCCATTCGGCGCAATCGGTCCAGGGCGCTGTTTCTGGGGATTGCCGAGGGGGCGGCATTGTACACCATTACCCTTGTTGGCGGTGTTTTTGTAGAGATGTCGGACTTTTTCGGCGGGTTGAGCCTATTTTTGTTTGCCGCTGCGGTGCTTGGCGGCGTAGCGGCGGGACTTTTTGGTGTGCGCCCGAAGAAGCGAAAGTTGGGGAAATAAGACATCTAACGACGCCTTTGGGCACTCCCCGAGGGTTCAATTTAGGTGTTCCAATGACTTTGCGTGTAGGTGTTCCAATGACTTTGCGGCGCTTGACAAGCATGCCCGAAAATGATACGATGCCTGATATGTCCACGCCGGTGTGGCGGAATAGGTAGACGCCCGGGATTTAAAATCCCGTGGGCCTTGGCCCGTGCCGGTTCGATTCCGGCCACCGGTACCAGTACGAGTGCCGCTGTCGGATTCGAGATTGCTGAGAACAATCTCGAATCCTAGCACTCAATCAAAAGTTCGATGCTTTCTCTGAAGGGGCGTAACGTGCGGTTACGCCTTTTCTAATTGGCACACACACGTCCACCTGTGGAATGTTCTTTGAGTCCGGCACCTCTACTATGCCAACACAGTTGTAGAAAATCTCAATCTTCTGATCTTCGGCGGCGGGGCTATCTTTGTCTGCAATGCCCACCCTCTGCCGGTGGTGAACGATTATTTTATCCACAAACTCCCGCAAGATTTCTGGCGTTAGCTTTTTCATACGAGTATAGCGTTTGACGATAGTCAGAAACTCGTTTGCCGTGTTTGTCATTCCCTTCGCTTTCATCAAGTCACGATTTAACCGTTGCAAGGCTTTTTCATTTTCAGCCTGCTCCTCTTCGTACCGAGCCGACATCTTAACAAAACGTTCATCGGTAAGCTTTCCACTCACGTTGTCCTCATAAAGACGTTCAAAAAGTGAATCTAACTCTTTGTTCCGTGCTTTGAGAATAGCGACTTGACTCTCGGATGCCCTAATCAGCCGCCCTATCTCATCGCCAACGCTGGCTGTAAGAATCGCCAGAAGTTCATCTTCATAGTGCTTGGCAAAGGCTGTAATCCGCTTAATATCAGCCAAAACAACTTGCTCAATGAAATCAGCACGGATGTAATGCGTGGCGTTGCAAGTCCCTCGTTTTTTCCCACGCCCATTGTAGGTGGAGCAGTTGAAATACTCAATGCTCGGCGTTCTTTGGTTGAAATGAAAGTGTAAGTTCGTCCCACAAGTCGAACACACAAGCACTCCAGCGAACATATTGCTCCGATCGCTACTACGACTGCGAGCGCCTCGTCCATTCCCATGTTTCCCCTGTACACGCTCCCAAACGAGACGGTCAATGATGGGTTCGTGTACATTCTCAAACACCATCTGATCTTCTTCTAGTGTTTCAAAGCGTGTTTTATTTTTATGAGACTTAGAGTAGGTTTTGAAATTCACCACATCACCGCAGTATTCTCTGGCACTGAGGATTTTCGCCACCATACTACGTGGCCAAGCACACGGCCCTTTGGCAGATACTTTGGTCACCTTCATTTGCCCATGTTTCTTTGCATAAGCTGTAGGCGTAAGGATTTGCTCTTTTTCCAAAATAGCTGCTATTTGCTCAGTGCCATATCCGTCCAAGTATAATTGATAGATGCGTTTGACAACTCTGGCCGCTTCTGCATCTACTATCCAGCGTTTCGGATTGTCGGGGTCTTTCATATATCCATAATACGGCTTAGATGCGAGCGGCTCACCGGCACTACCGCGGATACGATAGGCTGTGCGAACTTTGCGGCTGATATCCTTGGCATAATAGTCGTTCATGATATTGCGAAAGGGCATAAACTCATCTTCGCCTTCTAGGGTGTCAACGCCATCGTTGACTGCAACAAAACGCACATCATGGTCGGGAAAGAAATGCTCGGTGTAGTATCCGCACTTCAGGTAATCACGCCCTAAGCGAGAAAGGTCTTTGACAAAAACTGCGCCGATCAGCTTCGCTCCAATGGCACGTTCCATGCGCTGAAAGTCCGGGCGTTTGAAAGTTGTGCCAGAAATACCGTCATCGACGAAGAACTCCGTCTTTTTATAACCATACTCTCTTGCGATTTTTTGAAGTAGCTTTTTTTGGTTACTGATACTGTTTGATTCTTTATCCTGCTCATCATCGCGGGAGAGCCTGCAGTATAGAGCAGCGATTTTGTTGTTTTGTAGCTTGTTTGACTGTTTCATAATCCCTCCTCCCAGTCAGTCAAACAGCGTTTGCTCTTGGAGTATAGCGCACTCCAAGAGCATTGTCCAATCTATTTGCACTTTTTATCTCCGCTTCACGCCGCACAAGCGTTGATAGCTTATCTTCTACAGAATGTCCTTTGGCTTTGAAGTTAGAGGTCACAACGAAGTTTATTCTTCCAATGGTCTGTGTGGTTTGCCCGGTGTGGACATTTACCATTCTATTCTCCCTTCTTATCAAATACACCAAAGTTCCAGCCCTTGCCAACCTTGCAAAAGTCGCAGGACTCCAAAACCTCCTGCCAGCCCTTTTTGATGATCAAATACCCGCTGCACTCAAAATCTGATACGCAGTGGGGGCATAGGCAAAGATCAAGCACTGATTTCTTGCGGGGCTTTTGCTTTGCGAGTCCCACGCTCACTGTAAGGGCATAATCAATGGCGGCCTGCGTGTCGTCGCTTATTCGCCCGATGTAGCCTTCAAACCTTGAGCGGTCGAGGGTTCGCACTTGCTCAGTCAGAGCCGTAGAATCAGCACGGAGGCCCCCCATACGCGAAACCTTCACATGGGTTGGCAGAAATGCTTTCTTACTGCTCGTTAGTGGCACAACTACCACGGTCGGGCTGTGCTTGTTGCCTACATTATTTTGAA
>Ga0123355_10008120_pt1 | contig 15846 bp, 18 predicted proteins | sample TergutEmb28metaG_3_FD_89872 | JGI IMG/M metagenome (GOLD analysis project Ga0123355, IMG submission 89872) | Embiratermes neotenicus P1 segment gut microbial communities from Petit-Saut dam, French Guiana - Emb289 P1 | ecosystem: Host-associated > Arthropoda: Insects > Digestive system > Gut ...
ACAGTGGCAGAGAGGAGAACTTTGGTAGAACAACTACAGCCAGACCTATTATCAATCCAACTGTAAGATTGATTGAAGATCATATTTGGTATATACGCGGTTTTGAAGACAACACCGTTAGACCAAATGCCGCCATAACTCGCGCTGAGACCGCGATGGTATTCTACCGCTTGTTAGATCCTGAGATAAAAAGGATTGTCCCAAACGTCAATTTCAATGATGTAACAGGCGAAGAATGGTATGGTTTAGCTATCAACACTCTTGCACACCACGGCATATTTAATGGCTATAGGGATGGCAGCTTCCAGCCTAACCAGCACATTACAAGATCTGAAATGGCAGCGGTTGTGTCAAGGTTTGATCAATTAGTCGAAACAGAAGAAAATCCGTTTAATGATATTACCTCAAGCAACTGGGCATATGGTTATATCCTTTCAGCGGCGAAAAAAGGTTGGTTTATAGGAGATGGCAACGGCAATTTCAGACCAAACGATAATATCACCCGTGCTGAATTTGTAACAGCGACAAACCGTATGCTAAACCGCAGCATCAGAGCTGAGGATATACCTGAGAACGTGCATGTATTCAGTGATTTAAAAAGAACTCATTGGGCTTACACTGCATTTATGGAAGCGGTTCATTCTCACAGCTATCATAGAACAGATGATGGCATAAACGAGATGTGGAAAGAAATTACAGGTAAAGGTCTTCATGCAGAATTCAATAAATAAGCAACAAAAATTAAACAGCGCTAGATTTAGAGAACAGTGAAAAAAAATAGCTGTTGTAGAATTTCATTAGATTAAGCAAGCTGACGTCTTTTTCAAGAGACGTCAGCTTGCTTAAGTTAAAACATTGTGCGGATGGTTAACCTGCCGTTGCGTGGGGTTATTGTGATTGCGCCGTGGTAGGCGGTGTTTATGTGGGTGAGGTTGGTTTCGCGCAGGTTAAGAAGTGTGCGGTAGGATGGATGGTTAAACATATTGTTGCGTCCGGCGGAAATGATTGTGAGGTCGGCGTTTGTGGCTTGCAGGAACGGGAGTGAGGATGAGGTGGCAGAACCATGGTGCCCTAGGCTTAGTATGTTTGTAGAGATATCATGCCCACGGCTTAGCAGGTCTAGTTCAGCATCGCGGGTTAGGTCGCCTGTGAGAAGGAATGAGGCGTTGTTGTAGGTGACGTTGAGCACAAGGGATTTATCGTTGATATCACGGGTGTAGTAGTCGTGCGGAGGGTGCATGCACTCAATTAGGAGGTTTCTGTCACGGAGGTATGAACCCATCGCAATGCGGGTGATTTCGGTGTTGTGCTGTTCAGCGGTTTCATGCAGCATGAGATAGAGTGGGTGAGGGTAGTGCTGCGTATCACTTATGAAGACTTGGCGGACAAGCCCTGCGTCTACGAGTTCGATTATACCTGCGGCGTGGTCGTAGTGAAAATGTGTGATGAAAGCACCGTCAATTCGGCGTATGCCTTGATGTTCTAAGTAGGGGATGAGTGTACGGACACCTGCACTTTCGCCGATGGGCTGTAGGAAACTACCACCACCGTCTACGATGTATGTATGGCGTCCATTGCGTATTATAGTTGCGTCGCCTTGCCCAACATCCACGAAGGTTACGCTGAAGCCGTAAGGGATAGTGAACCATGCGATGAACAGCATAGTTGTAGCGATAGCGGTTGTATTTATGAGTTTACGCGATACACGAATATCCCCGACTATATAGGCGGAAGCAAGTATAAGCAGTAGCCACCACGCCGCCCAGATGATGTACGGGATGTGCCCGACAAGAATCTCCGAGCCAGGAAGCGCGATGGAGAGTTCGCTTGATATAATGTATATCTGCATTACTGTGAAGAAAATGCCGGATACGAACATTGCCGCATCTTGGGAAACAAGCCCGACAATGCCTATTAGAAAGCCTGAAACTGTGGCAACGCACAGTGTGGGTACAATTAACGCGTTAGTGAGAATGCTGTATATGTAGAAATGGTAGAATGTATTGGTAACCAGAGGGAGGGTGAAGAGTGTAATTGTTAGAGTGGTCATGATTGAGCCGCGAACGGCATTGATGTGCAAGAAACGGTGGTCGAATACTTGCCATTTCTGCGACAACCGCTCCATAATTTTCTCGAACGGTGCTGCGCCGATAGCAATGGCATAAACGGCGCTGAATGAGAACTGGAAGCCTATGTCGAACAGTTGGATTGGGCGGTATAGTAAGATGAGGAAGGCTGCTAGGGAGATTGAAGTCAGTAAGTCGCGGTCGCGGTTTAGGAGACGCCCAAGTGTCAGCATGGAGTACATGATAAACGCGCGTACCGCAGGAAGCCCAAAGCCTGTGAATGCCACATATATCCCGACAAGTGCAAGAGTTGCCACATTTGCTTTCTTTTGGCTCAAAATCAGTTTTAACAGGCGTTCGAGAGTAAGCGCAACGATTGAGATATGCAGACCGGATATCGTGAGGATATGGGCGATACCGGCTCTGCGGAAAATATCGGTGACTTCGCGCTCAAGCGTTGAACGGTCGCCAAGGATTATAGAACGGGCGATTCCTGCCTCACGCTCGGGTAGAGCCATGTCGTATATTTCGCCCATACGCTCGCGGAAGTTGTCGAGCATGATAAGCGGTGTGGTGTGAATATCGCCTGTGTAGAGTATTTGCGGAGTTATTGAGTAGTCGATACCACGGCTGCGGTAGAAGATGAAAGCATCAAATCCGCCAGGGTTGCGTGCGCGTGAAAGCTGATGTGGGGTGCCGCTGAATACTATGAACTGTCCGTTTTGCACTGGTGGATTTTCGTGCGAAAGCTGCGAGGTTAGAGCGTAGTTGTAGGCTTGGTCGTAAAAATCGTATTTGGCGAAGCTTCGTTCAGAGATGATTGCGGTGAAGGTTACGTTGCTTTGATGGATTTCTTCGCCGAAGCGGAAGGATTCAAGCACGATGGTCGCGCGTTGATTGTCTGCGCGGGTTGTTGTAAGTTGAGTTATGCGCCCTGAGAATACGGCTTCGTGGTTGCGTATGGCAAGTTCTTCGATGTTAGCATCGGGTGGGGCGATATTCAGCGATATAGCGATAAAACCCGCTAGTGCGAATATCGGCATGAAGCCTACGCCCAGCCAGCGGTAGATAACAAAAAGGCATAACGATACGACAGTCACAAGCGCGAAAAACGCTGCAACCGCCCAAAATTTAACAAGAAAGAAACCGGCAAGGATGCCGGATGCGAAGAATGCCAAGGCGTGAACCAATGGGCGCTTCATAGCTTTTCCTCTTTGTGTGGGAATCCTCAATCAGCCCAGCGGTCGAACTACGTTCGTCCATTAGACTGACAGCTCCTTTGAAAAAGGAGCCTACGTGTAGGGTGTACTCGATATCCTGTAATGTTATTTATCTGTCATTAACTTGAGAATTACTGCGTCTGTTTCGCGCATACCGTCTTTTGCGAGTTTTGCGAAGTTGGTTAGAGTCTCTTCTATATTGTCTTTAACTAAGCCTTCGCCTGGGTGGAAGGTTCTGCCTTGCATTGCCATTGTAACGCCAAGGATTGCAGCGTCTAAGCTGCTTGCGATTTTGATTGCGCAAGAAGGTTTTGCGCCGTCACAGACGATGCCGCTGACATTTGCCAAGGTGTTTACGATCGCTACGGAGATATTTTCTAAGTCGCACCCGCGAAGGAAGGCAATTCCGGCGGCGGCTCCGGTTGCGGCACTTACCGCTCCGCAAAATGCGGAGAGTTTGCCAATTTGGGATTTGAAGTGGATTGCTACTAGATTGCTGATACAGAGTGCGCGGTACATTTTATCCTTAGAAACTCCGAGTTCTTTGGCATATTCAACGACAGGCAGCGAGACCGTCATGCCTTGGTTGCCGCTCCCTGAATTTATTACAACCGGAAGTTCGCATCCGCTCATACGCGCGTCAGAACCGGCTGCTGCAAGTGCTTTTGCCCGCACGCTGACATTGTCGCCGAATTCCTGTAACAGCGTTTGCCCGATGTTTGCGCCGTACGTGCCGCGTAAGCCCTCTTCGGCAATTGCGGTATTGTACGCGATTTGCTGGTCGAATAAGTCTGCGACGAGGCTGGTATCGACGGTATTCGCAAAATCTACGATTCCGGCGATGCTCAAGTTGTTGTCGTTCGTTTTTTCTGCAGGAGCGGCACATCCTCCGCAAGAGGCTTGTTGGATGATTTCTCCATTGTGCTCCATGCGGATGATATTCTTGTGCCCGTGGCGGATTTCGACCAGTGATGAATCCGCGCCGTGTGCCATACTCACTATGATATGTAGGCAGTGGCTGTCCGCGAGAAGCTCTTCCTTGCAGATGTCTTGTGCCAACAATTCTCTTGTTCTTTCAACATCCGCTGGGGTTACGGTAGACAGAACCTCAAGCTCGCGGTTTGCATCACCGCCAACGGCGCCCAAAATCGCGGATACACAAATACCGCGCATGTCCGTGGTCGTTGGTACCACCACGCCTTTAACATTCTTTATGATATTGCCGCTGCAGCGCACTATTATTTCCTCAGGGAAAACACCAAGAATTTCGTGTGCCTTTGCCGAGGCATATGCAATTGCAATCGGTTCGGTGCAGCCTAACGCGGGAATTAATTCTCCTTCAAGAATCTGTATGTAGTGTAGTTCAGTGTCTTTATTCATGAGTAAGTCTCCTTGTAGGTGTTTGGGATAAAGGCTAAAGTTTATGCTGTTGGTAAGTATATCATTTTGTCGTTAAGAAATCAAACTTTGCTTTGCAGATGCCTTTTCGCATTTGCCAATAAGCGAGTTCATCGTACTTAGTGTTTCTCCAGATTTGATTTGTCTATACAGAGAGCTACCTGTCATTTTGAGTCAAAACATATTCAACTTGTTTAATCAGTTGTTCTTTATCGGGCAGCAGCAGTGTATATTTTGAAGCGAAGATGTGGTTTTCTAAGCTGCCCAAGGCAAATTCAGCAGCGACGGCGTCCTTGTCTGCACAAAGGATAATTCCGATGGGCGGGGTGCATTCACTTCGGTTTTATAGTAATTTACGTATGCGTTCATTTGTCCGGCGTTTTCTATTTTGAACCTTCCGATTTTTAAGTCAATCAGCACATATGCCTTTAATATTTTGTTGTAGAATACCATGTCTACAGCGTAGTGGGTGTTGTTGATAGTTACGCGTTGCTGAGAGCCTACAAACATAAAGCCTCGCCCAAGTTCCAGTAAGAAGTCCTCAATATGTTCTAATAGTTTTTTCTCCAGACCACTTTCCTTTATTGGCTTATGGTTTTGCAGCCCTAGGAATTCCAAGACATAAGGGTCTTTCAAAATATTCGCTGGACTATCAACAACTTGTCCTTCGCGTGCTAATTCCAATATTTTTTGCTTGTTATTTGTGCCGTCAGAAAGCAGCAAACGTTCGAAAAGTGCGCTGTCGATTTGGCGGGCAAGCTCTCGCACGGACCATTTAGAGTTCAGACATTCTTTTTTATAAAAACTTCTTGCATCAGTATCAGAAACCGCCAAAAGTTCACAATAATGCGACCAGCTTAACTGTCCAGACAGTGTCTGGACATCAGGATAGCTTAGATAAAAATTTCTCATGCTGAATAGATTCGAACGCGAAAATCCGCGACCAAGCTCATTTGTTAACGATTTTGAAAGGGAAAGGATGAAGCTTCTTGCTGATGCATCATTGATATTACCTGATTGGCTGGCAATTAAACGACCTATATGCCAGTAAGAATTCAACAGCTCGTTATTTACAGAAAGAGATATATTCCCGCGTGCCAACTTGATGATTTGCTTGATTTCGCTCACAATTTCGAAATTTGAATCTATTTGCACTAAATCAGCCATGAGCAGCCCTCCTATCAATAATCAACTTGTTTAGAAAGCGTGTAAGTCTTGTGTATGTTGCGGCTGGAGGATTACGCTGGGGTCGCGTTCGATTGGGTTGCTTAGGTCCCAGATACCGCGTAGGCTGTCGACTTTTTCCGATTCGATGAGGAACTGCACGCGGTCTATATCATTGAGCGCAGTTAGCGAGTTTACAACAGAGAGAATTTGCAGGCGCAGAACTTCGGCTACGGCGGGGCTTCGCGTTATAAAGTCACTGCTTAAGTTAACGTATGCCGTGCCTTCAATGGTATGTACGTCTGCCCAGAGCCGCGTTTCAGGCGGAATGGTAGGGCTTAGCCAAGCCTCGCGCGGACCTTCGATTAAGGCTTCTATGTAGTAGTTTTCAATGGGGCGTTCCGGGTTGATTCGTACAAGGCGTTCTTCTGGAACAAGCATGAGCTCATCGCGTTCTAAGAAGTATATGGTTATACGCTCGAAATCGACCCTAACAGCAGAAATTTGCGGGGCAGCAGCAACGTTTACGCGGTTTAGTATTCCCATAGGTGCGCCGTCATTACGCAGAAGTTCTTCGCCTTCGACAAGAATTTGTACATCTGTAATAAATGGGAGGTCAGTCATTGTCCACACTAAGGATGTACGAAAGTAGAGCTCCTCGCTAGGTGACATATCGTGATAGGCGTCCGAAAAATCAACAACAAAGCTGCTCTCGCCTGTTAACGCCGAGGTAATCAGCTGAGCATCAAGCAAGGTTAGGTTTTCGGGATAGGTTGTGCGCAGATTTGCGGCATCAGCCGAAGGGCTTATAAATCTTGAAAAGGTATCCTGCGCCATTGTTATGCGGTCGCCTTCTTCGATATGGTGTTGCCTTGGTACAAGCGCTCCGGTGTTGATATTCAAACGCTGTATGGTTACTGCAACCATGCCTTCCGGAGGCGGAGCTTCACGTACAAAAACGAACCACGCCGCAAGTGCCGAAGAAAGCGCAACAAGCACACAGAGCAGTATTATAAGTTTGGCTTTATGGGTACTATCAGACATAATGCCCCCTAATTCGTTAATGATTAATGATTTAAGTATACAACAAGTATTACGATAATTCAACACATAGACCTGGGAGAAGTTATGCCAAGCAAAACGGTAGAAATCCTTACATATATTATTTATTCAGTGATTTCAGCAGCAGTGTACGGCTTGTTTGCATTTTTTGTAATATACAGAGGTTTGGCTGGAGAAGTTATGCTATACGCATATCTATGGAATATTGCGTTTATTATAGCTGCCCTTGTGCTTGATAAAGTTGTAAACGACGTGTTGGTTTCGAAAGAATTTGTGATAACCAGTAAAAACTTTATTGTTGCCGTGCTGGTGCACTCACTTAGCTTTGTATCATTTAAGACAACGCTATATCTGTTCTACTCGTATGTGCTGATTGTATCGCGGGTTTCGCTTCTTGAGCCAAGTTTAGTCAGCGAGGGATTTCGCAACTTTGTGCTATCTATAGAATATTGTTTGATTCTTGTTGTAGTGGTCGATAAATTTATAGAGAATCTATCCAAAGACGACCAACGAGTGAGGCAGATAAGTGCGAAATTCGAAAGATTTGCGAAGTTTGTAGCCTCAAAACATAACAAGGGGAAGAGTGATATATGAACCGTCTGAAGGTATGGGCTATTGTGGTGTGGGTTGTACTCATGCTAAGTTCCGGCTTGATTGGGCTATGGTTTATGATGTATCCGGAGATACTTGTTGTGTTCCAAGAGAGGATAGCATCGCTTGGGGCAGCGGGATGGTTTATGCTGCTTGGGATACAGTTTGTACAGGTTTTGCTGGTGTTTGTTCCGGGAGGCCCTGTGCAGATTGTTGCCGGCGCGCTATATGGTCCGCTTGGCGGGATTGCGGTTATTATTGTTGGCATAGTGCTAGGAAATGTCGTGATATTTGCGCTGGTTCGCAAATATGGTGAGCGTGTATTGCGTACATTTGTAGACGAGACAGACATCACAAAGTATCAGTTTCTAAGCACACAGATAAAGCTTGATCTATGGGTACTTATTCTATTTTTCATACCTGGTTCGCCGTCATCTGCCTTGACGTTCATATTTGCGCTTACCCCCATTAAGTTTTGGCGGTTCATAGCGTTGAGCATAAGTGCAAGATTACCTGGTATACTGGTTTCGGTGTATGCGGGTGACAGCTTTGTTCAAGGTATATATGAGCGCACACTGATGTTGCTTGGAGGTATTGCGCTGATTGGGTTAGCAGGATTTCTTTTGAGGAATAAATTTGGGAAACGAGAAGGGTGATGCCGCGTACCACTTCCAATGTTTACATTGAAAATTAACTGGCACTAATGTATACTGTTGTAAATGATGCAGATTATTGCGAAAAGGAGATTTCGTATGAAGAAGATAAAAGCTCGTTTGGTTTGCTTGATAGTTGCAGGTGTAATGCTTGCCGGAGCGATAACGGTTGCAGCAATAGAAGGTTCACCGTATGAGACGCTTAAGAATGCAGTTTTTAATTCGCTTACCAATGAAAATTTTACCGTCAAAGGCGAAATGACAATGACAGTTAATGGCGAAATATATGAACAGGAATTTGTCCATTACGTTCACACTGAAACTGGCTCTGTTGACCTAGCTAGGACGAGAGGAATATTCAATGATAATTTCCATTTTAGTACCGATACCTTGGAAATCTATCCTGTGTATAGATCGTCAGGCGGGGAGCAGTGGTATGCCGCGCGGACAGCGAGAACCAGCAGTTCACGAGCTGGAGGCTTAGTTCCGGCGGAGGAACTTGATTCTGCGAGATTCCGCTTTATGGAGCTGCTTGTTGACTTCTTTATAGGTGATCTTAAGAACAATATGTATTTGAGTTCTAATGACGGTATCCGCCGAGTGAGTGGAGCAATAAGCCACAATCAGTTGCCTGAGATAGTCAGAGCAGGGATATACATGGTGATTGAAGAAAGTCAAAGATGGTACAATGGAGATTTTGGATCAAGAGATGGTTTCGGTCACCCGATGAATGTTCCGATCCAAAGTCTTGTGTTTAACCGTATAAGCGGTGATGCCGATATTGACGCTGCGGGTAATTTGCTGTACTTGAATGCTTATGCGAACATAACCACTGTAGATGTCTTTGGATACAGCAACGTTATTGAGGTTTCTGCGATCTTTAATTTTACCGACATAGGCACAAGCGAGGTTGAGAGTCCAGTTTATGGTGCAGTTGAACTCTTTACACCTGAATTTATGTACGAAGAGTTTGGAAGAAGATATGGAATAGTCTACTTTATGCGTAATGCGGATGGCAGTATCGACCAAGAGAGCATCACTACTGCATGGCCTAGTGGTCGATCAGGGAGGTAGTGAGCTTGTCACAGACAATGACGCTAGAGCTTGATAGTGTAACAAAGCTGTATCGCAATGGGCGTGGAATTGAGAATATATCATTCGCGCTTGCGCCTGGCGAAGTGCTGGGATTGCTTGGTCCGAATGGATCAGGCAAGACAACGACAATGAAGGCAATAGCTGGGCTTGTGCGCCCGACAAGCGGAAGTATCCGCATATGCGGTGAAGATGCTGTTGATAACCATGAAGCCGCAATGCGTAATACGGGCTGTCTTATCGAATCTCCCGCACTATACGATTATTTAACGCCAGAGCAAAACCTTAGACTGTTTGCACGCTTCTATGAAAATGTTGGGAGTGAGCGCATCGGCGAGGTTTTGCGTATGGTAGATATGGATAGATATAAGAACGACAAGGTGAGGTCGTTCAGTTTAGGTATGCGTCAGCGTGTGGGGCTTGCGGCTGCATTACTTAGTAAACCACGTTTACTGATTTTGGATGAGCCTGGCAACGGGCTTGATATTGAAGGTATGCTATATGTGCGCGAAGTTGTGAAGGCTGCCTCGGGAAACGGCGCGGCAGTGTTGATATCTTCGCATTTGGCGAATGAGATACAGCAGTGTGCCACCAGGGTTGCGGTTATCCACGGCGGGAAGCTATTAGGTTGCGAAAGTATGAGCGCAGTTATAGAAGAGTATGGTGGTGTAGAAGAGTTCTTTTTGAAGCTGGTTGGTGAAAGGCGGTGTGTCGTATGACGGCACTGTTTGCCGCATATCGTGGCGAGTTAAACAAACTGCTTAGACGCAGAAAATACATAGTTTTTCTTGTGCTGGGTGTGTTGATTTGTGTTGTTTGGGCGGTACTGGGCGGTATTTTGTCTGGTCTTGCAGGACGGCATGGAGGAGTATTCATAAGCCTGACGCCAACACCGATGGGTGCGCTGCCATTTTTCTTGCAGGCTTTAATACCCTTGTTCATATTTATGGGTGTGACGGATCTCATAACTGTAGAGAGCGCAGAGCAAACGATGCGTGCAATGCTCTACTGTCCGGTTGAACGTTGGAAGCTTTACACAGGCAAATTGCTTGCTGTGATGACTTATGCGGTGATGTATCTGGCAAGTGTATTTATTGTGAGCGTGGCACTAAGCCAGACGTTTGGGCGCGGGCTTTCGCTGGAAAGCATTTTTACGGCGTTTGCGGCATATGCACTAACAGTAGTTCCGCTTGCGGTTCTTGCGGCATTCGCGGCGATGGTTGCGCTTTTAGGGCGCAGCTCAACCCTAACAATGCTCATACTGGTTGTTTTCTACCTAGCGATGAGTGCCTTGCCGCTTATATTTCCGATTTTCTCCGAAATATTGTTTACTTCCTTCCTTGGATGGCATCGCATTTGGATTGGCACACTGCCAAGCTTTGCGAGGCTTGTGCGTATGCTTGTCATAGTGCTGGGCTATGGTGTGGTATTCTACACAGCTGGCAGTCTATTGTTCGATAGGAAAGAATATTAGTCTTTGATAAAATATCTTGCATATGGGAAAAGATTTTGATATAATATAAAAAAGAGCAATCGCAAAGCGGTTGGCTATGAATATGATTATTTTTCTATAAATAACCGCTATCCTTGCCAAGGGCGGTTATTTTCTTTTGGAAAATATATCTATCAGATGTATCATAACTCTTATTAATCCTATGACGAAAGTCATAGAGATAAAGATAATCATAATGATCTCATATGTAGACATAGCTTCACCCCCTTTCTTTGGGGGATTTGCCAACCGCCTTGCTTTTCAATTGCTCCGAGTTGACTATATCATATTGCGTGACTATATTCAACATTTTTTACATAAAATTACATAGATGTTGGCTATATTGAAAACTCTGCACCTTCTTCATCAATCCACAGAGATACCCGTTTTGTAGTGAACTTAATTACGCAGTAAGTTGGATCGGTTTTGCCTTCTGGGTAAACATATGTAAACCAATCCTGCCAATACTTATCCTTTGTCTCTTGGTCGATAAGGATTTCGCAAGTGCCAACAAGAGTTAGGTTGTTTGCGTCAGTGTAGTGGCATATGCTTACCTTATTGTTTGCTTGAAGGCGCTTGTACTTGTTTGAGCCAATATTTGTAGTGAATACAAGTTCGGAAATGCTTTTCGGATTGCATAGAGATATAGCTGAAACGGATGGAAATCCACTTTCGTCGATTACGCCAAAGCTGGCATTTTCACAGGTTTTAATCATTTGGTTTGCTTTTTCAAGAATAGCGGTGTTCATGTTCATCTCTCCTTTGTTTTCGCTGCTTCGCGGAGTGAACTACCCTGGCTGCTTGCTGTGGGGTAGCTCACTTTATGCTGACAACACATTCGGCGGGTATCCACCCAGTGATGCCATTGTCATCTGTTGTGAGTAGCCATGCATAAATGATTTCTTGAACCTCCAAAGTATCGCCTATTTTTGGAGTTAATTCTGTCGGGTTATAATCCCGCGTTAATTTGCCATCCTGGACAAAATCAATTGGAACATAGGGTTTATGCCCTGCGATTTCGCAAGCATACCAGCCTAGAAACTCATTATCTTCTTCTTTTGCTAGGATTATTGGAGTTCCTTTTTCAAAAGTCGGGAATTCTCCGGGATGTTCCCATCTGCTGGGGCGCACTACCTGTACTTTCATGGAAATGTCTCCTTAATAATTGGTGAGAGTAGACCCTCACACTATAAAGCGTATTTATACGATATTTCGTTCATTAACCTCATTTTCAATGAATGTTTTGATAAAAGGATTGCTTTCGGCTGTTACCAAGAATTCAAAGGCGCTATATCTGCACTTTTGGAAATGCTTGCCTCCGATTGTGACATCGTAACCTGAGCATTTTGGGCTGCACGTGTTATGTACCAGTCTTTTGCAATCTCCGGAACTGTCGATAGCCTGTACCATCTCCGCCGGCAATGTGTTGAGAAAATCTGGATATTTGCCCGTATTTTCGCCGTAAATGCGCACAATCAATCCTTGTTTCTTAATAAGTACATTAATTACAGATTTTTTCGATTTGGTATGCTTGTATGAGGCTAATGAACTGGTTTTCTTCTCTTCGAATGTTGCCTTGCAGCCATTCTCTAACATGTAGTTATGCAAATCCTGCATAAAAGCGTGGCAATCTGTAGGAACTGCTTCTAAAAACTGTTCGTAACTGAGTTTTGCTTCTGGCATTCTCAAGAACCTCCTAAAAAGTAATATTTGTTATCCTGTGTATCCGCTCATAAAATCCCAATGTATGCCGAATTTATCAACTAACGAGACATAACTGGAGCAATACATGGTGTTGCACATAGGTGTAATAATCGTTGCACCGTCAGCCATTATTTTGTAAGCGTCTTGCAGCTCGTCCACAGATTCAAATTCTATCAAAAGAGAAGTTGGGGATGCCTTAGCTTGTGCTGTATCATCCAAAATACCAGCGGAATCATCGCCTAAAGAGATGAGAGTATTTCCTATCACCATTTCGGAATAGAAGATGAAGTCCTTCTCATCTTCACTATATTGCAAATCGTTTGGGTCTGCGTCAGAATAATGCAATTTTGTTACAACTATTGCACTAAAGGCTTGTTGGTAGAGCTCTAACGCCTGGTTGCACTGCCCCTTAAAGCCCAGACCTGGTGTAACCTTTAACGTAGCATCTTTCTTTGGAGGTGATAAAGTGCCCCTTGCTTCCGCGTCTGCATCCATGTCGGCAAAGAAAAGATTGTAGCTTTCTGTGGTGAAGCGGAAGACGCAAAATTCAGGGTTAGTGAAATCTCCATAGTGCTCAGCGAAAGATTCTTGCCAGTGTTCTTCTTTTCTTGCCGGGTCGGTTATCATTTCTATTGTTCCGACAAGTGTTATGTTATACTCATTTGTAGCAATACACACGCAAGCTTTGTTGCAATTTTTAATTCGGTTTGCTTTGTTGGAATCGGTCCCGCCTAAGAAACTAAGCCAATTAATACCGTCTGCTTTTGAAATGCTTATGGCAGAGCTTGTAGGATAACCATTTTCGTTAATTAGGGATAAAACAACATAACCTTCCATGCCGCCGCCGATGTAGTCTTTTTTCGAATTAACAATCTCGTTTGCTCTTGCGATAATTTCTTTACTCATATTTTTACGTCCTTTCTAAGACCTATAATGTACCTGCTATGTCCTCTCCGTTTATAAAGAGTTTGTAGCGCTTTGTTGTGAATTTTAGTACGCAGTAGTTTGGGTCGTCCGGACCTGCACAATGGTACTTTAGTTTATCATACCACATTTTGTGCTTTATGTCAGCGGATGTAATTACTTCTATTTCGCCAACTAAGTTGATGCAATACTCAGCTGTACCGAAGCAGACGCTGGCGCGGTTGCAATTTGCAGCTCTCTTTGCTCTGTTTTCGTCGAGAAGCGTAGCGAATGTGATACAGTTAATGCCATCGGATTTTGAGGGTGTTAAGATGGACATGGTTGGGAAACCCTCTTCATCAATAAGCGAGAGAGTGCAGAACTGTCCATGGAACTCTCCGCCTTGAACGGAGTTTTTCCCAACAATCTCAGCAGCTTTAGCAATAAAGTTTTGATTCATAGCTTTATGACCTCCTTAAAATTCCCATTCTTCATTTGAAAGCACAATCCAAGAATGGTCTGGTTCCATACATAATTCAAAGTCTAGCCCATGTCCCTGTATGTTAAAAGATAGAAAGAAATACTGTCCTACTTTATCCATTGGATACTATTACTCCTGTCCTGTCAGAGTTATAATTGATTATACGATACTAAATACGACAACAGTGTGTCCTATTTGAAAGATAACTCAAATATATCACAAAAAAATTAACCAACGCATATGATTTGCATTGGTTAAGAAGGGTTTCAGTTTATTCTCGGCGAACGTCGCACGGTCAGAATTTTCGCGTCGCCTGTGGCTTCGCGAAAACGCACTTTGTGCGCCCCGCTTCTTCGGGGTTTTAAGTGAACAGGTTTAATACCTCGTGGCTTGCCACGTTGAGGTATTGAACCGATGCCTCGTAGCTTGCTGCGGGGGAGTTCACTGCTTGGTTCTGGCTTGCATTTCACGCTTCATGATTTCCAAAAGATGAGGTTTTGTTTCATTGTCCAGGAAGAATGTAAGACCCATATGGCAGCGACATTTTTGCTGCCGGTCGCCATCTAGCATGAAGTCAAAGCCTTTTAAGCAACGAGAATTGCAGGCAGTTGGGTTAATTAGCCTTGCACAATTTCCGCCGTTTCGGATTGCATCTTTCATTGTATCTGGCAAATGCGATATGACATCTGCATAGGAGTTGGCATTATCAGCATATACGCGAATCATTAGCATCTTCTTGCGAAAAACGTAATTTGCTACTGTTCGGTTAGTGGGCTTATGGACATATGACACGACATAGCCATTCGCTGCTTCTTTGATTTTTGCGCAGCAATTATTTTCTTGTAAATAAGCATGTAACTGGTTGATAAAGGTTTCATGCTCAGTTCCTGCTGTAACTAAAAAATCATTGAATGGAATGACTTGTTTCGGCATAGAAGGTACTTCTCCTTTGCGTTGGTTAGCTCATTGTAAATTCTGAAGCTTCGTGATCGATGTTTTGTGATACACGTTTGGTGGTGAATTTGATAATGCAGTAAGTAGGGTCGGTATCGCCTTTTGGGTAGATATACTGGAAGGGTTCTTGCCAGTGCTTGGTTTTCGACTCTTGGTCGGTAAGGATTACAGCTTCACCTACTAATGTAAGGTTGTTGAACTCGGCGTAGCAGTTTATGCTTGCTCTGCTGGATTTTTGAAGGCGTTTATACTTGTTTGAGCCTACAGGTGTAGAGAAGTAGATTTCAGAAATGTTATCTTGCCCCATGAGCCATATAGCCGAGGCAGAAGGATAGCCGCTTTCATCTAATACGCTGAAGCTTGCGTCATTACAGGTTTTGAAGAAATTGTTTGCTTTATCAAGCATCTTTGCATCCATTTGAATCTCTCCTGAAGGTTATACTGTTTTCCAGCGTTTGAGGGTAGGAATGCCTTCTTTGCATTGTTTCATAGCTTCCTCGGGTGAAAAGCCAAATTGTTTTACCATAATATCGGCAGTAGTCTCAATCATTTCTTCAAGTGTGCAATTTGGGTTTGTAAATGCACCGTTGTTATAACAAACGCTGCAGTAATCCGTGCTTTTACTTCCGTCTGCTTCTGTTCCGTATTCATAGAACTCCATAGGTGCGCCATCGCTTTGACAAAGTTTTTCGCTCATGATTTCATCTCCTAAAATTTTTGATTGGTTGTGGGAACTGATCCTATATCAATATACATCAAAGTCTTGTAGGATTGTTGTAAAAATCGGACATGTTGTTGCGGTACTCTTGTGGTGTCACTCCGCATACTGACTTAAAATCGTGCATGAAGTGCGATAAATCGTGAAAACCGGCGATATCGGAGACATAGGCAAGGCTTTTGTCTGTCTTTTTGAGCAGACGGAATGTGTTGTTAATCCGAATCAGTCTGGAGAATGATTTTGTACTTGTACCAACAAATTGGTTGAAGATTCTGTTTAGCTGACGTTCGCTGTAATGGGTATTGCCGGAGAGTTCCTTTACTGAAATATTCCCGGCGTAAGCCTTGA
>Ga0123355_10008121_pt1 | contig 15845 bp, 9 predicted proteins | sample TergutEmb28metaG_3_FD_89872 | JGI IMG/M metagenome (GOLD analysis project Ga0123355, IMG submission 89872) | Embiratermes neotenicus P1 segment gut microbial communities from Petit-Saut dam, French Guiana - Emb289 P1 | ecosystem: Host-associated > Arthropoda: Insects > Digestive system > Gut ...
GCGCATCGACCAGGCGGTCAGGGAGATTCTTGACCGCGCCCGCGCCGAGGCCGACCGCATCATTTCCGAGCAGCGCGGGGGGATAGAGGCGCTCGCGGACGCGCTTCTGAGCCGGGAGACCCTCTCCGACGACGAGGTGCGCGAGATACTGAATTTGCCCGCGCGGAACAACGAGGAGCAATCGCAAAAGGAGGGGCCGCAGGGGGATGTTCCGCCCGCGTCTGGTGCCGATAATTAAGGAAACTTATACGAAGAGGCTGCCTATGAACATGCGGAACCTGCCGAAAATCGCGCTTTTTGCCGTTTGCGCCGGCGTATTCGCCGCCGCGAGCTTGCCCGCGTTGCTTGACGACGAGGGCTTCCCGCGGGGGGACATCCTGGTCGCGGAAAGGTACGTCGTCTGGGCGGAACAGGCCATCGCGGACGGGCGGATGGCGCAGGCCCAGGCGACGCTTGAGCGCGCCAACGACTTTGCCGACGTTTCCTCCGACGTTTCCTACCTGCTGGCCTCCGTCCGCGCCCGAAACGGCGAGAGCAGGTTCCTCGTGCTGGAAGCGCTGGAAAAGGCCATCGGCGTGAACCAGTGGAGGCGGTACAGCGAAGCGGAAGCGCTCCTTTTGCAAGCGGAACACCTCATCGCGCTTCGCCGGTTTTACGCTGCGCTGAACTCGCTTGACATCTATCGGTTCCTGGCCAGCGAGACAATCGATTCCGCCCTGCTGCGGATGCAGGCCCTCAGCGGGCTCGCCCTCGCCGGCATGGATTTCCCCCCGACGAACATGCCTACGAATATGCCCATGGGAAGCATCGGGCATGTCGGCGTCATGCCCGGGGTTCGCCCGCCCGCCGCGCTTGAGTTCCGCCAGCAGACGCTCGAAACGATGGATCGCAACCCGCTGGATCCGCAGCCGCTGCGCATACTTTTCAGCTACGCGAGCCAACGCTTGCCCAACGCGGACGACCTCGCGCTTGTGGAGATCGCCCTGCGCCGGCTGCCTTTCCTGCTCGACGCCGATCCGGGGCTGGCGTGGATGGCGGCTCCCTTCGTCGGCGACCTCGAGGAAGCCAGGCGGCTGGTCATGGCCTACCGCGCCGGCGACCGCAGGCCCGGCGCAGCCTTCGCGCCGAACCCCGCGTCCATCGTCCCGGCGCTCAACCTGGGGCTTTTGGACGACATTGACGCGGTGGAGGAGCTTTTCGCGGCGCCCGCCCAGGGCGAGCTGGCCCTGGACAAAGGCCTTTTGGCCGCGGTCGGCGACCTGCTCCGCAGCGACGAGGGCAGGGACCGTTTCGCGGAAAGGCTCCATTCCTTCACGGGCGCAATCACCTCGGACGAAAACCGCGACGGCATACCCGAAAGCCGCGCCGTTTTCCAAGACGGGGTTTTGCTGGCGTTTTACCACGACGCCGACCAGGACGGCGTGCCTGACTGGTCGATCGCGTTTGACGCGGGCCTCCCCCAGCGCGGCGAGTTCCTCGCGATGCCGGAAGCTTCGCGGTCGTCCGGCTCGGTTTCCGGCGGCGACCGCGTCGTGCAGGCGCTGATCGTCTGGTACCGCTACCCCTTGGTTCAGCAGGTGATTCTGCGGGAGGAAACGTTTTTCTTCCCGCCCGGAAACTTCCAATATAACCCGATCGCGTTCGCGAATTTTGGCGCGTCCGAGACCTACGAGGGGCTTCTGATCCCCGCGAGGAACCACCTCAGCCAGGGGCTGACCCGGCGCGCGCTCGCGATGTCCGCGGCGACCATCGAGCGCCCCAGCCTTGAGTTCGAGGGCGGCGCGGAGCGGGTGTACCTGAGGCAGGGGATCCCCGTTTTCTCCCAGGTTACCGCGGACGGCATGGTCATTTCCGCGACCGAGTTTGAGAACGGCTTCCCGGTTATCCAGCGCGTGGACCTGACCAGGGAGGGGCGCTTGCAGACGATCCGCCTCTTCCACCCGGGCACGAATACCCTGCGGTCATCGGCGAGCGACTGGCGCGGCGACGGCATTTTCGAATACGCCGATTTGTACCAATGAGGCGGTTCGATTGTTACGGTTAGATGGTGGAACATAAAATGAGGACGTTTGCCGCTTTTTGCTCGCTGCTCTTGGTTTGCCTCGCGGCCGCGTGCCAGACAGGCGCGTCCCAGGAATCGATGCTCGCCCCTCGCCGCAGTACCGTGGAGATACGGATCGAAGAGATACGGCAGCACGTCGCCGAGGACCCCGTCAGGGCGATCGACCTTATCCACACTTACCGCATAATGTACAGGGTTGCCGAGGGCTACGCGAGGGAGGCGGAGCTGCTCGCCATGGAGGCGGAGGCGACGGAAAACCTGCGCGGCCTTTTCGAGAGCGCCTCCGCGGAGGGGCGCTGGGACGCCGCGATCTCCCTCGGGCGCTCGCTGGCCAATGCGGAGCGAACCGACGCCTCGGAATGGGAGCCGGATTTCACCCTGGCTTTCGCGAGGCAAAGGCTGGACGAGGGCGACAACCTGAACGCCTTTCTCGCGGCGGCGCGGGCCCACGAGATGCGCCCGATTCCCGCCGAGGACGCTCTTCTCTTTATCGAGCGCGCGGTCGAGGGAAGGCAGCGCGGCACCGCGGCCTTTTTCCTCGCCGCCGCGGAGCGGGCGGGAGCCGCGGGGGCAGTGCCGGCGAGCAGCCGCGCGTTCGCCCAGGGCGTTGACACCCCCGCGGACATGCTGCAAGGCGTCGCGACGGTCATCGTGGACCGCGGGTTCAGGGCGGAAAGGGGCCGGGTTCACATCGACAGGAGCGGCGGCTCCGCGTTTTTCGTCGATGCCTCGGGGCTTTTGGTCACGAATTACCACGTGATTTCCAGCGAGGTTGACCCCACTTTCAGGGGCAACTCCAGGATGTTCATACAACTGGGCGGCAGCACGAGCCCGCGCATCCCGGCCCGCGTGATAGGCTGGGACAAAACCCTCGACCTCGCGCTGATCAGCGCCCCGGTCAGGAGCGAGTTTGTCTTTTCGGTGGTGAATCGGGCGATGCCAAGCGTTGGCGACTCGATTTTGGCGATCGGCTCGCCCCTCGGCCTTGAGCAGACGGTAACGTCCGGCATTGTCTCGGCGCTGGGCCGCCGCATCCTGCAAATCGGGGATTTCATGCAGATCGACGCGCCTGTGAACCCCGGCAATTCCGGCGGGCCCCTGGTTGACTCCGCGGGCCGGCTGGTGGGCGTGGTTTTCTCTGGCTTCATGCAGTTCCAGGGCTTGAATTTCGCCATTCCCGCGGAGCGGCTCGTCGCGGCCCTCCCAGCGCTGACGCAGGGCGGCAGGGCGGAGCGCCCCTGGCTGGGCACGGTTCTCACCGAGACTTTTTCCGGGGCTGAAATCATCTACGCCGCGCCCAACACCCCGATTTCGCGGCACCGCGTGCCCGAGGGCAACATCATCAGGTCGGTAAACGGCCAGGAGATCAGGGCCTCGCAGGGGCAGCTTATCGCGACCATACAAGACTCGCTTTTTCAGCTCCCGCCCGGCGAGCTCGTTGCGCTGGAGACCGTGGATCAGAACGGCGAGCTGCACCGCCACCTGATGATGACGGCCCTGCGCCCGGAGCTTCCGCTCATAAACGCCGCGAGGACGGACACGCGGGAGCGGCTCGTTACGCCCTTCTTCGGGATGATGCTTTCCCCCGGGACGGGGCGGGGGCGGTCCGCGCGCTTCCACGTCGAGAGGGTGGTCCGCGGCTTTGTCGCGGACGAGGTCGGCGTTTCGGAGCAGGACACCGTGGCGATCAGGAACTTCCGCGTGTTTGAAGACGAGGGCTTTGTCTTGATGGACATGAACATCCGAAAGCGCAACATGGGCTTCATGGAAATGCCCATGCAGGTTTTCGTCCCGATTGATACCCCGGACACTTTTTAAGCGAACCGGGAAGCCCGCCTCTCCCTGCGCGGACAGACCCAGGAACAATGCTTCAATAAGGCAAAATTGATTCCCGTGATCGCAGCTAATCTGCGGCAAGCTCCGCGGGTTTTATCGCCATAAAGCCCGCGGCCCCTATGCTAAAATCGACCTGCTCTTCCCAGGTGGCGAAGACCGTGTCCCCGACCGCGCCGATCCCAGTGTAGACGAAGCCCTCTGGCAGGGGCGGCAGGGAAAACTCGCGGGCGGATCGCAGCTCCGCGTGATCCCCCGCCTTTATGCTCAGGGCGTGGCCGCTCGGATCCGCGGCGAGGAGGAGGGCCGCGTATGCCGCCCCCGCGGGAAGCTCGCGGGAGAAAAACGCGCGCAGTTGCGGGCCTTCCCTGTCCGCCGAGAAATGACGGTCGCCGTGAAACTCTGGCGAGACCACGCTTGCCGAGCCCGCGCCGAAAGCGGCGAACGCCGCGGCAAGCATTTCCCGCAGCAGGGGCGGCGCGGCGGAAAGGGGCTCGGGGCGGGCGGCGTCGTGGAAGTCGTCGAGGTAGACGGGCTCGCCTTCCCGCTCCAGGCTTTCGGCGCGTAGCGTTACAATCTCCTGGCGGTCGGCGCGCCTCCTGGCGCGAAAGTACCAATGCCCGCCGCCGCTCCGGCGCAAAGCGTCCAGGTTCCAGCCGTCCTCCGCGGCGAAGGCGTCCAGCGAGGGAAGCGACGCGGCGCTGGGGGCCGCGGATCCCGCGTCGAAAGCCCACAGCCTGGGCGAGGGCGGGGGGAGGCGCTCGCGCAGGAACCAATCATTATGGTACAAAAGCGCGACGGGGGGGGAGCCGGGCTCCGGGCGGACGAATGCGGCGACGGTGTAATTCCGCCAGAGCTCGCCGCCCGCGGCGCGGTAAAGGCCGACGCCTTGCCCGCCCGCCCGCCAAGGCGAAAGGCGGACGAAGCCGTCGCGGTTTACCGCCATCAAAAGATCGCCGTCCTGCGCAAGCATGAACCGGACGTGCGGCGCGTGAGGCCAGGGGATGAGCGCCGCGGAATACCGCGCCGCCGCGATTGTCTCGATGTGGACTGGCCCGTCCTCGGCGAACTGAAACCACAGGGGAAATTCCCCCGCCTGCAACACTGCGATCGGCAAGACCGCCGTCGCCGGCTCCAGCTCCGCTGACCCCAGCGGAGCTGGGGCGGGATCAAGCGCGGTCGCCGCGTCAAGGTCGCCGGCGAAGCCCGCGTTGGCAGCGCCCTCTTCCGCGGGGCGCGAGCAGGAAAGCAAAAGGGCGATCGCAAGCGCGGCCATGCAAAGACAAAAGCGGCTCATGGGTCTATCCTCCACCTCACTGCGCGATGATGAACCCGCCGGTTTGCTCGAAGGTCTCGACGAAACCGGCTATGCCCCTGTAAATGCCCTCGACTATCCTGCGCAGGCTCGCGTCGTCGGTCATAAGGGTCGCGTCCTGCGCGTTCGTTACGAAGCCCATTTCCACCAGCACCGATGGCATGTTGCTGCGCCGCACGACGAACCACTCCTCCGCCTTCAGCCCGCGGTTTGGCATGGAGCCGCCCATCGCCGCGTCGAGGCCGTCAAGGATCGACTGCGCCAGCAGCACGCTTTCCGTGAGGAACGCTTCCTCCGTGAGAAGGTTCAAAATCCTGTGCAGGTAGGGGTCGTCGAACCGCGATGGGTCCAGCACCTGGCGCCGGTAGGTCGGGGGCAGGTGCCACACCTCGAAGCCCCTCGCGCTTCTGTTCACGGCGGCGTTGGCGTGCATCGAAACGAAGATGATGGCCTCGTTTTCCCTCACGGGGATGGAGTTGGCTATCTCGGAGCGATCCGCGAGGCTCAGGTATATGTCGCGCTCCCTGGTCATCTGGATGCGCTTGTCCGGGAAGCGCTGCGCGAGCATGTCCCTCAGCATCGCCGAGGCGCGCAGCACAATGTCGGATTCCCTGACGAGCTGCGTCCTTCCGTTGATGGCGTGGTAAGACACCGCGCCGGGATCCCTGCCCCCGTGCCCGGCGTCGATGACGATCGCGGCGATCCGGTAGTGGGCGTCCTCATCCGCGACACGCTCGAAGGCCCCCCGCGCCGTAGCGACGAAGGCCTCGGGGAAGACAAGCTCGCCCCGGTCGAGGAAGGGAAGGGGGACGGCGTAAACGTCCCTGTTGTTCAGCACGAGAAAGCCGCTGTCGCCCGGCGCGAGCGACGCGGAGAAAACGCCGCGGTGCCCGCCGACCGCGAACGAGCCCTCTTGAAAGAACGGGTCCCAGCGGAACTCCCCCTGCGCGCCCGCGGCCTCGCCGAGGATGCCCATCGTCTCGCTAAGGGTGAAGGCGCGCGCCGCGGTTTGCGCCCCGGCGGGCGACACGGCAAGGCCGAAGAAAAGCAGGATAAGGCAGGCGCGGAACGACCCCGCTTTTTTCCCGATCATTGCCTGAGGTACCTGGCGGGATCCCGCGTCTGCCCGCCCTGCCAAAGCTCGAAGTGGAGGTGGGGGCCGGTGGAAACCCCGGTCGTCCCGACCCAGCCTATGAGGGTGCCGGCCCTAACCTGCGTCCCCACCGCGATCCCGATCCTTTGCATGTGGCCGTACAGGCTCATCCAGTTTCCCGCGTGGCGAATCCTCACGAAGTAGCCCAGCACGCGGTCAAAGCCCGTCTCGACGACCTCCCCGTCCGCGGCGGCGAAAATCTCCGTCCCCATCGGCGCGGCGAGATCAACCCCGCGGTGGAAGTGCGGGTGCCCGCCGAACGGATCCGACCTCATCCCGTAGCCGCTCGTGATCCTGAAATTCAGCAGGGGGAACCGGAAAAACCCCGGGTTTAAAAAAAACGCCCTTTCCGGCTGGCTGAAGTCGTCGCCGGGAAAAAAGCTGAAAACGGTTCCGGCCCCCGCCGCCCCCGGGACGACGACGGCCGCCCATTCCTCCTCATACGCGGGGAAGCGGCTCGACGCAAGGAGGCGCTCAAGGTCGGAGGCCGGCTCGCCCGGCACGAAAATCCCCGGCGCCGATGGCAGGAGCAGGGTCATCCCCGGTCGCACGTCCGCGGCGCTTCCCAGGCGGTTCAGGCTGACCAGCGCGGAGAACGGTATGCTGCTGCGGGCGGCGATCGAGAGCAGGCTGTCCCCCTCGCGAACCGTGTAGCTGAAAATAGTGAGCGATTCGGCGATGGTCGCGACGGTTATGCCCTGTCTTCTGTTCAGGTTGAAAGTCAGCCTGCGGTTCGCTTCCACGTCCGCGATGTACTGCCTGAAAGCGTCGTCCCGCCTGTCCATCTGCGAGATGTCCGGGAAAGGGCCGTCGCGCGCCGGGACGCTCCGCGGCTGGCAGAGAATGAGTGTCGCAAATAAGGCAAGGGCGAGCCCCCCGCCGCGCCTGGTCATGGTTTCTCCGTTCTGCCCGAAAGCCTGACGCGGCTCTTCAGGGCGCATACTCTTATTATCGGCCTTTTGCGCGGCTGCTTTACTTGCGCGCCCGGCGCCGTCGGGGGAGCAGGCGTACGCGTACGCGGAGGGCATTTGGAGTGAAGCGACATGACCGACGCGGGCGGGCTGCGCACCCGCTGGCGGGCCGTAGGCCGGGAAACAATCCTTACAACAAAGCAAAATTGATTCCCGTGCCCTCGCCAATCCTCCGTGCATTTCCCCCGAAACCGTGCTACAATGAGGAGCCCCTGGGGAATTCGCGGGCTAGCCGGCAAGTTCCCCAGGCAAAACCGCAAGAGGAGCCGTCCTATGGACAAGATTCGGATCCGACTGACCGCGCTGGAAAACCAGGCCGCGCCCGCGCATGGCGCCCCTTTGATGGAATTCCATATAGACCAGGAAGTCCGCCGCGAATATGGCCTTGAGGGCAGCATTTTCGCGCTCACGGGCAACGTGATCCTCGCGGACATGCGAAAAACCCGCGAGCTGGCGGCGAAGTTCAACGCGAAGCAGAAAGCGGGCGGCGGCGGGCGATACGTCCGCGCGGGCGAGCTTTACGCGATGGGGCTCATCGACGAGATACTCCACTACGTCGTCGCGCTTTACCGAAGGCAGGTGCAGCCCAAGGCCTTCGACATGTGCCTCGAGCGGCTGGAAACCAGGCTCGGCGTGGACGGCACCGGCGGGCTGCTCGCCTCATTCTCGCGGCAGTTCCCCCCGAAGCAGGTCTACGCGGGCGAAAAGGGCATCGACGAGTACCTCCGGGGCTCGGACGCGGGCTGCTCCTGCCGCGCCCTCTCCCTCGAGGAAACCATGATGCTCTCCCTCGCGAACCTCAACCCCGCGTTCTCCCCCTTCCGCTTCCTTTTTGACGATTCGAGCCTCGCGGAAAAAACCGTCTATCCCGCGGCCATCGAGGAGCTGAAGGCCCACTTCAAAGACCTGCCCGCATTCGGCCCCTCCGGGCAGAGCCTCTGGGACATGCTCCGCGCGCCCGCCCTTGCGTCCGACTCGCTCAGCGGGCAGCTCGAATACATGCGCAAGCACTGGGGGCTGCTCGTCGAAAAGTTTATGTCAAGGATGCTCATGGGAATGGACATCATCAAGGAGGAAGAGAAGCCCTACTTCGGCGGCGGCCCCGGCCCCGCGGAGGTGATGAGTTTTGCGGGGCTCGACGAGTACGAGCGCTTCAGCCCCGACCAGGACTGGATGCCGCGGACCGTGCTGATGGCGAAAAGCACGCTGGTCTGGCTGTTCCAGCTCTCGCAAAAATATGGCAGGGAAATTAACAAGCTCGACCAAATCCCTGACGAGGAGCTTGACGAGCTTGCGCGCCGCGGGTTCACAGGGCTTTGGCTGATCGGGCTGTGGGAGCGCAGCAGCGCCTCGCGGACGATCAAGCAATGGACCGGCAACCCCGAGGCCGCGGCTTCCGCGTACAGCCTTTACGACTACGACGTCGCGTGGGAGCTGGGCGGATGGGGCGCGCTCGGTAATCTCCGCGAGCGCTGCATGAGGCGCGGGATTCGCCTCGGCTCGGACATGGTGCCGAACCATACCGGCATCGACAGCAAGTGGATGGTCGAACACCCCGACCGCTTCCTGCAATTGCCCTACCCCCCCTTCCCCACCTACAATTACAATTGCGGCAACCTTTCCGGCCGCGACGACATCACCGTGCAAATCGAGGAGCATTACTTCGACCGCACAGACGCCGCGGTCGTCTTCAAAAGGATTGACAACAATTCAGGCCATACGCGGTACATCTACCACGGCAACGACGGCACGTCCATGCCGTGGAATGACACCGCGCAAATCGACTTCCTCAACCCCGAGGCCCGCGAGGCCGTGATCCGCACGATCATCGGCGTTTGCCAGCAGTTCTCGATCGTGCGCTTCGACGCGGCGATGACCCTCGCGAAGCGGCACATCCAGCGCCTGTGGTACCCCGTCCCCGGCACCGGCGGCGCGATCGCCAGCCGCGCAGAGCATGCGATCTCGAACGACGAGTTCAACGCGCGCATCCCGGACGAGTTCTGGCGCGAGGTGGTCGATCGCTGCGCCGCGGAGGCCCCGCACACCCTGCTCCTCGCCGAGGCGTTCTGGATGATGGAAGGCTACTTCGTGCGCACGCTCGGGATGCACCGCGTGTACAACTCCGCGTTCATGAACATGCTGAAAAACGAGGACAACGCGAAGTACCGCGCCACGATCAAAAACACGATGGAGTTCGACCCCGAAATCCTCAAGCGCTTTGTCAATTTCATGAACAATCCCGACGAGGACACCGCGGTCGCGCAGTTCGGCAAGGGCGACAAGTACTTCGGCATTTGCACGCTGCTCGTAACGATGCCCGGGCTCCCGATGTTCGGGCACGGGCAGGTCGAGGGCTTCGAGGAAAAGTACGGCATGGAATACCGCCGCTCCTACAAGGACGAGGAGCCGGACGGGTACCTTGTGGACAGGCACGATCGCGAGATCTTCCCCTTGGTCAGGCGGCGCGCGCTGTTTTCCGGCAGCGCGGAGTTCAGGCTTTACGACCTGTACACCGAGGGCGGCGGCGTGAACGAAAACGTCTTCGCGTATTCCAACCGCGCCTGGCTTGGTGGCGGGCAGGAGCGCGCGCTAATTTTCTTTAACAATTCTTTCTATGAGACTGCGGGCTGGATCAAGGTGAGCGATCCCGCGATCCCGCAGGGCAACGGCAGCCGGCGGCGCGACAACCTCAGCGAGGCGCTCGCGCTTCACGACGACGACGCGCACTTCACGCTGTTCCGCGACCAGCGCTCGGGGCTTTGGTACATCCGCTCTTCAAAGGCGATCTGCGAGAACGGCTTTTTCGTCGCGCTCAAGGGCTACGAGGCGCAGGTCTTCATCGACATTCACGAGGTCGCGGACGACGGGAAAGGCCGCTGGGCGCGCCTGAACCACGACTTGCAGGGCCGCGGCGTCAGCGACCCGCACGCCGCGATCATGGACATTTACCTCGGCGACTTTTACCACCGTTTCACAAAACTATTGCGCGCTGAAACTGTTGCGCGCCTGCACAAATTTTTCGTCGCGGGCAAGGCGGACAAGTCCGAGGTCGAGGCGTTTGTTGCGTCGATCAAGGAAACCGCGGTAAAGTACTTCGACTCGGTGCGGCACTTTATCGCGGGCGCGGATGGGAAGTTCGAGCCCTGGATAGCGCCGGGCAGCGAGGAGGGTATGCCCGCGGAGATTGAGCGGGTTGGCAACAAGGATTTGTGGGCGGAATTTGCGGCTTACGTGGAAAGGCTGATTTGGATCGCCGATTACGCGAAGGCCGGGAAGAAAACGCCCGCGGATCGGTTGCTGGGCGAGCTCGCGCGGGAAATCAAGGACAAGCAGGCTGTTTGCGCGGCGGCGCTGGCGTACGGGCTGCTCGCGATACTGCGGCCGATTGTCGGCAAGGGCGCGGACGGCAAAGCCGACGAGGGCGAGCTTGCCGTGAATCTCGCGTTCGACCACTGGGGGCTGGGGCGCAAGCTTGCGGAGCAAATCGAGCTTTTCGGCGCGGCTGGCGCTGACCCGCGGCGGATTGCGGAAATAAGCAAAGCCGTGCTGCGCAGGATTAACTGCGAGAGCGGTTGCGCGTGTTGCGACGGCAGCGAGGCCGCGGAAGCGCCCTCCGAAGCGGCGCATTGCGCGGCGGCGTTCATCGAGGCGAATTACTTGCAGGACGATTTCCGCGCGCTTATCGGCGTGAATACTTTCAACAACGTTACCTGGTTCAACAAGGAAGCCTTCGAAAGCGCCGTGTTCTTCGGCAAGCTGCTGATGCTGCTGGAGGCTTGCCCGTGGGTGGGCGGCAGGCGGCAGTCCTGGCTCGACCGCGCTGCGCGGATCGGCGAGGTCGCGGAGGCGCTGGAGGCGGCGAAGGCCGCGTCGGGTTACAAGCTGGGCGGCCTGCTGCGAGTGCTTGCGGGGGAAGAAGAAGGGGAAACCGCGGATGCTGCCGGCGGCGAAGGCGGGGGCAAAAAGGCGAAGGGCAAAAGGAAAAATAAGGGGGGCACATGAAAAAGACATTAGTCATCGTAGCGCTGATCGCATGGGGCTTTGCCTTCGCATCGTGCCAGAACAGAGCGCCGACGGCGCCTGGGCAAACTTCGGAGCTTCAACCAGTTGTGCCATCGAACTTCGCGCGCGTATCGGACGAAAATTTCTTGTACGTGAGCCGGCACCTCGTAACGCAGGGCGAATGGATTGCCGTGATGGGCGCGAATTCAGGCGATCGTTTTAGACCCGATCCAGGAATGCCGCCGGAAACAGACAGGATGAGCCTTCCCGCGGAAATGGTGAGCTGGTACGACGCGCTTGTTTTTGCTAACATGCTTAGCATGGCAACGGCAGGGCTGACCCTGGCATACGAACTGCCCGACGTCTGGCCAAACCCAGCGTCGTGGTCTTCCGACCCCGCGGACTGGGGTGACGCGCCGGCAAGCCCAAGCCGTTGCGACAGGTGGGATGCCGCGCGAATAGTCGCTGGCTCCAACGGGTACCGCCTGCCTACAGATGCGCAGTGGGAGTCCGCCGCGCGCGCGGGGGGCTTCGCGCTTTCCGAGAGCGACGCGACCGAAAATGCCGGGACGCAAGAAGCGGGGCGGCAGAGGCCAAGCCTCCTTTACGACAACGTGGGGGAATGGGTGTGGGATTGGTATGGCGCGGATGGCCGCGTAGTTCGCACTTGGGATCGGTTCGCAACGGATGCGGAGGCTCAAATCGCGCGTAGGGGCAGGCTTCATCCGTCCGCTCGGGGGCTCAACCTTGGCTTTCGCCTTGTTCGCCCCTAGCTTGCAGGGGCGAAAAGGGCTAGTATGAAAATATTATTGCACCATACCGCTGGCAAATACCTGTCCCGCTTAAACGCGACTGACAGAGACCGCATAAATGCGGCCCTGGATGGCCTCAAAAAAGAGCCTCCAGAGGGAGACATAACATGGGCGAAGGGCAAAAGGAAAAAGGGATGAGGCGGCATGGAAAAATTTTGGTCATCGGGGTCTTCCTCCTCGTGAAAACCCCGCTGTTGCTCTTTTCGCAAAACGTTTTTCTCGAGCTGAACCTGAACAATCAGTCCCTGCGGAACGCCGCGCTCCCCGCGGTCTACAGAACCAACCTCGACATCTTCAGGGCGATCGAGCGCGCGGGAAACGACAACCGCATAAAAGGGATCGTGCTAAACCTTTCGGCGTTCAGCGGCAGGCACGAAACCATGTGGGAGCTGCGGCAGGCCCTCGAGGAATTCAGGGCGAAGGGGAAAAAAATTGTCGCGTTCATTAGCTACGCCAACCTTAACCTCTATTACCTCGCGACCGTCGCCGACCGAATCGTGATGGACGACCAGGGCACGATGCTCTTGCTCGGCTACGCCTGGGGCAGGGGCTATGCGCAGCGCGGGCTGGAAATGCTCGGCGTGGGCGCCCGCGAGCTGCGGTACTTTGAGTACAAATCCGCCGCGGAAACGTTCACCCGCGATTCCATATCCGACGCGGATCGCAGGCAGTACGGCGAGTGGCTGGATGACATCATGGCCGTTACCCGCGAGGCGATAACGGCGGCGCGCTCCTGGACCGACGAGGAATTTTACTCGATCATTAACAATGATTTTCTGCTGTCGGCGAGAGGCGCGCTTGCGCGGGGGATCGTTGATGCCGCGGGCAGAAGGCAAGCGGTCATCGATGCTGTAAAGGAAATCTCCGGCGGCAAAGATCCCGCCTTCGTCATTTTTGGCGATCCCGAATCTAGCATCACCGGTTCCAAGCGGCCTTACGTGCTGGGCAGAGTCTCGGGCGGGCGAAGGGGCCGCCGCCCGCCGGTAATCGCGGTGATAAACGCGAACGGCGTGACTGACATGGAGCGCGGAATGGCGGCGCGAACCCTGGCGCGCACCATCGAAGAAACGTCGCAGCGAAGGCGCACCAAAGCCATCGTGCTGCGGATCAATTCCCCCGGCGGAAGCGCCGAAGCCGCGGATTACATCGCCGAGGCCGTCAGAAGAGCGCGGGAGCGTATGCCAGTGGTGGTGTCGATGGGCGGCGTCGCGGCTTCCGGCGGCTACTGGGCAAGCATGAACGCGAACCACATCACCGCCTCGCCGATAACGATCACCGGCTCCATCGGAGTCATCGCGACCTGGTTCTACGACAGGGGCCTCGCCGACAGGCTTGGGCTCACAATGGAGGTGATGCAGCGCGGAAACCACGCCGATCTCATGACCGGGATCATCCTGCCGCGAAGGGATCTTAACGAAGCGGAACAAGCGCGCTTCCGCGAATATATTGTCGCCCATTATGATATTTTTACCGCGAAGGTTGCGGCAAGCCGCGGCATGGAAATAGAGCAAGTCGAAGCCGTCGCCCAGGGTCGGATATTTTCTGGTCTTGGCGCACTGAATGCCGGCCTTATTGACAGCATTGGCGGGCTTAATCACGCCGTCCGCGTCGCGAGGGAGCTTGCCGGGATTCCCGAAAACCAGGGCGTGGTCTTCGAGCAATTGCCGCGGCCCAGTTTCTTTGACAGAATGATGATGCGCTTGGTAAGGATGAGAATCTCAAACAGGGGAGCGGCGATGACCGCGGCTTTCCCGGCAGCCGGGAACATGGCGGGCGTGGAAGCCGCGCTGCTGATGAACGAGCTGTTCATTCCCGCACACATGCTGGAAGAGCTCCGTTTCCGGATAACGCACAACGGGCGGGCGATACCGATTCTTCCCATGGATAGCTGGTCGGCGACTGGCGCTGGCGGGGGAAGGTAGCGAGCCTTTTGCGAAACTGAGTTTTCGCAAAAGGCCGCGAGCGCCAAGATGGGACGCGCAACATGCTGCAAACACCAGAGAAAGAAATTGCCGCCGCTGGTTTCCCCGTGTACTTTCACGGTTTCAGCGCCATCGATTCGTACCTTGAATGCGGCGCGCCAAACGCCTTTCACATTTTATGCGGCGCGGATCTCGCCGACCTTGCGCGCATCTTTGAAGGGCTAAGGTACCCCGGCGCGTCCTTCGCCGACGCAGCCCTCGACCTAAACGGAAAAACCTGGTACTTCCGCTGCGACGATTGCGACGACGCGGAAAACCCGCGCCAAAGCCGCGCATCGTTCGGCTTTCTCGATTTTTACCTGGACTGCAAAACTGGCCGCTACCACGACCCCAATGGCATATCCCCCATCCTGCGCGGCATCAAAGACAGCGCCAAAAAAGGCGAGCCCAGAAGCTCCCCAGAAACCCGCGGCATCCTAAAAAACTTTAATCCCCGCGCCGATCCGTGCCGCACCGTTATCGACGGCGCGATGATCCTTGCGCGCTATTTTCCCGAGACCAGCACCCGCGAGATAAATTCCGCCGCCAATAAATTTCTCGCGCAATGCGAAGGCGCTTCCAGGAGCCATGCCCTAAGCCAGCCCCTTGGTCCTCCCCCCTGCGCGGAGGAACAGCGATTATTGTTAGTGGAATTACTAAGCGCCCCATCTCCCGCGCCTGGCTTTGAGCTTCTTAAAAGCAGCGGCTTTATCGCCGCATACTGGCCAGAGCTGGCGGTGATGGATGACGTGGATCACTCAAAAGAATTTCACCCCGAAGGAAACGTTTGGAAGCACACCATGGAAACCCTTCGCTACCGAAAGCCAGCGGGGCAAGCCGCAGGCTTTGATCTGCGCCTCTCGCTCGGGCTTTTGCTGCACGATGTGGGCAAGCCCCTTTCGCAGACCGCCAGCCACCGCCGCTTTGACGGTCATGCGCAGCTCGGCGAGACGCAAGCGCGCCGCTTCCTGGGACGGCTGGGCTTTGACGCCCCGCTGATCCGCGACGTCTGCTATCTCGTGCGGAACCACATGCTGCCAGCCGCGCTGCCCCGCCTCCCCCTGTTCCGCACTGGCGAGCAAATGGCCTCGCCCCTGTTCCCCCTTTTGATGGAACTGTACCGCTGCGACGAGTCCTCGTCGTTCAAAGGCCTCGATGGCTACTACCAGAGCAGCGCCGCATACCAGTCATACCTGAGGCACCGCCGCAACCCCTACCGTTCCGCGGACGGGAAAAAACTCGGGCGAGGGTGAAGCCGTTTTATAGCGCGCTTTATAAGTTTTTCCGCAATCTCCTTGCAAAGCGCTTGACACGAAACGCTAAATCCTCGACACTAAGGTATGGGTTTTGCGCCTTGTATGCAAGAGGATTTATATGTTGCGCCGTAAATTGCTAAATGTGTTAAGCATATTCAACGCAGCAGTGAACACATTGTACTTGGTCAGGTTTTTCGGGGTGTTTCCGCCTGAAGAAGTCGTTTATGGATATGTGCCGTGGTTTATGTCGTTCACACTACCTAATATTGTTTTTACATTGTTATCATGGATTCTTGTATATTCATTGTTAAAAAAACATGATGCTTTAGCAGCCTTAGCAGGACTGTTAAATGCTGGGGGCTTGATTTTCCATGCATTAATAGGTTTAATGTTTGGCTTTTATTCGGGCTTTCTAAAAACGATGACATTTAACGCAGTATTTGAAATCGTAGTTTATGCATATGGTTTATCTCTCGCCGC
>Ga0123355_10008123_pt1 | contig 15840 bp, 8 predicted proteins | sample TergutEmb28metaG_3_FD_89872 | JGI IMG/M metagenome (GOLD analysis project Ga0123355, IMG submission 89872) | Embiratermes neotenicus P1 segment gut microbial communities from Petit-Saut dam, French Guiana - Emb289 P1 | ecosystem: Host-associated > Arthropoda: Insects > Digestive system > Gut ...
CGCACGGCACCAACCGCATCGTACACACGACCTAAGCAGCAGCTCTCAAGACCACCACCCATCCAAAATCTCGGTGCGAAAAACCATATGCTGCAACTCAACATCTAATGCTCCTTATGATGGGCGTATGTACCTGAAACATGTCGAGCTAAGAATACATCAATAAAATTACCTAGTTGCAACAAGTTGGCATTTCACTTTATTTCATGAGGAAGATGCGCGGTCAAACAACCCTCAAGGTACTTAGTTTTACTTAATGTTTTTTGGACCGTGCATCGTGATATATTTGTGCAATAAGAATCCACAGAATGCACTAATTACTTTCAATTTCTTTCAATAACTAACCTCTACATGACGTATACCAATTACTGTATATGCAGAGTAGTACCTTCTGATGATGAGCAGTAAACCTGGTCGAAATATGTAGAGGTTAATTTTTGAAATATATTGAAAGCAAATAGTGCATTATGTTGGTTCTTATATCACAAATAATTAGTTATAATTTTAATTGTAATTTAATTTTAACCTTCATATTTTATACATACTTTTTTGATGTGATTTTCCGTGAATTTGTTACATAATAAACGGAAACATGTCGGAAATATAATATTTCAAGTGTACAACCTATGCATTGCAATATTGTGCTTATTGTTGGTGATTTTATTATAATTCTAAATTAATGCATGATATGACCTGTAATAAAAGTGGCCCGTTTAATTCCTGTCCCTGATGCGGAAGCTCAGCATGTTTAAGTCAACCGGACCGTAGTGACTCAGCACGGACTTCGGAAACACGTTGTGATGCCAAACTCTGAAAGTCTCGTCTTGTCGCTTGTGCTGTTTTATCGTTGGGAGTGCCGGTTCTGCTCCGTTACAGACACTTGGGTCCAACTCCCGCCTCGCCAGCTGTGTCTTTTCCAAACTGCACCTTTACATAGCCTAGATGCACTTTACGAAATTACTTTCTTCATGACAATGTGAGTGTGACTGTAATGCTCCACTATTATACGTCACTTCGTACCTCCATGCAACTTCAAATTGAACATCATTTTATGAAATATATTTATCTCTCTTCTCCACGTCTCCGAATTTCTTCCATGGCATCAGTCATGGAATAAGCACAACCATTCGCATTCAACAAGCAAGTTGGTTGATCAGTAGTGCTTGCAAGAGTACACAAGACGTAATTCTGTTCGCTTGAAATCTATACGTAACTATCAGTCATGTTCCTTGAGACCTTTTAGTTTTCTGAAGGGACAGTACGTTCAAATAAACCACTATCAGCAGTTTTTAGCCTCTCCACCGACATTATAACAGTACTCCTCCATTTTTGTACTTTGCTGTACCCTTCTTGCATTTTACAGTTTTTAGGCGCGTTAGCAAAATTGCGAAAGTCATTATTAGCTTCGTCATGTCTGTCCGCCTGCCCGGGCGTCCGTCCGTCATTCGGTCTGTCAGCATGAAGCAACTTGGCTACCATTGGGCATATCTTCACGAAATTTTGTTTGAAGAATTTTTTCGAAAATCTGTCGAGAAAATGCAAGTTTTATTAAAATCAGACAAGCATAACGGACACCTTACATGAAGACCAGTATACATTTTTGTCACATCTCACGCATGTCTTCTTAGAATGAAAAATGTTTCAGACAAAAATTATAGAGAAAATCAAAACATACATTTTGTGTTCAATAACTTTTTTTTTCGAAAAATCCTTCCTTTTTTGAGTTAATGTGGAAATATATTGTATAGCTGGACAGACCACCGATGACAAAGTGGCGCTTGCACATCGCATGCTGGGTACCTAAGGCTACGAACAAAACCTCAGAATATGTACTACTCATTGCTTTTGCACTGCAAAAATGGTCGCATGAACGCGCCTCGCTGTTACGTTATACGTATACTGTCTTGTGTTTCATACACAGTGCTTTTAGTGCAGCGTTACCCAAATTGTAGGGCCACTTAGGCTGCCGAAGATGCCCATAACTCTGTAGTGGCCCAATTGTAACTTGATGTCGTATCTGCAAGATGCAGGTCCTTGTCTAACGCTCATACTAATGCACTCAGTAAAATGACCACATCTTAAGGAACACCCAGGGTTGTTACCGTATCAACAACATTGCACAACTGTACTCTTTCCTAAGCCAGTTTCATCCTATCCACATCCTAACAGCGTGTAACTAGCATCGCTTTCTTCATCTCTCTTGAGAGGCTAGCAAACCTTCAGTCGGTAAAATGGCCTCCTTTTATGTATCTCACGGCGTCATTAATACGTTCACGACAACTGACCGCTTGAGTGTCCTGAGCCACTTAAATACTCTCCACTTCCTCCAGCCACATTTCTTTAACTGCTGTCCTTGTAATGTAGATATATAGATCCTGTTTACAATATCCTACTGTATTCTGTCACTAGTAGTATACGGCCTGATCGCGCTGTCTGGCTTCTTGTATAATGTTTATTTATATCTTAAATCTTGGAATTTAGACCCACAATTTGGATGAGTGTTTTGGTCAAGCGTATGAACCACTGACTGAGCAGTGACAGTCGCAATCATATTCGTATTCCAGAGCACACAGGGGAAATTCCGAGTATTTGAACTAGAGATGAGCCGTCTGGACATGAATGGAATCTCCATAGTACCGTCATTATAGCAGAGAAACCGAGGAAGGCAGAGAGAGAGAGAGAGAGAGAGATGTGGGCACATTTTCAAAGCTCTGTCGTTGTATTTGACCACCCCCGAGAGAGGAGAGGGAGTAGTTGCAGCACACCAGGGAAATCCTTGTCGTTCCACCAACTGCGAAGCATCACATTCTGTACTTGATTTTCCTCAGTACAAAATAGAGTGTTCAGTAAACAGACCAACTACCAGAAGCCTATTCCTGACGTATGACGTCCCATATCGTTCTATAATGTATTTACTTTATCCTTGTGTAAATAAAATACAGTTCAAGACGTCTGTACATATAAGCGTACTATTCTGGCCACATTGGATGCTTGGATGCACTCACTCGAGCACTACCGGTCTGGTAAACGAGGGGCTTCGCTTTTGCATTTCCTAGAGTAAACAAAGCTCTCTCGAGACGGCGCTCCTCTGTCCGGTCGTTCTTTGCTAAACACAGTCGCCCTCTATCTAGGAGAAAATGTTGACATATTAGGTATGAAGATTAAGAAATTTAATCGCAGTTCTTGGTCGTAGATATGCAAAGTTGTAAGTGAAAAGTCGTGTTAACTGCAGCATAATGTTGGTGTGATCCCGTTAACAGACAAAACCGCACAACTACGTTCGCGTGCTCAGCATGATCTTTGACAGGTGTCCTATATTTTGAGCGTGAAATAAACGTGCAGACTATAATTTACCAGCCATTTGCTTGTGTATGATCGTACCTCTCACGCAACGAGAACCGCACAGGACTTGTGAGAATTTCAGAAGGAGTTCCAATGGTAATATCAGGAGGGTGGAGAGATTATACAGTGGAGAGCTGTATTATTTGTAATCTTTATGACGTGTTATTAGGACGATCCAGTCAAAGATAGACGAGTGGAAAATGCAGCATGAATGAGAAATTGAGAAATGCATAGGGAAGATTAGTCGGAAAACCTGAAGGATGAGACAGATCTACAGACTCTATCGTAGATGGAAGGATAATGTGGAAGTGAATATTAAAGCACCATCATTTGAACTGCAGCCATATCACACAGATTTGAAACAGCAGGCTCACATTAGTGGAACCTCGGTTTTCATAAAAGGAGAAGATTTGACGTTCTTGATGAGTGATCCAGTAAAATATTTTGTACCAGTTAGTTAGTTAGTTGGTTAGTTATTCGGTTTGTCGTTTGGTCTGTCGTTCAGTACGTCAGTAATATCGTCTTTATATTTACCGTCCGTCCTTGTTGCATCTGACATGCTGAATACTGTGCCGAAATATTTCCGTGATTGCTTGACTAATTTGCTTAGAGTACATCAAAGCGTCGGGTCTGGAAATAATTCATAATTGAAGAGACCACGATTGTAATATCACACTACTATCGCAAGCTTCAAGGGTAGCTGTACATGAGTACTGAACATATGTGACATGATTTATGGCCTGGAGAGACGAAATATTTGGATATATGTATTTTCAGTTACATCCTTTCGAGAACCGCAAATCTCCCTCCTCTTTCTTTGCTTTGAATTAACTAGGAGACCATAAAACATGTCCGATTCAGAAATGTTTGTCCATACAACTCTCAAGCCTCTGTAGCATTACGTTTATTTCCGTATTTATTCAAATCACACCTCAAAGTAAACATATTCTGTCTTTTATATTTATGGTCCCGTGCATCGCTGATCTACATTAATAATTATCCAACGAGATGCAACACAAAGCAGTCTATTTATTATTCTGCAAGTTCACTCTACATGTTTCGGGTGTCAACCACATCCATCATCAGGAGTACAAAAACTGTAACTACAGCCTCCGGTACTGGTCATATTTTTGTGCAGCTACCTGCCTCCAAAGTGACCAAACTTGGCCACGTTGGAGGGAGTACTAGTACCAGTACCGGAGACTGTAGTTGAAGTTTTGTGTACTCCTGATGGCGGGTGTGGTTGACACCCGAAACGTGTAGAGTGAACTAGCAGAATAATAAATAGACTGCTTGATATTGCATCTCGTTGGACAATTATTAATACATAACTGTCTTCATCAGACCATCTGATTGTTTATGTTCATGGACATAGTAGCTGTTTATTTTTAAAATAATTCGAATCACATAAATAAATTTTATTAGCAAAGTTCAGAGGTTTTTGGAGGGTAAAATATATGCTGCTTACAATAAATATCTTGCTTTAAATATGAATACTTCAATCGAAGAAAATCTCTGTGGAAGAGCTTATGTTTCTTTTAGTATTGAAAGTGACAAGCAAGAAGATCTGTTTGCAAGCCAGTAAACCTGCAACTTATCGGGGAGTTTGACTATTCATTCTGAGAAATTTTGTGGTTCCTCTGAATCCACCACGCAAATTGCAAGAGTATAATCAAATTACACTGCGACAGCTTTCTTGGACATAATTTACAGCAAGCTGTCCGTGTCGTACTTCGACGCTGTTGATCTGTGCTGTTGACAGCATCGTTAAATACAACACGAATGAATACACCGTTCTGTACATTTGTCATCATATCGAATGGAATGTAAGTCTCGATTTCTGGCTGTGACTGTAGTCACTTGCTCCGAGTGTTTCTGCTTTGATTCACACGGTTGGAGCGGTGGTTGGGTTCTCTTTGGACCCCCAACTCCTAGCCCTGAGGGCACAGTGCACGAACAGTTGCCTATCTCCCATGCTATCTCTCTCCTCTCTGCTACGAGGTCCGTGCAAAGCACAAAAAGAATTCACTTCACAAGTAATTCTCCGATATACTTGACGTAACAGGTTTCGCTTCTTCTATACACCGAGACATCACAATCTTATCATCATTCCGCTTTCTTGTCTTCTGCTCTTGTATGTCGATTTCTTACCTTTCTCTTCTGCGGTGTGTTTTGTGGTTTCCACAGACCTACTCCTATCTCCTGCTTTGCTTAATATCTTTAATATCCTCCTTGAATTAGCTAAGTTATGGCATCAAGAAGCATCGTATTTTCTGAAGAGAGTACTATAAAATGATATCCATTACATAACCATACAAGTGACATTCAAATAATGACATATAATAGGTTTTTAGGTTTTCTTGACAGTAAAGTAAATGGTTTTGTTTACCGTATCGGAGATCTTGTATTCCGAATTGAGTTATTTAGAAATAAGTTTGTGAATTCCAGGAGAAACATCGGGTATGCGGTATCTCACATTAATTAATCCATTGCGTGATGATGGAGAAACTTCACTTTTGACGAAACAACCAGAATAAAAATTGTTAATGTATGTTTAGAATCCAGATAACAAACCTAAACAACTCAGAATATCCAGATGGATTTATTTATTAACTGAAATTGCAAGCAGTCTGTTCTGGTCTGGTAATGTTGGTATAGAAAATATTCCTACGCCCAACCGCCGTAAATGAAAATGTCTGCAAATGTCGCAAGCCTGCAAAGCCTCTGGAATATCAGTATTGTATTTAATAATATTGTTCTGGTAAGTTTATGTGGTTAAATCTCTAATTAGTATAGCCATAGCAGTACTTGAATCTTCAACAACACTAATACCCACGCCCGCCATTGGACATTATCTTGGTACTAGTTCAGTCCACTTTCCATTTTCATAACCGAATTTTCTAAGGTTTATTTTAATTTGGGCCACCCCTCCCCCGCCCCTCTAATCCTTTATCTTTTAAGTGCGCATTTTCCAAGATGTTACACTATCAAACGCATACACACGTGAAGAATAAAAAACCAACTAGATGCCACTTGATATTTTATTGCTCTTCTTATAGGCTCTACATGTTTCAGGCACTACTATGCCCATCATCAGGAGCTCGCGACTATAATGTTGATTACAACATTTTTTTAAAATTATTTATTAGCCATCAGATCGTTTGGGTTTACACAATCTTTAATCTAATTTGCTATCCTGTTATGTAGTCTTGATAGGGTGACCGTCCAGCGATGTCACCTTAGTCTTGAGGGTCGGAGGTCCAGCGTCTTTTTAACCTTCTATTTCTCATCGGTTGTGTTAGTGTCTCCACTAGTGAGTTGTTGTTGTTGTTGTTGTTGTTGTTGAGGTGATTACCACATTGGTCGTTTCTTTCTTGGTTTGCTGTAGGTTTGAGGTTAGGTGCGGTTAGGCTGGAATTAGTGTCCGGGATACTGGGTGGGTGGGTGGGTGGATGGGTGGGTGGATGGATGGAATCACAAAAGACCTGTAAATAAAGTGACTACTTTGCTGAGTGTAATATAAGGAGTGACAGTCGAAACAACCTGAACAACACATTGATATTTGGTGTAGTCAGGGTCTTTCTGACGGATTTTCCCGTCACTTATTGCTCATTGCCCAAATCAGCTACTGAACTACTAAGAATTATGGCTGTCTTTGCTGTAGACAACTTGGTAGTACGTTAGTAAGTCTACACTGAACGATACACAGCAGAGATGTAGTGTTAACATTCCCGCTTCATTTTTTCAGAAACGCAGGGATCCAGTTTTGAGCCAAACACAGACATTCCTCAGTCCTATTATGGCCCTCTCCAGTTATTTACGTCTACGTTATTTGAAGGTGGGGGCACAGGCGTGTCTTTCTATGTTCTTTTCGCGTTCAGAAATATCCTTCTATTCGACCACATATAAATATTTGAATGGAAATACCGTCTATGCTTTTCCAATGGACATTCATTCAGTCTGCAACGAGCATTATATCAACCGTTAAGATTACGAAAAGCAAGCTGTGAATAAATCAGTCATTGTTTTTTTCCAGTTAACATTGCAATCTTCTTCTGTAACAAGTCGGGTAAAGGCGAACAGTCGCAGTCAGCGAAACACTTCCTAATCGAGATTCAGACTTCAAGCTGTGGCAGCCACCTGTCTTTGAGATGCATCCTGTAGCTGCTGCCATGTAATGTTATTCATGGCGGCGCCCACTGATGTGCGAACGGTATGCTGCTGAAAGTGATTGAGATTTGCGGCGAGGATCAGCTACCTGCATCAGTCCAAAGGGCACAGCACCCCAGCAGCTGCTAACCACATTGACTCGACTTGGAAATGTACCACAAAGCGTACCAATAACCGTACAAAATGTCACGTTTGGACACATTAGGCCCTTGCATTGTGCTCTAAATATTTCCTGCGTTCTGTGGGCTTATATAAGCGTTTCTCAGAGGAGGGGTCGCGGACCGCAAACGAACCGGTAATATTAACTGACAGAAAACTGCAAGTTGATTTTTTTTCGATATTGGATAAAAGTCAGATGTTGAAAATTTTAATAGTTCAGTTTATTGCTTAATATTTGACAGAATTACCTGCAGGGAGGGAATATTTATCTTACAAAGTGATATCCTCACTGACACAACAGGGTTCTTACTGTTAGGCCAGTATATCCCGTGTGCCATTCACAATATCCAGTGTGACCTACACGAAATCCGCAGCAATATTTACTTTACTAACGATTAGCATACACAATGTTCTGCACAGGAAAATGGGCGGCATTAAGTTCGGTAAAATTGGAGGCCAAGATTTAGGTCTGTCGTAATCACATTACTCTTGCTGCTGCTGCTGCTGCTGCTGCTGCCGCTGTCGCCGCCGCCACCGCTGCTGTTTTTTGTTGCTTTTTTGTTGTAGATGCTGCTACTGTTGCTGCCGTTTGTGTTCTTTTTGCTGTTATTGCTGTTGTTTCTGTTGATGCTGTTGCTATTGTTGTTGCTGCTGTTGCTGTTTTGTCGCTGCCGCTGCCGTTGTTACTGTTTCTGTTGTTGTTGATGATGATGATGATAATGATATTGCTGCCGCTGCCGTTGTTCTGTTGTTTCTGTTGATACTGTTGCTGTTGCTGCTGCTATTTCTATGGCTGTTGGTGCTGTTGCTGTTGGTGCTGTGCTCTTGCTGCTGCTGTTGCTGTTATTACTGCTATTTCTGTTGCTGGTGGCCCTGTGCTGTTGCTGTTGCTGCTGATATCGCTGTTGTTGTTGCTATTGTTGCTGTTGCTGCTGCTATTTCTATGGCTGTTGGTGCTGTGCTCTTGCTGCTGCTGTTGCTGTTATTAATGCTATTTCTGTTGCTGGTGGCCCTATGCTGTTGCTGTTGCTGCTGATATCGCTGTTGCTGTTGCTACTGTTGCTGTTTCTGTTGCTACTGGTGGTGTTATTGCTGTTACTGCCGCTGTATTCTTGCTCCTGCTGCTGTTTCTGTTGTCGTCGGTCAGAAACAGACGGACTAACAACACTTGTTACTGGGAGCCACCTTTTTGGAAACAGCCATGCCATAACTTTGTGCTGAAGCTTCGGAAACTTAAGTATTCAAGTATGTTGAGTTTTGTTCCTAAATGCACTGCCTTGTCGGATATATAAGGGATCCGTACATACTGTGGCAAGTTGCACCACGCCATACGTTAACCCTCGTTTCGCTCTCAAGTTCTTATGCACCGTGGCGACCTTGAATGTGCCGTGCAATTAACTACGATAAACTTCCACGTATGCTTGACACTGGTGTCACCGACGAGCGATGTGCAATGTTGCCGCTGTGTTTTATAACGTTGTATTTTTCCCGTAGCCAAACTGTTGGTCCATAATAACACGTTTAAAAAGTGCCCGTAAATCAACTTTATGTTACCTAATTTCATAGGGCAGCTTGAGAAGTTTTAGCAGCTCACCTGGTCAAGAAGTTGCCTCAAAGCTGCATAATCTCGAATATCCGATAATCTCGTCGAATAAACTAAACAAAAAAGTAAAAGTCCCTTGCTCTGTTCAAAGTGTGAATTGCTTTTTTGTAAGTGAAGTGTCTAACGCTTAAAATGATTATGAATTTACATTTGTAAGTGCCCCCTATTTGTCTCTGTATATAACCATGGCTGTAGAACGAACTATTTAGCGGTCACGTTTTCAGAAATTGCTTTAAAACACAGCTATATGGCGTGTAATGAGGAACGGTGTGTTGTGATTTAAAGCTTTGGCCATGATGAAAATTAGGTCATAGCTCTTTTGGGTTATGACGTGGCGTAATATGGTAGGAATGATACGATTTTTCGGGAAATTTTTCGTTCCCGACCTCGGACTTGATAAAAGCAAGAATGATCCCAGATACTGGATTGACTCAACCCAGTGTCCGGCATCATTCTTGCTTTTTTCAAGCCTGAGGTTGGTTTCGAAAAGATATCCCGAAACGTCCTGTCATTCCTACATTATTACGCCACGTTATAATCCTAAATAGCTACAACAACGATGTACTTGTTTCTTCGACTGTAGTTTAACGACGTTTTTATTAACTCTGACTATACAGCGTCAAATAATAAGCGCGTAGTAAAATGTGAAACTGGAGGAGTGTAAAAGGAAGCGGTCGTTGCATAATTTCAGCTACTATTGTATTTCTACGGTGATTTGTACACGTACTTCTCACCCAATATTGTGCGGGTGATAAAATCGAGAAGAATGAAATGGGCTGGGTATGTGGCGCGTATGGCTGAAGAGAGGGGATGTATAGGGTCTTGCTGGGGAAACCAGAAAGAAGGGGACCAGTGGAGAGACCTAGGCGTAGATGGGTGGATAATATTAGAATGGATCTCCAGGAGGTGGGATGTGGGTATATGGACTGGATTGGTTTGGCCCAGGATAGAGACAGGTGGCGGACGCTTGTGAGTGCGGTAATGAACGTTTGGGTTCGGTGAAACGCGGGGAATTTCTTGACTAGCTGCAAACCAGTTAGCTTCTCAAGAAGGACTCTGCACCATGGAGTAAGTAAGTAAGTATTATATTTCTATGGAATGGTTTAGGTTAGAGGCGCGTCAGCATTGACGACCATATGCGAATTTCCTTGGCAGAACTGAGGGAAAACATAAAACACTTATCAGGAGAGCGAATACCGCCCTTCCTGTTCTGAACGTTCTAACAATATTTTATAAAGACGCTTCTAATTGATTTCTACAGCTTTCTGCCATATTCTTGCCCTCTCACTCCTAATCCTTGCAAGCAATTCCCCCTCTTACTGGTCACACCTTTGCTTGCTATAAACAATTTCCTTCGTCGAATCGCATGCTAGAAAATAAAGGCTCAGCCTGAGAGCAAAGTTATACGCCCTACTCTTGTTCTATCTGCGGAAATTTCCACGACTGAAGTTCTTCACTGGAAATCCCTCTGGATGATAGATCAGTCACGCCTTTCCGCACCAAAAGGATAAAACAAAGAAGCAGAGGAAATGAAAAGTGTGTTAAAAGTTTCACACTGTATAGAGATCCCTTGTGATAGAAGATATTATTGGCTGTCCTGTATTGCGTGAGCATAGAGTAAAGCTTCTTACTTTATTCTGAATTACAGAACAAATTTCTTTTTTAGTTTGCTTTTCTATAGATTAGTTACCGCTTACTTTATCCTGAGGAATACGTTATATTTTATTATCAACTCCGATATACATTCCCTTCACCCCGTCTGTGAAATTTATTAAGCTTTTCCCACGCAGCCGACATTATTTCATCCTTCAATCGGGAATCGAGAGGTTTCCAGGCAGATTACGGGGACAGTTTAGTTCAAATACAGTTTCTGCTGCTATGAAATATGTACGTTACTTTACAGTGCGAATAACTCAACATTATTTCTTAACACGCGACTTTAAACATTTTACAAAAAACGTGTCATTTTTTAGGAATATCTATTCAGTCGATGGCGCAGCCACCATGCCTAGTCAGTCCTCTCCAGCTCATCAGTACAACAGTGTGTCCCACAGAGTGCAGCTTTCAAAGATACAGAGAACCGTGTGAATATGTGTCTTGAAATAAAAAAGTTAGCAGTGCTAAGTCCGTGCCATATCTGAGGCGATCACTGGACGGCTTCCCAACTCTTAAGATTTGGTTTCAGCCTAGGGCAGTCCATGTGGCAATTTTGGTGGACGGGGTTCTTTCAGATTACCTCGTTTCCCGCTTTTTAAATAATATCGCACGAATGCTACACTTTTATTCCCGCTAAAGTACAGATAAATTTGTCCGTTTACGCGTCGTAAAGGAGTATGTGGAATTAGAGGTATAGCTCTACTGATTCTTGTCCTCTTCACTAGATGGAAATTAATGGTCAGCCTCAGGTCTCGGCTGCTTTAACCGTCTGGGAAAGAGCCCCCTGCACCCATTGCCGTACCGTTCGAGAGAGGGATAATTACACCACTAGAGACGGCGGTTGCAAGGAACGGTTTCGCTATAATCCGAGGATAATCCATAAGTTAGGGAATTTCCGTAGAACCTAACATTTCTGGTGCTTTAGCCCTCTTACTATATGTCTTATTGCTATTGGTTATAGGACAGACAGACAGACAAACAGAGCGATGTAGTAGACAATATTTACTTTAAAGACAAGCCTACAAATAGTAATATTGTGGTCTGTTACTGTGGCTTGCCCGAAGTTGAAAGTAGACTAATGCTGTTACAGGAAACAGATTGTCAAGTTATGGCTGGAAATGTTGTTTGCTCTGTCGCAGCGCAGAGTAGTTTGATGAACTCAAAACGCTTTATTTTGCAAGTTATACGAAGACTAGAAGACCACTTCATAATTCATACATTTTTAGATTCGTTAATTCACACGTTGTGTTCTTATATTAGATACTTCTCTTTTAGAATAAGAAAGGCCTATACTAAAAACATACGTTGTTTCGAAATTAATTACGTAAAGTCTAATTTACATAGACTTTGTAAGTGAAAAGTAAATTCTCTTTTTACGATTTCAGACGTCAGTTATTATGGTCGGGTTGTCATGCGAATGTCATTCAAATGCATAAGTACGTAATGTACTGTAATAAGCTGTTCAAACATTGCATTTCTTAAGAATGTGAGCAAGTTTTTTGAGTCCCTTTTGCTGTCAAGTCATAGTTCTTGTGCTCTGTTATATAATACAATTACGTTTCAAACCACTAACTTCGGTGAAATTCTGAGGAGGGTACATCCAACTTGTGAAATGGTCCTTTGGAAACTGTAATAAAATTATTCTGACAGAAATTCCTTGGGAGTACTATTTCTACGTAACTCTGCTTTCAAGGATCGCGGATATATGTCTAAAAAAGGGTTCAGAGTGAAAAATTTCTGTAACGAATATATGTCCGAAAAGTGGGTTGAAGGTTAGCGCAGAACGTGACGTAAAATATGAACTCGTGAATTTGATACGGAGTACAGAGAGTGGGCTGACATGCCGGAGATATTAAGGTCGGACGTGCGGTTGGACCACATCACGCTCCTGCGGCTTGGCGTGGTGTCAGGGGTGTCCTGTTTTCACGGGATGACGTATCAGGTCAAGACTGTTCGAAGTTATGTGAAGAATATATAGTGTCACTTTACCGAACCAAGTCTTTTTAGGGGGGAGTAGATAGACGCCCAACCACTCAAAAAATTCCTCGCCTGTGTATAGAACAATATTACGACCGCTTTCGAAATTTCAGCAAGGAAGTTTTACACTTCTCATCTGTAGTTATGTTTCCTACAGGTAAAGTTTTCATTGATACACTCTTACACAAAGAGTTCCAGACTGTACAACAACAAACATTCTGATGACGAGAATCTTATTCTGATTTAGATCTACACATGGAACGTTGGTACATATGTTTATACATCAGAACTCTACCTGTTTACCATCGACATTAAATGATGACTCACCATGGCACCAAGGGCTGTGTCCCGGTGTACCAAGTGTCTGTAGGCAGGAGGTGGCAGATCGCTTCACTTCGGCATCTGTTGCAAATTTCTTGCGAGCCAGTTTCCTCTGAAGTGGCACAAAGGGATAGAAATCATTGGGCGATTCCTACGCTCCCAGTCGCAGAGACGTAACTTGACACAAGTCCGGGTGGCGTATGGGGCCTGGCGTTAATGTATAACATGACTTGGGCATGGCGCAGTAAACCACACTTTCTATGAAGAATTAACTTTCCGTTAGATCTCAATTACGTCGCAGTAACGCCCAGCAATACATCTGTATGAAATGCGCCTTTATATTCGCAAATACACTTCTAATGGCGTTCCTTTCTGATGGCGTTTCTTCGAACTTATTTGATGGCAGAGATGGTGGATTAAATGAAGTGTGAGACCAACTAGATGCACCAATTATGATTTATTAATAATCCATTAGCTCAACATTTTTCGGGCATCATTATGCCCATCTTCAGGAACGCTAGACCGTATATACTGCATACGTTTTTCAGCACTTCATGTGCTGGCTGGTGTCTTGGGAAGCCGGGAAGCAGGCCGTGTACACACCGTATATACTGCATATGGTTTTCAGCACTTGATGAGCTGGCTTCCCAAGACACCAGCCAGCACATCGAGTGCTGAAAACCATATGCAGTATATACGGTCTAGCGTTCCTGAAGATGGGCATAATGATGCCCGAAACATGTTGAGCTAATTGATTATTAATAAATCGTAATTGTTGCATCTAGTTGGTTTCACACGTCATTTCATATTAAGGAAGCACGATCACACGAGCCTCAAAGTTAATTGATATTTTCTTATCTGGTTCCAACTGTCGCGACTTCAACCCCTGTATCATCCCCTATATCAGTACACTTCAGAAATTCCTCTGCCTGATAGGCAGAACGTGTTAAATGCATGTGAATGAAAGGTAGCCTACGATAAGCTTTGTGATTATCTGTGAAGTTTGCCCCTCAGCTTGCGCGTGCACACAAACACACACACTTTCCTGTAATATCTTTGGTCTTGAACAATTCTGTGATCACTACTCGGCGAAGAGCCTAACATTCGGTCTTTGCCCAGTTTAGGTTTCCGTCTTTTCTGATAAGGACATCTGCGCTAAACACTTTGCCATCCGCAGCGGCTGAGCTTGGACTGCCGGATCGCTGCCTGTCCGCAACATTTGTCCTGCCGTTATCGATAGCGCCGCACTGTATCCATACCTGAGTCTGTCATATAGCACATGCTCCATAAATCTGCACCAATTTCCAGCAGGATTACCATGTTTAAAGCAGTTGTACTACGACATTTAACCTTTACTGGGGTAAATCTTCGGTCGGTTGTTATGTGAGACATGCTGTTATCGTACTCTTAAATTCTTAACAACCATCAATGTGTAGTCGCAATTCCCTGACTATGCATAAGTCGAGGTTGAAAATTTATTGGCACTTCTTCATCGAACAAGCACTGCCACTAATTAAGAGATGGCTTCTACCGGTACAATTTTGGGTTGCAATGCCGGCCGAAGCATAGGTACCTCTTGACTGCTGCATTATAGCAGGATTTTCTGTGCACGTGGCGCACATATCCGTAACTATAAGAAAGAAAGTGAGCTGTTCTTGTTGAACGACGCTCCCACTTGCTTATAAATAGATAACGTAAATGGCAGACAATAAGAATGTAGCGCATTGGTATAATAATACTGATAGAGGAAATCGAGTTTATCCTACGCAAATCCCACATGGATTTGCCTGGGATCCCAAATTATAAGGATGACTTGCTACTTGGAAAGAGGTAACGACAAAATTTGAAAACTTCTTTCCATACATTTGATAAATACTTAAATGAGAATCGGCCATGCTCCGTGGCAAGTAAGCGTCAGTTGAACTGCCAACATGATGACCGACTACGCTGACTGTGCGTGTTGTGATTCTTGCCAGTTCTTCAAGGCAGATCTCAGGGTCATGAATTAATTAAAGCGACGATTATTTCCTGTCGTATTTTTCCCCCGTGGCCCGACAGCCCTAGTGGGCCTAGGCCTCCTCGTTCTTGAGGTTTCGAGAACACATTGTGACACGCTGCACTCGGTAGGACTCCTCTGGATGAGTGGTCGGCCAGTCGCAGAGATCTGTACGTGACAACCAACAACACTCACAACAGACATACATCCAAGCCCCCGGTGGAGTTCGAAACCACAAACCCAGCAGACAAGCGACCGCGGAACGACGTCTTAGATCCCGCTGCCACCGTCATTGGCTTGCTTCTACGCGTGCAATTCATTATTCAACGGTGAACCTATCATTCTAATATATAGTACAGTCAAGTAAAGGTAAATCAGTCCCATTACAGGCCCGAGATGCCCAGAGGGTTTCAGGAAGTTAAGGTTCCAAGGTTACGTGACAATGGCCCAGGATGGTGGTAAGGTTGTCAGCTTCAAGCACCGGCCGCTTTTTACCCCCAGGAAATACGCCTGGTACTCTTTTATGTTAGAAGTTTAGTCGACACTAGGACCATAGTGCAATCGGAAGGATTATGTCAATGAAAAATTCCAATGACACCAGCTGGGATCGAACAAG
>Ga0123355_10008124_pt1 | contig 15838 bp, 13 predicted proteins | sample TergutEmb28metaG_3_FD_89872 | JGI IMG/M metagenome (GOLD analysis project Ga0123355, IMG submission 89872) | Embiratermes neotenicus P1 segment gut microbial communities from Petit-Saut dam, French Guiana - Emb289 P1 | ecosystem: Host-associated > Arthropoda: Insects > Digestive system > Gut ...
ATGGTCGAGCCGCTGAGCTCCTCGCGTTTCGCCTTGTTGGTGCGCGCAGCCTCGCTCACACGCCGCATCTCGCCGGCAAGCTGCCAGAGCGTGAGCGCCTGGGCGTCGTGCACCACCGGCACCTTCAGCCCGTCAGGTGTCTGCGTGGCCACGCCCAGGTGCACTGCGCCGTAGCGCACGATTACCCCGCGCTCGACGTCGTAGTGGGCGTTGCACTGCGGGAAGTCCCGCAGCACCCGAATCAACGCCAGTCCCAGGAAAGGCAAATAGGTGAGCGGCTGCGCGCCCGCCGGCAGCTTGTCGTTGAGGTGGCGCCGGAGCGATTCGAGCTCGGTGATATCGAGCTCTTCCACGTAGGCGAAGTGCGGGATGCTGCGCTTGGCCTCGCTCAGGCGCTGCGCGATCACGCGCCGCAGGCCTATCACCTTGATCTCTTCAGTCGCACCGGCCGGGACAGCACGCGGGGCGGGCGCGCGCGCGGCCGGGGTCCCCGCCTGGGGTGGTCCCGGCACGGCCTTGGGCGCGCTGCGCAGCGGCGTCGGCGGCGCACGCCGCGCCACGAAAGCCTCCAGATCCTTCGACACGATGCGGCCGTTGGGGCCGGACCCGGCAACCTCGCGCAGGTCGATGCCGGCCTCGTGCGCGCGGCGCCGGATCGCGGGCGAGGTGGCGACGCGAGCGCTGCGCACGGCGGCGGACGCTTCGGGAGGGGCCGCCACCGCGACGACTGCGGCGGACGCTGACGCAGCGGGCGCGGGTGCGGCGGCAGCGCGCGCTGCGACGGCGTGCGCGGCTCCATTTCCGCTCGCGGTGCGCGCCGGCGTCCCGGCCGCGGTCTCCAGCACCAGCAACTCCGCTCCCACCGGCACCCGGTCCCCGGGAGCGCCGGTGGTCGACAGGACACGCCCACTCGCGGGCGACGGCACCTCCACCGCCGCCTTCTCGGTCATCACCTCCACCACCACATCATCCTCGGCGACGGTGTCTCCGGGCTTCACGCGCCAGCCGACGATTTCCGCCTCCACTGTGCCCTCGCCCAGATCGGGAAGTTTGAAGACGTAGCGGCTCATCCCGCCTCCACCACCTCTTTCAGAGCCGCGGCGATGCGTGTCTGTCCCGGGAAATACTCCCACTCGAACGCGTGCGGGTAGGGCGTATCCCAGCCGGCCACGCGCTTCACGGGTGCTTCCAGGTTCCAGAAACACTCCTCCTGGACGGTGGCCACGAGCTCGGCGCCGTACCCGCCGAAGCGCGTGGCCTCGTGTACGACCACACAGCGGCCGGTCCTGCAGACCGAAGTGCACAGCGTGTCGACATCGAGCGGCGCCATGGTGCGCACGTCGACGATCTCGGCGTCGATGCCCGTGAGGCGCACGGCGGCCTCGGCGACATGCACCATGGTGCCGTAGGCAAGCACCGTCACGTCCTTGCCCTCGCGCACCACCTCGGCGCGGCCGATGGGGACGGCGTAGTGACCGTCGGGCACCTCGCCGCGCGGATGAGCGCTCCACGGCACGGCGGGCTTGTGTGGATCGCCGTCGAAGGGGCCGTTGTAGAGGCGCTTGGGCTCGAAGAACACCACCGGGTCCTCGCCCTCGATCGAGCTGATCAGCAGTCCCTTGGCGTCGTACGGGTTAGAGGGCATGACCACCTTGATGCCGCACACGTGCGCGAAAATGGCTTCCGGGCTCTGCGAGTGGGTCTGACCGCCGCGGATGCCGCCACCGCAAGGTGTGCGGATGGTCACGGGCACCTGGAAATCCCCGGCCGAGCGGTAACGAATGCGCGCCAGCTCGCTCACCACCTGGTCGAAGCCCGGGTAGATGTAGTCGGCGAACTGAATTTCCGCTACCGGCTTCAGTCCGTTCACGCCCATGCCGATGGCGGCGGCGATGATGCCGCCTTCCGCGATGGGGGTGTCGAGCACGCGCTGCTCGCCGTACTTGCGCTGCAGTCCGTCGGTCACCCGGAACACGCCGCCGAAATAGCCGACATCCTCCCCGAGGATCACCACCCGCGGGTCGCGCCCGAGCATCACGTCCATCGCGGAGTTGAGCGCCTGAACCATGTTCATGCGCGGCACGGCTCAGCCCTCATGCGCCACGGATGGCGCCGCGTGTCCGTCATCCGCCTGCGCCGCGAGCAGCCCACGCAGCACTTCCCGCTGGCGCGCCAGGTTCGGCGGCATGTCCCTCAAGACATCATCGAACATCGTGAGCGGATCGAGGAACGGCCCGTGCGTGAGCGTGCCATACGACTCGGCCTCCTTCCAGCAGGCCGTCACGTGTGCGTCGAGCTCCTTGTGCAGCCGCGCATGACGCTCCTCGGACCACTCGCCGAGCGCGATGAGATGCTGCTTCAGCCGCGTGACCGGATCTCCCAGCGGCCAGGCCCGCCACTCCTCCTTGGGTCGATAGCGGCCAGGATCGTCGCTGGTGGAATGCGCCGCTGCACGGTAGGTCACGTGCTCGATCAGTGTCGGCCCCCCGCTCTGGCGGGCACGCTGCGCCGCCCACTGCGTCACGGCGTACACCGCCAGAAAGTCGTTGCCGTCGACCCTGATTCCCGGGATGCCGTAGCCGGGGCCGCGCTGGGCGAAAGTCCGGTGCTCCCCGCCGGCGAAACCCTGAAACGTGGAAATCGCCCATTGATTGTTGACCAGGTTGAGAATCACCGGCGCCTGGTACACGGCGGCGAAGGTCATCGCATAGTGAAAGTCGGCTTCCGCGCTCGCGCCCTCGCCGATCCAGCTGGCGGCAATATGGTCCTCGCCCTTGATGGCGGCCGCCATCGCCCAGCCCACCGCCTGCGGGAACTGCGTCGCGAGGTTGCCGGAGATCGAGAAAATATTGCCCTTGCCCCAGTGGTACATGATCGGCATCTGCCGGCCCTTGCACATGTCGTGCGTGTTGGACAGGCATTGGCACATGAGATCGACGAGGTTGCGTCCGCGCACCACGTGCAGGGCCTGCTGCCTGTAGGAAGGGAACAACATGTCTCCCGGCTGCAACGCCATCGCGGCGGCGACCGCCACCGCCTCCTCGCCGGTCGACTTGATGTAGAAGGAGATGCGCCCCTGGCGCTGAATCTTCTGCATGCGATCGTCGAACAGCCGGGTGAGCAGCATGTGGCGCAGTGCCACCTGCAGCTCCTGCGGCTCGAGATGCGGGTTCCACGGCCCGACGGCGCGGTGCTCGTCGTCGAGGACGCGCACCAGCTCGAGTGACAGATTCTCGATGTCGCGCGGCGCGACGGTCACATCGGGGCGGTTGACGGCGCCGGCGGCGGAGAGCTGCAGATAGCTGAAGTCAGGTTCCTGCCCTGGCCGTGCCGGCGGCGAGGGAACGTGCAAGCGCGACCGTGGGATCATGAGGTTGCGGTGGCGAGGATGAGTTCGGCAGGATTGTAGTCGCCTCAAACCGGTAACACTACGTGAAGCCCAGACGTACCTTCCGCGGTGTCGTCCTTCGGGGCGCGATGGGACACAAGGCGCCCGCGCCGCCCGGCAAGGCGCGCGTGTCCGTAGGGCGAGAGATCGCCGGACGAGCCGGCAAGGGGGTGACGGTCATCAGGGGCCTGCCGTACGACGAGACACGACTCGCGGAGCTTGCAGCGCACCTGAAGAGACTGTGCGGCGCAGGCGGCGCAGTGAAAAACGGCGTGATCGAGATCCAGGGGGAACATCGTGACCGCGTGGTGGCCGAGTTGGGCAAGCTCGGGCTTGAGGCCAAGCGCTCGGGGGGCTGAAGCCTTGACGCGTCCGGCAGGCACGCCGGCGGTGGCGGCGTAGTGGGCCGCAAACTGGTATCGGCGCCCGTTTATTGCTATAGAGAGAGCATGGCAACCAGCGACGCGGGACAAAAAGTGAACAACAACCGTAGCGACTCATCCCGGGGGGCGGGCGGCAACGCGCTGCTCTTTGCGCGTAACTTCTTTCGTCACCCGCGCATGCTCGGCTCGATCGTCCCGAGCTCGCGCTTCCTCATCAAGCAGCTGTTGGAGCCGGTCGACTTCGGCCGGGCACGGGTAATCGTGGAGTACGGCCCGGGAGTCGGTGGTATTACGACCGAGGTCCTGCGTCGCATGCATCCGGATGCCGCGCTCATCGCCATCGAGATGAACCCCGACTTCGTGAGCTACCTGCACGAGTCGATTGCCGACAAGCGCCTGAAGGTGGTGGAAGGCTCCGCGGTCGCCGTCGACGAGATCCTGCGCCGTTTTGGCTTTGCGCACGCCGATTACATTATTTCCGGCATACCCTTCAGCACCATTCCCGCACCGCTGCGCCAGCGCATCCTGCGCAAGACGCGCGATCTGCTCGAGCCCGGCGGCGCCTTCCTGGTGTACCAGTTCTCCACGCGCGTGCTGCAGGACCTCAAGCGGACCTTCGGCTACGTGGGGCGCAAGTTCCAGCCGCTCAACGTGCTGCCGGCGCACCTGTTCATCTGTCAGCCCGCAACGGCCTGACCGCCTCGAGCGCGCGCCGCCAGTAGTGGCGCGCACGTCGCGGTCACGGCGCTGCGCCGCGCAGTGTGCGCAGCAGCTCCTCGCCGAAATAGCCTGCCGGGATCGTGCCCTGCTTCATGAACTCCAGGTGGAACTGCCGGGCGGAGAAGCGCGCGCCGGACGCCTGCTGCGCGCGCTTGCGCAGAGCGAGGATCTGATCCTTGCCGAGCCGGTAGGTTATCGCCTGGGTCGGCCAGCGTGCATAGCGCGTGACCGCCGCGCGTGCCGTCTTGCAGCTCGCCTGTTTGGCCTCGAGTTTGAGCGCCGCGGGGTCCTGGCAGGAGCCGGGCAGGAAGTCGACCACCTGCGAGAAGAGGCTGACCGCATCCTCGAACGACAGTCTTCCGGTGTGGATGCCGGTGTCGATCCGCACCCGCAGATCGCGCAACAGCTTGCTGCGCAGCTGATAGAGGTGCTCCTCGGGCGTGTAGAAGCCGTGCGGCTCTCCGGGAGCCGCCTCCGCCAGCAGGCCTTCCGCATACAGTGCCCAGCCCTCGGCGGCGAGCGAGTCCTGCCACATGGAAGAAGAATCCTCGACCGCACCGGGCGTGAGCCAGCGGATGGGCGAGATCTGAGCGCGGTTCTGCGTCATGACTTTGTAGTGCCAGTCGTGACCGGGGAAACCCTCGTGGGCGGCGAGCGCCGCCATCGCCGCGTAGTTGTGCTCCTGCCGGAGCGTCGCGGCATCCTCTCCCGTGGGGGTGACATAGAAACGCCCGACGCCGGTCTGCTTGAACGGCGGCGCCGGGTAGTAGGCCGCACCCTCGATCGAGGCGCGCAGCGGCGGCGGGGTCACCGTGACCTCGAGGCGATAATCGGCCGGCACCTCGAACAGGCCGGTGCGGCGCGCATACGCGACCAGCCGCTGAGCGGTGCTGCGATAGCCCTCGAGCATCTCCGCATCCGTCTGCGGGGCATTCTGACTCACCTGCGCGAAGACCTGCCGCACGGTCTCACCACCGTCGCCGCCGGCGGGCCACTGATGGGACGCCGCGATCTGCTGTGCGAGAGCGATCACCTGCGCGCGCGTGCTTTCCACCACCGGCCAGGAGCTGGCGAACAGGCCTTGAGCGGTATCCGCCACGCGCAGGCTGTGGTGCAGCGACCAGTCGTACTCGCTCTCCCCAAGGGCGAAGTGATCTGCGCGATAGGGCTCCTTGGGTCTGGGCGTCGGCGCCTCCGCGGCGCCCGGCTCGAAGTAGGTCGCTGCGATGAACTCGCGCAGCCGGCGGTAGGCGGCCCCCGCATCGTCGCCCGCAGCCTGCAGCTCGCGCAGCAGCTCGTCGCGGCGCGCGGAGGCGATGTCGCCCGCGGCGATCTGCGGCAGCGTCTTGCTGAAATAGTCGGCATCGGCCGCCGCGCTCTGCAGGCCGTAGTCGATGAGTACCCGCCAGTCGGGCGTGTTGTGCGCTGCGATGCCGGCGGCAAGCTGGCGCTGAGCGGTGGCCAGGTAGCCGGGCACCGCTCGGGCGCGGGCGATCACGGCCTGCCACTCCTTATCGGTCCCGTAGGTCGCACCGCCGGTAGGGGTCATCCCCTGGATCTGCCAGTCGACGCCCCGAAACGGCTCGTCCACGTACGAGTCGAGCGAGCGCTGCTGGTGGCGGCGCACCTGGTGCTGGCGCAGCAGGAACGCTATTTCCGCAAGCGCCACCGAGCGGTCGATCCGCCGTCGGGCCGACAGCCGCGCGGGTGCGAGCGCGACGAAGCGCGTGCGGAATTCGACCAGGTGCGCGTCTTCCTTCTGCAGCCCCTCGGGTGAGTAGTCGCGCAGCGCGCCATCCACGTCTGCCAGCTGCGGATCGAACGCGGCGCCTCCGAGATACGTGGCGACCACGGGAAACTGGCGCAGCACGTAAGTGACGTATTCGTGTTCGACCACGGCAAAGCGCCCATCCGCCACCTGCCGCACGGGCAGCGGCTGGGCAGCCGGGGGTTGCGCCCAGGCGCACGCGGCGGCGAGAGCCGACGTGACGAACAGCAGCGCGGCGTGCCTCGGGCACGGTTTTCGATCCACAATGAATCCTCGAGCGAGCGGGCATTTCGACCGGCCGCGAAGCATACGCTGTGGCACCGCGCGGGCGAAGCCCGGGCAGCGCGCACCGCACCCTTGGGTCGCGTTGACAGCGCCGCGACGGGGCGAGGATGCTCGCTTCAGCGCGGCAGCCTGCGGCCGGCCTGTGCGCCTTGAAGGAGGATGAGACCGTGAGCCTGTCGAGCAGCGAGCGTGAACGCTACCAGCGCCACCTGGCGCTCAGCGAGATTGGTCCGGAGGGGCAGGAGAAGCTCAAGAACGCGCGTGTGCTGGTCGTGGGCGCCGGGGGTCTGGGCTCGACGGCCGCGCTGTATCTGGCCGCAGCCGGTTGCGGCACGCTGGGACTGCTCGACTGCGATCGCGTCGACCTTTCCAACCTGCAGCGGCAGGTGCTGTTCGATTCCCCGCGAGTCGGACAACCGAAGGCCGCGGCCGGCCGCGAACGCCTGGCGGCCCTCAACCCCGAGATCCGCGTGGTCGCCCACGCGCTGGAGCTCAATGCGGCCAACGTGCGCGACGTGTTCGCGCAATACGACCTGGTGGTCGACGGCACCGACCGCCTCGCGACGCGCTATCTCATCAACGACGCGTGCGTCATCCTGCGGCGCCCGCTGGTGTCCGCGGCCATTCATCGCTTCGAGGGGCACCTCATGACCTACGTGCCGGGACGCGGGCCGTGCTACCGCTGCCTGTTCCCGCAGAGCGCTGACGGCCTGGTCGCCAACTGCGCCGAGGCCGGGGTGCTCGGCGTGCTGCCGGGCGTGCTCGGCACGCTGCAGGCGACCGAGGCGATCAAGCTCATCATCGGCGTGGGCGAGCCGCTCACCGGTCGTCTGCTCACCTACGATGCCCTGGAAATGCGCTTCGGCGAGTTTCGGGTCACCCGCCGGCGCGATTGTGCCGTCTGCGGCGAAGCGCCGACCATTACCGAGCCGCGCGCTGCGCAGGCCCCGCCTGCGGGCCTAGCGGCCGCCGGGGTGCGCCACCTGTCGCCCGGTGCTCTGCGCGCGTGGCTCAGCGAGTCGACCGCAGGCGCGCCGCTGCTGGTCGACGTGCGCGAGGTGCGTGAATTCAGTGCCGGGCACCTGCAGGGCTCGGTCAACATTCCGCTGGGACAGTTACCGCAGCGGCTGAACGAGATCGCCCCGGGCGCCGCCCCGGTGTTTATCTGCCGCAGCGGCGGACGCAGCCTCGCTGCCTGCCAGCTGGCGCTGCGCGCGCACGTTGTCACACCGGCGAACCTCGATGGCGGTCTGCTCGCCTGGGCTGCCGAGGTCGATCCGGCGCTGCACGTGCTGTAACACGGGGGCTGCGGCGACCGCCGCCGCCGCGCCGCCATCAGGCCTCGGGATTGCAGCGCGACCTGGCGAACGCCGGCTGCGACCCTGGCGCCAGCTGGATGCGGCTGCGGAGCAGCTCGAAGGCCGCACGCGGCTCGTCCACGAACTCGAACAGCTTCAGGTCATCGCGCGCGATGGTGCCGTGGCGCACCAGGGCCTCGAAGTTGACCACTTCCTGCCAGAAGGCCGAGCCGTAGAGCAGGAGCGGCATCGAGCGGTCGAGCTTGCGCGTCTGCGCCAGCGTCAGCAGCTCAAACAGCTCGTCGAACGTACCGAACCCGCCGGGAAACGCCACCAGCGCGTGCGCCAGATGCGCGAACCAGAGTTTGCGCATGAAGAAGTAATGGAACTCGAAGGACAGCCCGGGTGTGATGAAGGGGTTGGGATGCTGCTCGTGCGGCAGGCTGATGTTGAGTCCGATACTGCGGCCACCCGCCAGCGCAGCGCCGCGGTTGGCCGCTTCCATGAGACCGGGGCCGCCGCCCGAACAGATGACCAGGCGCTCCCCGTAGAGCGTGCGGCTCCACTCGGTCACCAGCCGGGCAAGCTCGGTGGCCTCCTCCACATAGCGCCCGAGCGGACCCCCCGCGCGCACGCGCGCCGAGCCGAAGAACACCACCGTGGCAGTGACGCCGGCAGCGCTCAAGGCCTTCAGCGGCGCCAGGTATTCCGAGACGATGCGTATCGGGCGCCCATCATCGGAGTCGATGAATTTCGGGTCGTGATAGGCCAGCGGGGGTGTTCGCATCGTTCATTCCTCCTTGGGCGGTCGAGGCGTCCGCGGGCGACGCGCAGGCAGCACTCTAACGAAAACCGCCCGCTGCATGCGACACTGCCGGTGCATGCACTTGCGAACTGCAGCGCTCGCCGCCGCGCTGCTGGCGGCGGCGTGGGCCGCCGGCGGCGGCGCCGCGGTTGCCGCAGCGAGCCCGGCGGTCGAGGCGGCGAGCCTGCCGCCGTTCAGCGCGGACACCTCGCTCCTGGTGGTCGCGCCGCACCCGGACGATGAGACGCTGTGTTGCGGCGGCATCGTGCAACGCGTGCTGCACGCCGGTGGACACGTGACTGTCGTATGGATCACGAGCGGGGACGCCGAGCGCACCGGGTTACTGCTGATCGAGCGCGTGTTGTGGAACCCGGCACGCGCCCGTCAGTTCGGTGCGCAGCGAATGGCCGAGGCGCGCGCAGCGACCGCACGGCTGGGCGTGCCGCGCAGCGGGCAGCTGTTCCTCGGTTACCCCGACGGCGGCGTGCGCGAGCTGCTCGGCGAATACCGCACGACACCCTACACCTCGCGCACCACCGGCAAGGCAGCGGTGCCCTACCCCGACGCGCTGTTTCCCGGACACCCCTACACGGGCGACAGCCTCGAGCGTGACTTCGCCGCGGTGCTCGAGCACGTGCAGCCGACGCTGATCCTTGCGCCGAGTCCCGCGGACTGCCATCCCGATCATCGCGCCGCCGGTTTGTTGACGATCGGCGTGAGCGGGCGCCACGCCATGCTGCCGCGCGTGCGCTACTGGATCGTGCACGGCGGGGAAGGCTGGCCGAGCCCGCGCGCCCTGATGGCCGGCGTACCGCTCACTCCCCCTCCGCGAAGTCGCGGCCTCGCGCCGGCACCCTTCGCGTTGCTGCCCGCCGAGGAGGACGGCAAACTCGACGCGCTCGGGGCTTATGCAACACAGCTGCGGGTCATGGCACCGTTCCTGCTGGCGTTCGTACGCACCACGGAGCTGTTCTCGGCGCGCGCGGCTGCGGATCCGCCGGCACTGCAGCCGCTGGCGCCCTGAGGCCGCCGCAGAGTCTGCGGCCCCTCGCAGTTGCGCCGCCCGTGTCAGGGGCTGCGCGGGCGGCGCCAACGGTCCAGCCGGCGGTCGAGGGCGCCGGCGATGCTCTCGCGCAGCCGATCGAGCCAGGCGCGCTGGCGCCAGTAGCGGCGGCTGATCGCGCGCGAGACGCGGAAGTCGTGTTCGAACAACGCGGCCGCCGTCTCGGCGAAGCGTACGTCGGCTACCTCCTGGTTGGCCTCGAGGTTCCAGCGCAGACTCCAGCGATCGAGATTGCTCGAGCCGACCGACACCCAGTCGTCGCACAGAATGACCTTGGCGTGCAGCATGTGTGGCTGGTACTCGAATATCCGCACGCCGCTGCGCAACATCTTGCCGTAGAGGCGCCGCGCCGCCTGACGCACCCACGGATGATCCGTGCGCGCCCCGGGCATGAGCAGCCGCACGTCCACTCCGCGGCGCGCCGCGCGCCGCAGCGCCTTGCGGAAGCGCCGCGAGGGTACGAAGTACGCACTCATGATCCAGGCACGCGTGACGGCGCTGTCGATGCGACGGATCACCCCGCCGGCGAGCACCGAGCGCTGCCGTGCCTCCGACAGCGACAGCCGGCCAGCGGCGCCCCCGGGACGCGGAGCGCACGGCGGCGCCGCCGCCAGCGCCAGCTCCGGTCCGCAGCGGCGCCAGGTGCGGGCAAAGGCGCGTTGCCAATCGGCGACGACCGGGCCCTCGATCTGCACCATGACTTCGCGCCATGGCCCGCCCCCGCTATCCGCGGAGAATTCGTCGCTGAGCCCGGCACCGCCGACGAATGCGGTGCAGCCGTCGATGACCAGGAGCTTGCGGTGGTCGCGCAACAGGTTGCCGAGCCGCTTCCTGAGGCGCAGCGGATTGAAGAAGCGCAGCTCCACGCCCGCCTGCAGCAACCGCCGGCGATCGGCGCGCGCAAGCCCCAGGGCGCCGAACCCATCGAACACAACGCACACGCGCGCGCCGCGACGCACCGCCGCGGTGAGCGCAGCAACGAACCGCGTGACAGTCGCCCCGGAGCGTACCAGGTACATCTCCAGCAACACCGACTCGCTCGCCGCATCGATGGCCGCGAGCATCGGCGGGAAGAATTCGCCGCCGCCGTCGAGCAGGCGGAAGGAGTTCCCCATTCGCCACGGCCAGCCCGTGGTTGTAAATTGCTCGGGGTCCCAGCCTGCCGTCATGAGGGAACAATGACCGACCCGCGGACGAGATGCCACCTCCACAGGCCGATGGCGCTCGCGCTGCTCCTCCCGGCGTGTGCCATGGCCGGGGTCATCGACGCCATCAACGTGGTGCGCGATGTCGGCTGCGACGGTCACCCGGGTGGCGCGCCGCCGCTGCACGAAAGCGCCCGGCTGGATGAGGTCGCGCATCGCCTGTCACAGGGAACGAAGCTGCCAGAGGCGCAGCAGATCGCCGGCTACCACGCGGTGAGCTCCTTCGCGGTCAACATCTCGCCCGTGCCGCCGAGCGGCGACGTCGAGGCCATCGTCAGCCGGCAGTTCTGCCAGCAGACCACCAACCCCGCTTTCACCGAGGTCGGGACGTGGTGGCGGGGGAGCAGCGTATGGGTCGCGCTGGCGGAGCCCTTTGCGCCGCCTGCGCCGACCAACCTCGGCGCCATCAGCCGGCAGGTACTGGCGCTGACCAACCGGGTGCGCGCCCTGCCGCAGCGCTGCGGCTCGACACCGTTCGCCGCCGCCCCGCCCCTGGTGCTCAACACGACGCTCGGGCACGTGGCGCTCGATTACGCGCGGGACATGGCGGCCTACGGTTACATGGATCACACCGGCCGCGACGGCAGCTCGCCGCAGGCACGCATCACCCGCGGCGGCTACCACTGGCGCGAGGTCGGCGAGAACCTGGCGAGCGGCATCATGACACCCGAGGATGTGGTCGTCGGGTGGCTGCACAGCCCTGAGCACTGTGCGAATCTCATGGACCCGTTGTTTCGCGAGATGGGCGTGGCGTTTGCGGTCAACCCGCACAACGGTGCGGGCGTGTACTGGGCGATGGAGTTCGGCTCCCCGCCCTAGTGTGCGCGCTCCAGCGTGACGATGGTGCCGGCAAGCAGGTACAGCGCACCGAACCAGGCGAGGCTGTGCGTCAGCAGCACATCGAGCGTGCCGTAGATGCCGTGCCAGTGATTGAAGTACACCATGGCCTGTACGCCGCCGATGAGGATCGCCGCCACCGCCGCCAGCACCAGCACCGGTCCTGCCGGGGAGCGCGCGGGCCCGGCTTCGGCGGCCCTGGCGGGCGGCGCGCGCAACCGCCAGTACCACACGGCCATCACGAGCAGCCCGAACGCCGAGCTCAGGTATTGCAGCAGGTGGTACACCTGCGTGGTGTAGGGACCGATCGTCACCGGCATCCTCAGCAGCACCATCCGCTGCACCATCCAACCTGGGTAGTGCGTGAACGAGTCCCACAACAGGTGGGTCCACACGCCGACCAGGATCGCCAGTGGTGCGCAGGCCCATTCGCGCAAGCGCCCGCGACGGAACGTGGCAAACGCGTTCAGGCACAGCCAGCGCGTGCGCGCCGGCAGCAGCGCGGTCAGCGGCTGTCGCAGCAGAAACAGCGCCACGAGTGTCATGTACCCGAGCAGCAGGTCGGTGGTGAACGAGCCGGTGAAACTGTGTGTCTCGGGGAGACGGCGGTGCAGGCCGCCGGGCAGGTAGTACGGCAGGTCGGGGATTACGGCACCGATGATGAGCGGTGCCGTGCGCAGACACTTCCAACCGCGCAGCGGCAGGACAGCCGCGGGATGCGCCAGGGTGAACGGCATGCTTCAGGCCGGCTGCTGCGCCTGCGGCACCACGACGATACGGAAATCCCGGCCGACCCAGCGGGCGCCGGAGCGGAAGGTGAAATCCACCTGCCGGCCCGCGCGCAGCCGTGGCGTGTCGATCGGCAGCAGATGCAGGCCGAGCGAGCTCGCGACCGTGCTCTCTTCACGCACATCCTGCCAGCCGTCGAGCCCCCAGCGCACCGCGCCCGCTTCGCGCAGCGCGATGGTGAGTGAGCAACCTTCGGGCAGCTCGGGCGCCGGCGCCTGCTCGGTCCAGATGAGGCGCGTGAGCGGCGGACGCTCGCCCCGGTAACGCTCCCACACCGCCGTCGGGCGATCGAACGGCCGCCTGAGGTTGCGCGAGGCCGCGAGCTTGAGGTACTCGGCGTGCGCCCACACCAGCGGCATGGCGGCACCGGTCGGCCGCCCGGGCGAGAGCCCGCGTGCGGCGATGGGGGCGGCATCCCAGACCTGCTCCGGGAGCATGCCGCCTGCCGATGCCATGCGGGTCATCGCCATCAGGAATGGCAGCGGATCACGTCCGGCGCACAGTTCGTAATGCCCACGCTCGCCGGTGAGCAGCGGCCACGCGCGGCCGCGGCCGGTGCCGTCGTAGGCACTGCCGTCGTCGTGCTCGCCATAGCCGTCCTCGTTGTAGCGATGCCAGCACGGGCCGAGGGGCGTGTCCACCTTCAGCAGCGCGTCAGCCACCGTGACGCTCGCCCTGACCAGCGGATCGTCCGCGCGGCGCAGCCCGAAGCGCACCAACTGCAGGAAATCGACAGCCACCTGCGCGCTCGCCGGCAGACTGGGATCCTTCTGCAGGTTCCTGATCGGCAGCACCGCCGTCTTCGGGCAGCGATCGTCGCCGATCGACTGTTCGGGACAGACTCGCACGTAGTATCCCGGCACGCCGTACAGGCTGGCCAGCGGCGTGTCGCAAACCGAGGTCCACTGTTCGAGCCGCGCGTTCCAGTAATCGGCGAAAGCGAGCGCCAGCTCGCGGCCGTCCGCCGGCAGGTAAGGTGCGCCCGCTACCAGGGCCGAGATGCAAACCGCGAGGGTGAACGTGTTGAGCCCGGCATCCTCCTCCCAGCGGTCCTGGTCGGTCACCGGCCCGTGCTGCACCAGGAACGACAGGGCGCGGCAGATCATGTCGGCAACCTCGGTGCCATCGAGCGCCTGACGCTCATCGAGCGCCACGGCGAGCAGCACCGGAAAGGCGGTCTCATCGAGCTGCAGGCCGGTCCAGTAGCCCTTGCCACCGAGCCACTGATTCTGGTTCCAGTGACCGTCCGCCAGCTGCGTGGCGAGCAGGTAGCGCAAGGTATCGCGCGCCTCCCGCGTCGCGCCGACCGCGAGCAACGCGCCAGCGCTCTCGACCAGATCGCGCGGCCAGACGAGGTGATAGCCCTCGCGCTCCTCGCGAGTGTTGCCCCATGGCACGCTCAACGACGCCACCATCGCGCCGGGGTAGGTTTTGTCCTGATGGGCGCGCAGCACCATGGTCGAGATGCGCATCTGTCCGGCGCATTCCTCCGGCAGGTCCGAGCACAGCATGTCCTCGGGTGCGCAGCTTGCATGCCAGCGCGTCCAGGCCGTCAGCTGCCGCTCCCAGGGGACCTCGAAGGGCTCTGACAGGGCGCTGAGAGCCAGTGTCGCCGCTGCCTCCGGGCTGCTGCCGAAACCGAGCGCCAGCACCGCCTGGCGGGGCAGCTCTCCGAGCAGCGCAACGTTACCGGGCCCCGCGGCGTCGTACTGCCAGCTCATCGCGGCGTTGTGGGCGAAGTCCTGCCAGCCGTCGCTGTTGCCCACGCACCCGGCGCTCGCGCGCCCCCAGGCGTCCTGCTGTTGCGCCGTGACCGCGGCGAGTGCCAGCCCGAACGGCCCCTGCTCCGCCGACAGTATGCGCCGTCCGCCATAGGTGACCACCCGGGCACGGTTGTCGTTGCCGGTGCCGCCCAGGTGCGGGGCGAGCAGTGCATAGGGCCTGAGCGCCACATCGCCGCTCAGACTCACATCGATGAGCAGCACGTCCCGCTGCTCGCACGGCGTCACGCGCAGTGTCAGCTCGAAACGCTCGTGGCGGTGAACGATGCGCGCCGCCGGCGCGCCCGGTGCGGCGAGCTGCACCACGTAGCGCCACAGGCGCTTCACCTCGACCCAGAAGCCGCTGCCGTCGGCAACGATGAAGCCGAGGTCACGGATCTGCGGAATGTCGATGCGCGGATAGTAGACCTCGTTGACGATGCCGCCACCGATGGTGAACCACAGGCGCGACGGACCGAGCGCGCAGCCGACCATGTCCTTGGCGCTGCTGCACCAGGTCGGAGGAATCCCGGGAGCGCCGGGCGCCTCGCTCATCGCCGGCCGTGCGCGGCGTCGGGCGCGAGCGTCAGCCCCCGTGCGCCCCGCCGCCACATGCGCAAGCCCCCGATGATCGCGTTATGGTTGTCGCCGAGGCGCACGCCCTGCGGCAGCCTCTTCAGACGCGCGGCGTTGCCGCCGCCGAGCACGACGTACTCGGCTTCGAACGCCGTCTTCAGGTCGGAGATCACCTGCTTCACTTTCTTGCGCCACTTGCGGTTGCCGAGGCGTTTGCGACCGCGCTCGCCCACGTAGTCCTCGAACGTACGGCCACCTTTGTAGGGCATGTGTCCGACCTCGGTGGGCTCGACCACCCCGTCGATGATGAGGGTCGCGCCGAGCCCGGTGCCGAGGCCAAGAAACAGCATGCGACCGCCGGCGTAGCTGCCGATCGCCTGCATGGCCGCATCGTTGACGATGCGCACCGGCTTGCCGAGTGCGTGCGCGAAGTCGTAGCGCACCCAGCCCCTGCCGAGGTTGTGCGGCTCGGCCGCGATCCGGCCGCGGAACACCAGTCCGGGATAACCCATGGACACCACGTCGTAGCGGGCCTCGCCGAGGCACTTGCGGAGCTTGCGTATCATGCGTGCCGGGGTGAGCTTCGGTCCGGAGACGAACGCCTCGCTGACGCCGCGGGCACCGATGCGGAACTTCACGTGCGAGCCGCCGATGTCGATAACGAGGATGTGCCGTGGGGTCTTGCTCCGGGCCGCCATCCCCGGGATTCTCGCCCGATTACGCCGCTTTGGCCATCACGGCAGGGCGTAGCCGGCTAAAAGTCCGTGCGCCGAGGCTTGCCACGAAGTGCTCGGTTGCTGAGGTGATACGGCTGGTGCGCATCGATCCACGCCTTTTGCCGGCGGCAACGGAGCTGATGTCCGCCGAAATCGCTTCCTGCGATTTTGGCCAGTTCAACTAGAACAGGCCGGTGATCCGGCCGTCGGCGGCGACGTCGATGTTGTTCGCAGCCGGCACCTTC
>Ga0123355_10008125_pt1 | contig 15838 bp, 7 predicted proteins | sample TergutEmb28metaG_3_FD_89872 | JGI IMG/M metagenome (GOLD analysis project Ga0123355, IMG submission 89872) | Embiratermes neotenicus P1 segment gut microbial communities from Petit-Saut dam, French Guiana - Emb289 P1 | ecosystem: Host-associated > Arthropoda: Insects > Digestive system > Gut ...
AAAAGCGAAGTCTAGTGAAGTGAAAATTTATCTAATGTGAAGTGTAGCGAAGTGAAACAAAGTGAAGTGAACGAAGCAAAGTGAAGTTGAATGAGGTGAAGTGAAGTGCAGTATAGGGAAGGGCAGGAGGGGAGGGGGGAACGAGTCTTTATGGAATAGGTTTTTAGGAGTAGTATGTGATGAGAAGTGAAAGACTGGAGTGAAAGCGTGAGTGAATTAATGAGTGTAAAAAAAAAAATTACAAGAAACTGTACACAGTACTGTCTTGCTTAGGTGTTTTTACCTTTTGTACATGTGGTACTGTAACTTGTCTCGGGTGGTTTGTTGCTAGTTTTAAGTTGTCTTGTGTGTAACTGTTGTTGGTTGCCCGTGTGTATTTTTGTAGTTGTCTTGTGTTGTTATCTTATGTGTATTTGTTGTACTGTGTGTGCATTGCTCTTTTTTTTTATACTTTAGTTGCCGGACTGCTGGCTAGAAGTCAGTATTCGGAAGGTCCTGCGACCGGCCATTTCGACACAGGTTTTTCTTGGTTTCCCTGTGCCTAAAAGCAAATGCGGAGTTGGTTCCCAACATTCCAAGTTGCCACTACATGCTTCTCATGTAGCCCTCCCGAATAAAATTTAGTAGTAACCAATTTCATGTTTGTTTACATGTAAAATAACCACTGCCACCGGGTAACAACCCAATTGCAGTAAATAATAATAATAATAATAATAATTATTATTATTATTATTATTATTATTATTATTATTATTAAATATTTGTACATTTTACTAATTTCCTCAATGCGTGTTGCACGCCCCGCCTGTTTATTACACCTCTAAAATATATGACGAATATTTTAAATTGTGAGACCATCACTTTATTATCTTCCTTCGTTAATTATGCTTCTTTCCTACAATAAGAAATTTTCCGCCCGTCCAGACCGGCCCTGGGGCCCACCCAGCCTCCTATAAAATGGGTACCGGGTCTTTCCCGGGGGTAAAGTGCGGCCGGGGCGTGCTGCTGACCACTCACCCCATTCTAATGTCGCGGTCATGGAAGAGTAGAGCTTTACCTCTACCCACCCTCTGGGCCACACCGGGTCTGTAACGGAATCACTTTACCTTTAATTTTACTACAATAAGAAACTTTCAACGTGTGATGCACAGACATGGTTGGTAACCACTTGTATATAACGAGGTAAAAAAAATACCGTTGTTGTAAGTAATTAAGGAAAACCACGAGACATGTTGATTAGGATAGTTTGGGTCTCGGCAGACATTTTAAAGAGGCATCTTTTAGCATACAATCGTAACAGCTTGAGCCAGCTTGCTTGGTCTTCCTCAGAAAGAGTGGAGCAGTCGAAATACGAGTGCTACACGACGGAAACCAGAAATGCAACAGTCCCACTCGGCTGCGGCTCGTTTCCCAACCTGTGGCCACGAACTCCGAGTGGCTGTGATGTTATTAACGTCTTCAAGAATGTACTGTGCCAAAATCTTACTCCTCCACCCAGCACTTGGTTTCCTCTATTATTTATATTGTGATAAATAGAACGTGTTTTCATTTACATCGGTTCTGAAATTACATTAACATTTTTGTAACATGCACTTTCTCAATTAACGAAGTATAAAAGCTCAAATATTAATACATGGGGGTCCACGATTTTTTAAATTTAAGAATAACTTACCATTCTCTAAAAGGATGGGAATCACTGCTATAAACTTCTGCACACAAAATTAAAAACAGTAAACCAAAATGATCCTGTATTAGTTGCTAGGAAGGAAACTGATCTCAAAAGTTGAATGCTGACAAAACGAAGTATGTGTTGTCTTGTGAACAGAGTGCAGGAATGAAACACAATATAAACATTGGTAATATATCCTATGAAACGTGGCGAAGGTACAATATTTTGGAACAGCTCTAACAAATCAAAGTGCATTCAAGAAATTTAGAGAAGACTGAACTCACGGGCTTTCTCCCATTATTCGGTCCAGAATCTTATACCTTACCGTTTGTTATCCAAACTAAAAATATTAAAATATACAGAATTATAATTTCGCCTTTTTTGTGTTTGGGAAACTTTGTCACATTGAAGTAAGAACACAGTTACACGATAGGGTGTCGAGGAAAGTATTAGGTCTAAGAATGAAAGGGTAGCAAGGGATTTAAGGTAAAATAAAATTTTATTTGTGTGATAAAATAAAGAAAAATCGTATGGGCGGGGCATGTGGAACGTGTGGAGGAATATAAGAGATGTATTCAGAGCTTTTGTGGGAAACCCTGAGAGAAAGAAACCACTTACAAGACCTAGGTACAGATGCTTGATGTTAAAATTAATGGTCAAAAATATGATGAAAGAGCGTGGAATGAATTGATCTGGCCAAGGTTAGTGGCAGGTGGCGGGCTGTTGTAAACAACGCAATGAACCTTGGGTTCCATAACATGAGGGGGATTTCTCGATTGAAGAACTTTTAGCTTCTCAAAGACTCTTCTTCACAGAGGTATTCGGTTGGCAGGTTGGTTAGATAGTAATTCTCACCGCTTTCTCTAAGCTGTTGCACAAATAATGACGGTGATCCTCAGTGCTTACTATAGGCCCTTGACCACAAATTAAATCCCCGTCCTCCATATTGTGACGTAATTCCTTATATGAGTCTTAAGGTATGTTGTAGCACACAAAAACATTTTCGACTTAACATGAAAAACATTTTGACTCACCCTTGCCATTGCTTTTTACGTCCGTCCGGTAGCCGCAAAATTCCAGCTACTCTGCATTGAAGTACACACACATCTCCGGTTGCAAGCAATCCAATATGTAGAGGTTAGAAGCAAATTCACAACATTTTGCATGCATTTAACGCTGGAAGTATTCCATGATCACGACTGAATGAAACACGCGGTTGTATACACGAATAATCCAATGTCACAGTGCAAGTTTCTAATGTTGTGATTATGACCTAACTACTGCACTTCACACCACCCAATAGTGCACGATAATGTCAACGTTCACCCGTGCTACAGCGCAGCCGCACAACCCCATACCCCGCTATGCCATCCAATCAATACTCGCCGGTTTGAATACACCGCCTTCATCTGTCCCTGGGAAACAGGCGCGTTCAAAAAGCATGTTGGTTTAACTAGCAATAATGATTAATCTTATCATGGTATACGTTGTTCGTACTAGAGTTATGAGAACAATTAGGGCATGTCCTTTGGCTCATGCACTAAATTTTGTAAATTATATGTTTTCTGTAGTCCAGTGGGTATCAATTGGTAAAGATTTACTACGAAATGTCTGCGCGCCTGTGTGTGTGTGAGAGTGACAATGCATGCTTTGTGCTCTGATTACTCCACAGACTCTAATTTTGCCTACCTTTTCACACATATTGCTTATTGTGGTTGATTTCCTTCTCAGTAACAACATACAGTAGCTGAAACTTTAAAAGAGCATAACACTCCCATTGCCGCGTTAAAGTTTATTCATGGAATTAAAAAGAGTTAGAAGTGAGGATTTTAATCTCACCCAAAACTCTGCCGTAATATTTTACAAGCCCATATTTTAACAACCGTGGCCACTGCACGTATTGGCCACATCAAGAACTCATTACATGTATCTGTGTTCTCTATTGCGTCCGCGGTAAAAAGCAGGAAAGGAATAATTTCATTATGTGCTAGATAGCTAACTTGCCGATGCTGATGCAACCAACAAGTTGTCCGTGGGCCCAACACGGCGGCCCTCTGACCCTGGGCTGCTGTCTTCTGATACATTTTTAGAAGAAGTATTGTTATCGAATTAGTTAACACGTAAACCACTAGTTAAGTAAGGCTCAACCACAATCCCGCGGTTATCACTCTGGTGAATGCCGCCAATTGTCGCTGAATTTACCTTTGTTTTCAGGGCCTGACTGTTACTGGTACGTTGAGGATGGAAAATGTTTAATTCATGCTGCCGGCATCCACATATGAAATTCAGAATATGCGAATCACTGCTGAAAAAGACTGGGACGCCTGCTCTGGTGGTTAAGCACGGTATCTGATTCGCCACACCATTATGCCAGGCTGGAGTTCGCGCGCACACACACACATGTACATCTCTACAGTGTTAGTGCCAACTCGGCTGCTCAGTTGTCTACTGAAAATAAGGAATGTCCCCATTCCCCACTTGAATTTGATTTCCAGTTATCCTCTGTCAGTACTTTGTGATTAATAAAATGTGGATTAATTTACAGCGGTTTTGATTATAAGACGTATGTATATTCTCAATTAGAGGAACCAAGAAGTAACGTAGACCCTATCCGCGCCATTAAGGCACAGACAGGGGAGTAGCAGTATACACGTAGCTCCCTCAGTCACAACCTCGAGGCAAGATGGATGTGGTCATCACGCTCCCGTCCCTTTACCCCCGGGAAAGAACCCCGGTATCAATTGAAGTGGACGCTGGATTCGGACTGCGGTCTGTCCAGCGCGTAGCCTAGTCCCTACGCCGATTCCGCCACCCCGGCCCAGGAAACCAAAAGTACAACTATTAATATGTGAAGATAACGGAATTTTCCTGAAGTTACGGAGGGGCTCTTGATATACGAGGAGTTTGGGAACGAACGGCCTATCGAAAATAATCGAAATATCACGATTTGTATAACACAATAGAACCAACTCGTGTTTATATTCAATTTACCTTAATCGATTAACTACGTACAAAATAGTTATGTGGTGTACTCTGATACAAGTAACACAAAGAACTTTGTAATTTCAAGGTGAAATAGTATTAGCTATTATCAATCAGCATCGCACTTGGTCACAGTTTGTATGACAGCCATTCACCCTTAATGCGCTACAGTTTTTGAGGGACCCTTGTACAGTACGCATCGTCGTTATTTCACTGAATATGCAAACTATGAACTGGCAACATAGCTATATTTATATGCAGATATTAAGCGTGGCGACAACAGGTGCACTAACCGGGCCTTACGGTACAAACGTGGCAAACGATGGACACGACACTGCCAAGTCAAACATTTCTTCCACAGCTGTTAGCCGTCGTCTTCTGTCCCGGCCAACTGCTCGCTAACACACACAACGAGGAAACAGCAAACGTGAAACTACTGTAAATGTGTGTGTGTAATTATCATCATGCCGAATGCGCCCTCACTACGCGATGGCACAGCTCAGGCCGCGGACGGCAAAGACGGCCTCCAGATGCGGGTGTATTGCGTACCATCTCGCGGCCAGCGGACCGCACAAACCCACATCACGTATCTCATGCAGTATGTTTCGTTGGGTTCACTGGAACGGAGTGCCGAACGAAAAAGTAGACAAGAGATCTGTAACTCGGTTGTCAAAAGTCTGCACAGTCAGGCTCATTGTCAAACACTGCAAGAGTGAGCTACGTACGGTACAGGTTAAATATGTGAAATCACACGACGTTGGGCTATGACTGAGATGAATATTGGGATCCATATGCTATCTATCCTTACATATTCCTAGCTGCTGCATTTTCGCCATGTTATACCTTCGCGAGTATATACTGATAGTGGCATAGCTAGGTTTCTGGGCGCCCAGGGTCAGTAATCACAATTGCCGCCCCTAAGAGAAAGTATGAACTACAAAAATCACAATAATTTATTGAATTTCCTTACATTCGGCTTAGTGACTTCAAATTTGTTGAGTGCACAAAATCTTTTTTTTTTTTTTTCACAAATTCCCTTCGACTGCACAGTGCGACCGCATCACTCGCTCCCCCCATCCCCGGGACTACGCTCATTCAGATAGTACCTTTTTGTTGCAAAGATGAGACGAGAAAGTAATGTCGTTAGTCCGTAATTTAACTACAGATGTGTAAATCAAGGGAGGCCCTGCTGGTAACCACGGTGAGAGAGAGACTGTGTGCCTCACCAACAGAACACAGGAGTGAACAGTGGACTGCCAGAACGAAGATGCAGTTGTTAGGTGTAAGAGTAATTTCCTTTAACATAGTGGCAGCAGGTGCACCAGGGAAGAAACGTCGGAGTACTACTACGTACTGAGCAACACAGGAAGGCAACTTAGTTGCAGTGATGCTACAGTAGTCATAAGCAATGGAAAGTTTTAAACACCATGCCAAAATATGTTGGAGGTAAAACAAATAGAGTTCCATGTATGAACCCCACATAACATGGAAGTTCATATGCAATGTCTGCTTACCCATGGTTAAATAACCTCTACTACCTGTAACATGTTCAAAATGTTCTGTTCAATTGACAATCCTGAGAAGATTGCCACAGTTACACAACTTACAAGACTCGATCTGTATAAATGCTGTCATGTCCAGCAACTCAGGCACCATCTGATCAAGCACTAGTAAAGGAACAAAAGCAGTTTCCCTCCTATGCAGTATTAATCTTTAGATTGACAATAATATTTTTACTTTTAATGACACTAAACTTCTACATGTTTCAGACCTTACTGGTCCATGACCAGGGAGTACACTGTTGTTGTATAAAACAATATTTTGATCTCTTGCATATTCTTCCACGCAGGGTGAATATGTGTAGCACACAGAATTGTTAAAAAGTACATACTTGCAAAAGCAATACAGTAAGTTGGGGCAGCACGTGGATATGTTGGAGGTATTTAATGTTTAACAATTCTACACGCTACACACATTCAGTCTACATGGAAGAAATTCTACAAATATGAGAGATAAAAATATTAAGTACAGTACAACTCTATGTATCTGGAATAAATGGGATGGCGAGCCATCCAGATATGCAGAAAATCCGGACAACTGGACTTTCCTTTGAAAACAGGCTACATTGGCAGCTCGAAGTTTGGCTGCTACATTTACAGCATGTACCTGCGTCTAAACTTTTTGACCACACCTGATTTGAAGTTCTAGAAGCCATTAACATTGCACTGTATTGGATTGCATAACCGATAATGTAAAGGCAGGTTTGTTTTTTAGAATTCTCAACAAATTTACCCGAAGCGCCAAGCCGATCCAGATAATTGGCATTCCAGATAACCAGCATCCAGATTTGTAGAGTTCAACTGTAATTGTTTTATACAACAATGATTAATGTACTTTAAAGTTGCCCATTCCATGAATATTTATCAGCATACACCATTTGTTTACCAACTAAATGCACATTCCTAAATTAGTACAAAATATGAGCATGTTTGTACTAATTTAAGAATGTGCATTTAGCTGGTAAATAAATGGTGTACGATTAATGTACTTCCTGACGACGGAGCAACAGGGTCCAATATGTGTAGGAGTTTAGTGTTTTTCAATACAAAAATATTATTGTCAATCTAATAATAACTGTGTATATCTGTTGGTTACAATTAAAGAAACTAATATAGATTTATCCCCCCACCACCCCATGTTAACATACAGCTGTCAGCCCTAAGGAAGCGACTTAAAAATCTCTCTCTCTTGCAGTCTTCTTACCCAGCACGTTGTGCAGTCTGGTAACTAACTACCAACATTTTGGAGCAACCTAATACTTCTGCCCTATGGGCACAATAATTCATCACCCTCACCCCTGAATTAAAATATGCCAGCCCTGTAGCATGGGGAGATTTACATCATCTGAGGACAGCTCCCCACATGATGAAGGTTAATAAGTAAAAACAAATGAGGTAACTATCACACACATTCCCCTAAATATAAAATCCAGGTGTGCATTTCACATTACAAGGTACACAATCATTCTTACTTTATTATTTTTCTTAAAAAAACGTAGATGACATTGAATGTTGGAATTGGAATGGTAGTTGGAACAAAACTTACCACATCTCTATAGAATGTGTTCTGCTGGCCCACAAGTCACAACCTTTCTGGAAATGTTTTCAAATTTGTATTTCTGTCACACATATTCTATTGTTCTTGCACACAATATCACTATTCATAAGAGCACTCAAAATGGACCAAGTGTTTATGCTTAACAGAAAGGCACCACAAAACACAACTGCTGTCATCTGTTTAAAACTGACATAACATTTTTACGAGCAACGTCATTCTGGCAAACACAAAAGCACAAAAACATCAATGTCTGAAAATATTTAACCATCTGTTCAATGAGTATAAAAAGCTGTAAATTGAACACTTAATTTGGTGCCAAGAATCACAGGCACTTACATTTTTTTTACAGTAATTTGTATAAAATTAACTTTGTAGCTAATCTGCCTAATTGTGGACACAATATGTATACACTATTTGCTGTAAAAGGGAAACAAAAAATCACCACCATGCTTCACATACATAAAAGGCATAAAAGCTTGTGAATGTATACATTTTCATTCTGAATGTTCGAAGCACTGTGAACAAACAATCCTTACATGATAAATAAAAAAATTACAACAAAAACTACAATATGAGACACACATACAGTGAAATTCAATTAGACATTCTTCCACACGTTAGAATACTTTCTTTCCAAAATTTTCCAGTATGAATTCACACTGGGAGCACAAAATCTGTGTGGGTGACATTAGAGTAAAAAATAATGAAAGGAAAAACTAAGAATTCTATGCCTGCACACATCTACCCACCTCGTTGACTCATCTCAACAGTATTTCTCTGCATATAGTAAAAATGACAAAGGAAAATGTGAGTGGCATTTAAAAATACACACCCTATACCAGGTGTAATTAATTGTACCAAACAGGTCATGTGAGAAGCAAAACAATTACTGAAGGTTGCAGTCTCACTTCTATTCAGCAGCTGTATAGCTTTATTTCCAGCTTTTATTTCAGTATTGTTGTATATGTTCTAATTTTTGTACAACTCTGATAAATGTGCCTCCAGCACAATAACTGCTGTAAAATAACAAAATCCACAGTAAAAACAAGGAAGGTTGCCTACACTGCTGTCAGGTTTATGGACAGTGAATCTCATGCAAGAACATGTAAAGTTCATGTCAAAACAGGCATGGCACAAAGAAACATCAGAATAAAATGGAGCTTCACATCAGCTGAATAAAACGGGAAGAGACCAAATGTCATGGCTGCTGTTCCACATTTGTCACGTAACATCCAAATCTCAAAACCAACCCAAAAAACCTTCAGTCCAAGGTGTAGGCATGGGTAGCATCTAGAAGCATTTATGTATTCAAGATTTCTTATTTATATATATATATATATTCTCTTGGGAAGAAAAGTTTCAGCATATGGCACAAGATGACTGGATACCATTATGCAAACACACAAAAAGATTGAGAATGAATTTTGGGAATGAGGTCATTATGGACACAGTTATGGATCAATCACACAATCATGAGTTTAGTTGGGTCTAACAGCGACAGTGACAGCAATGGTGCTCCAGAACAGATGTTTCAAGGACAATGCAAACATGCCTCTTCTGGAGTGGAAGAAACACAACACTATGGTTGTGTGCACATGATCACGCAGCATATAATGCTTTGGTTTAATGGTACTACTTCAAATTCTTGAAACTGTTACTTCTATGAAAAGAAATTTCATGAAGCTATGTATTCACACATACTGTTCATGTAACACGTAGAATGTTCTCAGAATGAACAGGCAAACTTTCCTACCTCCACCTGATCAAGTGCTGACAGTTCACCCACACAGATGTCATACTCCCACTACAAATGTTTCCCCTATGGTAGGATTTCCCAAACAGAACATCAGAGTACTAACATTTCACCCTCTTGATATATTTTCTGTATCAAAAACTATACACATCACAAATCACTTCCCACATTCACCTTGCAGTTTCTCATTCTGTAATTTTCTTCAGATGCAAAATCAACTTTATACCTAATGACTCTCCCTTCCTGTCACTGAGTTGTGTTACGTTGGGGTCTGAAAAACACTGATCCTTGAGACAAATTTATTAAGATTTCTGCCTTCAGAGATGTGATGGTATAAGACTGATGGAAGTTTACCAAGGTTCCACCGAAATGTTAATACTTTTCTAGCTTGCTACATGGTGTCACATCCTGGAAGATGGGAGTCTTCACAGACACCATCATTAGCAACTCAAATCTCACAAATTTACAATTAGTACTGTAATGACCTATTTTTAACATTATTAATAACTAGTAACAAAGGTAAAGTTCAAGACAATCAACATGCTGTGACTGAACTTTGCAACATAAATTAGGGGATGTGTCTTCATAGTGCGTTAGAAGTCTGCAGCATGTGTGCATACTGTCTACCACTTTAACCCTTTGCAGTTACATATTTGTAAGGAGCAATGTGATGCTCAAACACTGAAAGTTATATACAAATATTTGTAAGGAGCAATGCGATGCTCAAATGCTGAAAGTTATATATAAATATGGTTCTGCTTAGGCAGCCTCTATTTAATTCCAATCTGTCGCACATCACACTGGGCATTTAATTCTGGCACCAAAGGGTTAAATAAACATCATATATGCAATCTGAGCATGTAGTTTTGACACTTATACTACCTGTCACAGGCATGGCTACAAGAGAATGGAGTAAAATGTAAGTTGCTGCCATGCAGTCTAACTTTGAAAGTGAACTACAGAGAGTATAAAAATTGTTTTTCCTGGACGCCACATCAATGCTGGGGCACCCTACAAGTAACCCAAAAAAGCATCACTGTGTTAGACAAGCTGGGTGCAAAGCAACTTAATACAGGGTCTAACCTTCAGGGAAAAATATAAGTCACCACTTTTGAAGACTCTGCTTACAATAATGATTGGCTTCCACCATGCAAACAGCAAGATGCGAATCAACTGTGACAGAAATGATGCAAATACAGATGATACAGTTTAAAGGCTTACAGCACTAAAACACAGCAAGCCACACTGTCAGCAGAAGCTTTTTTTGACACATTTATGATAGCGGTATTGTGGTATGTCATGTGAAATACATGATTTACGAACAATGTTCATGGTTTTCGTAGAACACCGTGACTCACAGAATTTTCTGAGCATTTCTCCTGTAAAAGTGATGCACTAAACCTCTAGATTGCTGAAGAGTGAAAACCACTCAAAATGCCATGCAATAACTCTGAGAAATACACACAACTATCATCCTGGTGTATGTTGTGGGACCTACAAACGTACAGTGCCAGTCTATCTACAAGCACCAGACAAGGCTGTACAAATACAGGAATACAGTTAAAACAGTGTAACTTCCTACATACTAACACTGAACTCATAAATGTGAATGACAGATGTATTTATAGAAATACATCATTCTGTGTTTATGAATGTACTATGCAAGATACGAGGATCTCATGGCAGTGTAAGAGACTGCTATATTCTGGGATGTAACACCACGTAGTTTGTTACCAACATTTCGGAGGAAACTGCTGCCTCACCCTTCAAGGTACAGGGTAAAATCTTCTTCTTGCCTAAAGAAAGAAGCAAGTGGTTACTCCACACCACTAGTAACTCTCCACCTGACAAGGCATCACATCCAAGAAGACAGCAATCTTCAAGAGTGTATCATCATGGAACTTAATTAAAATTCATTTCACTATCTAAAAAACCCAATACAAAATAAACTAATCAATCCAGCAAATATTTTAAATAATATTCTAGTACATTAAACATAATTCAAATAGGAAATAATGCAGAACAACATTTTTATGCTTACACTTCTAAGTCGACCTGCTACATAAATTTGATCTGTTCAGTTTGTTAAAAGTGTTTGAAAGGATTTCACTGTATTTATACCTCCATTCTTTGACAGTACACACTGCTACAATTACCAAAAATGCTATGAAAAATACAGACAACTCACAAGCAACAACACAGTCTGAAGCTGGTACTTCAAAACATGAAAAAAACTGCTGCAAGTGATTGTGGAGATCTACATCAAAAGGATGGTCAGAGCAAATATAAAAACTCTCTTCAAAATACATCCCTTCTACTGGGAAGAGGCTAAACAACATGAAATAAAACAAATCTTGTGACCTTAGGAACAACTCCATTATATAATTATAAACAAGCAATATAAGAGCATGAACAGCAGCCTACAGCAATACTTATTTTTACCAGTAAGGCCTGTGTTTCATTTAATCAACTACAATACAATAGTCTTTCTATGTCAATAGAAAGCAAATATTCTCATTCTCTTGCACTTTCACTCTTTTTAACTTTAAAAACAGGTCATTAAAAAAAGCAGCCACAGCCACAATCACACACACAGCACCATGCACAAATAAAACAAAAGAAAGATTTGCACATTAAATATCTTTGTCAAATATCTAGATGCAAACGATAACACAATACAGTACATAGACATCAGCCTACAGTGTTTTTCCTTTGCATTTTCATAGCAGAGATCAAAGTTACTTTGTTGTGTTCCAGCTTGAAACAGTCATATGTCTGTCTGGATAGAGAAAGCATTCTCAAAATGGCTGCAGTGAATCTACAGACTTTAGTGTAGCTTAAATATCTTCTTAAATATTCTTGGCATAACACCTGAAGCATTGTTACAGACGTATTTAATCAAGGAAATTGTTCCACCAATCAATAAACACCCAATGTCTTCCAGAAAAAGGTAGGCCTTCCTAAAAAACATAACTTTGATCAAGGAAACTCATCAAGTTCAATCATTCCACAATGTTCCAATCTGTCACAAAACTTCAGACATGTGTAGCACCCAACAAAGATAACCAGTAATGCTCTTCCTCAAATTACCAATGACACTGTGGCCTGACAACTACAGACACCGAGTGACGACCACTGGACTCCTCAAGACACGGAGGAAATGGCATTAATTGGTGATCCCATCTGCACCAGCACTTTGTCCAACCACTGAAGAGGTCCATTCAGGTGAATCTCTACCCAACAAGGGGTGCTAGTCACATCTTGGCGATGATACTCTGCTCCCCAGCCCTTCACAAATGACATCCTAACAGAAATAATAGCCTAAGATTAGAAACCGCTAAACAACTATATACAGCAGTCTTAGGCCCACAACTTCATTATGTACAAGCAGTAGTAACTATCTGTTGCGCGGGATATGGTTGCATAAAATGTCAATAAGCCAATAAAGGGAACCCCTGGGCAATGTACATTCTAATTTATGTAAACAAAACCTTACACGTACTCTTCCATACACCATTTTCATTTATGTGCTTAGAATGATTTTTATTTCCTGCTGCCTTATTTAGTGTACCCATAAAAACAAAGCCACATGCTCTCCTTCTCAGTTTCACAACTTTCAAGTAACTTAAACTTCAAAGAAGGGATAATACAAAAAAATAGCACATTAAAAAAAGGCAAGTATCTGGGGGGGGGAAGGGGAGGGGAAGAAGGCAGAGGGTAGGGGAGGGCTGGGAATAGGGATCTCAATCACAAAGACACACTGCAATAAATGCAAACCACATTAACAGTGGTGGCCATCATACATATTCACATTCGTACACAGTGAATTTCACATCTTAAGGTGGGTACACACTTGTAACGTTACCGCGTACCGCAACGCCGTATTGTGACAGTGTGGATGGGACTCGTGACCACGCAACGTATCAAAAGTTGGTTACATGGTAACATTAAGGGCATGTTTGGTGCGCTGTCGGAATTTGGCCGTCGCATCAAAGGGATGATACGGTTACGGCCTGAGCAGGTCTAAGATGTGCAACATGACCCATCACCACCATCTGCTCCTCTCTCCTTCTTTCCATTCCTGATGCTCCTGTCTTGAAGAGTAGTGCGAATCTGTAGTGCTCTGCAGTTTCTTGAGTATTTTGGTAATTGTGAAATGGAGTTGACTGAGGAAAGTATAAAAGAAAAGAAATAATCTGGGACCCAAAACAACCCAATGCATTTTAACAAAATTAGAAAGCAAGATGCATGGGAAGAACTGGGGAAAGAAATGAACACACCTGTCGATGAGTGCGTCAGTGCCTACCTTTCTTGAACAGAAATAGCTTTCCTGAACACCGTGTCCTTTTTCAAGACTTTTTTTCCAATCAAATTAATTAAAAATTCAAATTCAATGGGAGACATTCTGGCGAAATTCTTATATAACCCACTGACTGACTGAAAATTCAAGTTTGCCAGCAAACTTGAACCACTGTACACTTCCCTGCTTGTGTAGAGTTGCCATTGCCACCACTGCTGCTCTTTTCTCTTTTTATTTAAAGCGTAACATACAAATGTATGAAGCCGCTGCTAGCTGCAAAGACATCGCTCGGGCTTCCGTAAAAAACTGGGAACCCCACGGCGTAAGGCTCACAGGATACTGTTATGCCGTGAGGCACAGGATGAAACTTCAGCTTGTAACTGTGTATCGTGTCAGTCACTTACAACGTTATGGCATTACGGTATGTGGTAACGTTATGAGTGCGTACCCACCTTTAAAGAGTGTTACTTGTTACTTCTGCAGGAAGAAACAAATACACTACTTTAAATATCATGCAACATTGTGTTAACATAACTCCACCAAATCTCTTGCAGGTAACCATTAAGAATGTCACAAACTTGAGTCCTAACTGTGTGGCCATTACAACTTACCTTATTGTGCACATTTTTGTGAGTTCATACACAGCCTCAAACCCATGGTTCACACTCTGAGAGAGAAGCTGTGCAAATTCTTGGTTGTTGAAGATCTTGAGTGAACAACCCGGAGGAATTTTGCAAACAGTACTTGGATGAAAACCATGGTGATGATTACAGTTTCGAGATTGCACGAATATAGCGCTATCTGACTTATTTTGGGCATACACTTCACCACCAACGTAATACAGTTGAACACCTAAAGAAACACACGGAAAAATAACAACACACTCATTAATGTACGTCACTCTCAGACAGAAAAAAGCAATCAGTTCAGTTTTGTTTACATGTAATTTGGCTAACATCACTTCACCTTGCTTAAACTGTGTAGGCTGATCTTCACTTGAACACTACCACCCCTCATTCATGTCCTCCTTGCCTTGTTGACAAATTATGGTTCAATTAGTGGTGCAACACACCACAGACAAACGTAACCCACCAATAAATGTCATTCAGTTTGACTGGAAGGCATTAAATCTTACCTTTCCCTATATGTCTGCGTGTATTCTCAATGGTTGAGTTGCGGTTTACATTGGACAACTGCCCCAAGCAAAATCGATCTGAGTTGTTACAAGGATTTGTGAAGCCATCTATGATGATGATATTTGTCTGACAGTGGAACACCTCTCCTACCCTGCAGTTGAGCTCGTAATATGCAATATCAGCCCAGTAGAGAGGTTCCTGGAACAAACATGTTACTATATTCATATACTCATGTCAAGCAAACATACTACAACATTCACATAAAGGTAAACTTGTCCCTGTGCTTAATTAACCACCATGCAATGTGGGGCAGCAGAGATATAGTTTCAGTCTTTAACTTCCAGCAATAGATGGAGTCAAGCAGTCAGCTTCATGTGCTATCCATTTTGCCCAAGGGGAAGTCTCTGAAACCACTGGGTATGAGGCTGCATGGCCTACAGAGCCAGTGTGAACACAAGAGTGAGCAGAAAATGCTTCATCCCCACTGTGAATCAAAATTTCAACACTCTGGTTATCTAGCCTGTAGCTTAGTCACTACACTGACTGAGCTACTCTGGCTTTCTATGATGCAATCAGAAAGGAATAATTAGTATGGTCATACAAAATATTAACATGCCACCATTTAAAGAAAAGTAAAATAGGACATTTGAAAATAAAAAATTACAAATTTGAAAGTGGAAAATTTTAAATATTTAGGAGTTACACTTAACCCTTAGCCTACTAATGTCGTATATATATATATATATATATATATATATATATATGTATATACGGGGTGTCCCAGGAGGAATGTGCCAGACTTCGGGAGGGTGTTCCTTATGCTAAACTATACCGATATAACCCAAAACACCTAAGTCCAAAGCGGAACGGTTACGGAGATA
>Ga0123355_10008126_pt1 | contig 15837 bp, 14 predicted proteins | sample TergutEmb28metaG_3_FD_89872 | JGI IMG/M metagenome (GOLD analysis project Ga0123355, IMG submission 89872) | Embiratermes neotenicus P1 segment gut microbial communities from Petit-Saut dam, French Guiana - Emb289 P1 | ecosystem: Host-associated > Arthropoda: Insects > Digestive system > Gut ...
GACGCCGCTGTCTGTTAGCATGTCTAGGAAAATATCCTTGTTTAATAGTAAAAATGTATTATAGCCTGCGGCGGAAATACGCCTTGCCCGTTCTTCTACGGGTAAAAGGTAGACACGTTGTACCATGCGTACTTTATGCATTTCTAGTGGGACATTTTCGCCGGAGTAAAATTTGATTTCTGACATGTTATCATCCTTTGTGTTTGATTTTGTTAGGATTTGTTAGGAGTAATTCAGCCACATAAGACGCTCTCTTACGCCGTGTAGGGCCTTGTCATCGCGGATATTTGTGATATAGGCTTCGATTTTGTTACGCTCTTGCCGAACATAGGCTTTAAAATCATTGCCACGTTTTTCTATTAAATATTTCCCGAGAAAATACTCCTGCTGCGTCCAGTTATATTTTTCACCGGTGTGGTGTGTTGCAATTATTACATAAAAATGCTCTTTGCCGCCTATGGTTTCTCTTACCAGTGTCTCGTCTGATATCGTAAAGCCTGCCTCGTGCAGGTTTTTGCGTAAGAGCATCTGGTCGTGCTGGGGCGCAAGGATAAGCTTTGTTGCTGACTGCGCTTGTTGTATGCCTTCCGATAGAATGCCCCAGATTCGCATACCGCCCATTCCGGCGATTACAATGCAATCTACCTCGCCTGGGGAAAGGGGTAGTAGCCCGTCGCCAAGTCGGGTTTCAATTTTTTGGCTAAGGCCGACTTCTTGTATGTTCTTTTTTGCGATTGCCAAGGGGCCTGGATGAAGGTCGCAGGCTATTGCGGTGTCGCATAACCCGGCTTGAAGGGCGGCTATAGGTAAGTAAGCATGGTCGGTACCTATGTCAGCGAGGACTCTTCGGGGGCTTTGAGATGTAGGATGGGACTGGTTTGCCGATACAGAGGATTGGTCAGTTGAGTTGATAGCTGAGTTGACAGTTGGTTTGTCAGCCGATTGCTCAGTTGCCTGCTTCTGTGTTGGGCTAGTAAACGTACTACTTATAAAGCCAAGAATCGCCTGTAAGCGTGGCGATACATCAATCTTTGTCTGCTTTATGTTCTCATCCCCCTCATGGGATTTCTGTGCTATACTTTAGTGGTATTTATGGTAACGTGATACTGATTTTGCGATTTTATAACTGGTAATGGCGGCTTCGAACGCTACGCACACAGGTTAAAATCTATAAAGGAGTGCGACATGAAGGATATTAACGAATACGCCACGCAAAGCAACGCCTTGCAGAGTATTAATGAATATGGCACACAAAACAATACATTGCAAAACATCAATGACTATACTATACAGCAGCAGGCGCAGGTACAAGCCCAAGCAACGCAAAGTGGGATAGGCGTTGCAGGTGCAGTTGTTGAAGTTGGCGCGGAAGCTGCTGTATGGAGTGTTGGCCGGGCGGTTTCCGGCTCACCGGTTGGCGGCGGCGATATAAGCGATATAGGCGAAATATCTGGCGGTATAACAAATGCCGCTGCCGAAGCCCTTATGGAAGGTGCTGCCGAAGCAAGCGGCACAATATTTGAGGGTGCTGTTATGTTTCTTTGCGAATGCGTCTGTAACTTGGTTTGCGGGATTCTTGAAAATGTTTGAATCACGAGAACCTTTGAGCCTAGGGAATCACTGTGTCTAGGGAATCTATAAGAATCTCAACATCTTAGTCTAAATAATCCTTAAGCTTTTTACTGCGGCTAGGATGGCGTAGTTTTCTTAATGCCTTGGCCTCGATTTGGCGTATTCTTTCACGGGTTACGTTAAATTCTTTGCCGACTTCTTCCAGGGTACGGGCGCGGCCATCGTCTAGACCAAAGCGCAGGCGTAAGACTTTTTCTTCCCGGTCTGTTAGGGTGTCCAGTACGTCGATTAGCTGTTCTTTTAGCAAGGTAAATGCCGCTGCCTCTGCGGGGGCTGGGATATCGTCATCGGGTATAAAATCCCCTAGGTGGCTGTCTTCTTCCTCGCCTATTGGGGTCTCTAGTGAGACTGGCTCTTGGCCGATTTTTAGTATTTCTCGCACTTTATCTACCGGCATTTGCATCTCTTTTGCAAGCTCGTCTGGGGTTGGGTCGCGGCCAAGTTCTTGAAGAAGCTGCCTTGAAACGCGGATTAGCTTGTTGATTGTTTCTACCATGTGTACCGGGATGCGGATTGTACGCGCCTGGTCTGCTATTGCCCGGGTAATTGCCTGACGTATCCACCATGTTGCATATGTGCTGAATTTATAGCCTTTTTTATAGTCGAATTTTTCCACGGCTTTAATAAGCCCGAGATTGCCCTCTTGGATAAGATCAAGGAAAAGCATCCCCCGGCCTACATATCGTTTTGCAATGCTTACTACAAGCCTAAGATTAGCCTCTGCTAGGCGAATCCTTGCTATTTCTTCCCCTGCTTCCATTCTTTTTGCAAGGTCAATTTCTTCCTCGGCTGTAAGAAGGGGTACTTTTCCGATTTCCTTTAAGTACATGCGTACATGGTCATCGATGTTTATCGCGCCTTCCACGGCGGAAAGGTCAATTTCTTTTTCCTTTTCAATCTCCGGCTCCATGCCCGAGATTAATTCAATACCTTGGCCCTCCAGCCATTCGAAAACTTTTTCGGCTTGATCTGGATCCAGGTCAATATCACCCAAAAAGTCCATAACTTCTTTATGATCCAAGGTATTTTTCTTTTTCTTGCCGATGTCTACAAGCTCTTGTAAACGCATCATCAGCAATGGATCTTCAAAGGATTTCAAAAGAACACCATTCCTCTCGTGTCGCTATTATTTTAACCACCTGTAATGGTTATATACAGCGATGACATATTTCTTTTGCTTAAAAACAGGTTATTTACAGCATGTTTGTCAAAATTATCGCTTTTTTGCTTTAGCTCGTCCATTTGTGAGGCGAACCAGGCCTTTTTTATTGTTGCAGCCATCTCGTTTAATGCCTTTTCGATGGCAAAATCTGATTTGTATTGGGTTTCGTTTGTAAAAATCTCTGCTACTTTTTGCTGGTCTTCCAGTGCTTCGAACTGGGCAACTATATCTGCCGGGGCTAGATGTATATTTTGTTCGGCGTTTCTATAGGCCAAGATAAGTAATTGGGAGTATGTCTCGTCGCAAAGTTCGTCTGGGTCTAGGTAGCCGCTTATGTTTAGGGCTTTGGCGGCATTAGGATGTGTAAGTACGATATTTAGTAGATTTTTGCGGGCTTCACTCAGGCCTTTTTCGCCCTTTGTTTGTGTGGGTCTTGGGCGTCTTCGAGTTGGTAGTATTATGGCTTGTCCGTCTTCTGATTTTACTATTGCTGCCCGTTGGTTTTGTACCTCGGCAAGAATCGCTGACGGTGCTATGCCAGAGATTTCGGCTATTTCTTGGGCGTAGGCGTCGGTTTCTATCGCGCTGGATAGGTTGGTTAGTAGGCTTGCGGCTTCTTTGGTGAAGCTTATGCGTTGGTTTGTTTCGCTGGTGCTATCTAGTTTATATTGGTTTTTTAGTAGGCCTACTTGGAAGGCTATGTGGCTTTTAGCGTTTGCTAGTAGCTGCGCAAATTTGGCTTTGCCGTGGATCTGTATGAAATCGTCTGGGTCTTTTGCTTGGGAGTCTTCGGCAAATTGTAATACCTTTACCCTAAGGCCCCCGGCCGTGATTTCCGGTATTGCCCTTTTTGCGGCGCGGGTGCCTGCTTCATCACTGTCTAGTATTAGTGTCACGGATTCGAAGCTTGCCCGTTTTAATAGGCGCACATGCTCGGCTGTTAGTGCGGTGCCTAGTACCGCCACTGTGTTGGCAAAGCCTGCCTGGTGCAGTGCTATTACGTCCATGTAGCCCTCTACTACGATTATATCTTTTGCACGTGCCTTGCGGGCAATGTTTAGGCCGTATAGTTGGCGGCTTTTGTTAAATAGCGGGGTATCCGGCGAGTTTATATACTTTGCCTCACCATCTTCGCCTTTTGGTAAGGCTCTTCCGCCAAAGCCTACAACCCGGTTGGTGGAGTCTATAATCGGAAACATTAATCGTCGCCTAAACCGGTCATAGTATCTGACTGGCTTTGATTCGCTTAGCTGCTTTTTCTCGCTTTGCTTTACTAGGCCGGCTGTTGCCAGTTCTGCGCCTGTGGCTGAAAGATTGGTTATGAGGCCATCCCATGCAGGCGGTGCCAGGCCAAGGCCAAAGCGCTTTTGCATGGTAATATGTACCCCCCTACCCTCTAGGTAGCTTCGGGCCAGTTTTGCCTCGGGCGTGTCTTGTTGAAGCTGGTCGTAGTAAAAGCGTGCGGCTTGCTTATTAAGCTCTGCTGTGCGCTCTCGTTCTTTTGCGCGGATTTGTGCGCCTGGGGCTGCACTTGCGTCTGGTAGGGTGTAATGCACACGGTCTGCCAATAGCTTTAGGGCGTCTAGGAAGTCCATGTTTTCGACGCGCATTATAAAGCCGATTACATTGCCGCCGGCATGACAGCCGAAGCAGTAGAACATTTGCATGTCGCCACTTACGCTAAAGGACGCAGATTTTTCGCTGTGAAAGGGGCAAAGGCCTAAATGGCGGCTTCCTTGTTGCCTTAGTTGTACATATGTTGCTATTACTTCTACGATATCGTTTAGGGCGCGTATATCTTGGATTACTTCTTGGGGGTAGAGCATTGCGCGCCTCCTGTTTCAAATGAAATCGCTATATTACTATGTTTGCGGCTTCCCGTAGTTTATACGCGTTGAAATACGCCTCTTCCATTGGAATCCATTTGTTTATATAGTTTTCAGCCATTTTTGGGGTATTGCGATTGTTTATGCGGTCTTGCTGGGTTTTTGGGTCTATATCCATGAATACACGGATATCCATGTAATCGCCCAGTATTGGATGGCAGCTGTATACGCCTTCTACTATGCGCCAAGGATGGGTGTTGATTTGTGCTTGGCCGCTGTAGTCCATTATGCTGCAATCAAACTTGCGGTATTTGAAGGGTTTGCTGATGTTTATGTTTGGGAGGACTTCCTCTGTGAATCGCTCGTGGTGTATGTTGCCGCCGGGTTTGGCTAGTCTGTCCGGTGTTCGCAGGCTTGGTGGGAGGAAGAAGTCGTCCATTGCTATGATTGATGAGGTGGTTGGTGCTTCTGATGTGGATGTTGCGGCTGGGGTAGCTGATTTGGTTAATGTGTTATTTACACCACTTGCGCCATTTGCATAATCCTCGCCATGAAGTATCATGGAAAGCTTCTTGGCAAAGGTAGTTTTGCCTGCGGCGGCTCGTCCGTCGATTGCTATTACGCCGTTGGCTTGTCCTTTCATTGCTTCAAAAATTGGGAGTGTATTTATTGCTGTACCAGTTACTATCCTATATGCGGGTGTTTCGTTTTCTCGGTATTTTGGGCTATGTCTAACTGGGGGAAGTCTATTGTGTGCGGTGGATAACTTGTTGTAGTCGTTGATATACTCTTGCCACTGATTGTATGAAAACGGCATCTTGTCGGCTTTTGTTAGCACTTCGGCAGTGGAAATAAGGTTAGCAAAGACTACTTGGCCGGGATTGTTTTTCATTGAATTGGCTGTAATTGATGAATAAAACAATCTCCAGAGCCACACTGCGTTTAGTTCATGCCGCTTCCATGCTGCAATGTTTACACGGCATACATGTTGGGCAATGTATTCTATTAGAGGCCTGTCATCGGCTGGGGTTGTTTCGTATTCTTGGTAGAAATATGCCTCGGCTTTTGAAACATCCGTTAGCATATGCTCCGCGCCAAAGGCGGATTGGTAGCACTGCTTAACTATGTCCTGCGGTGCAGCCGATGGGTGGCGTCGCACCTCGGCTAATAAAAAATCGGTAAAATCCATTATGTTCATACACCCTAATGAATCGAATTAATCAAGTCCTGCATCCCATAATATCCGGCGGGCTTACCCTTGATAAACTTTGCCGCCTTTATCGTGCCAACGGCAAAAACATCCCTAGACCCGGCGATATGGGTAAGCTCTATTACCTCATCCTGCCCGGCGAAGATTATATTATGTTCACCAACAATTGTGCCGCCTCGTAAGGCATGAAGGCCGATTTCATCGCGGCCTCGCTTTTCGGAAAGCTGGCTGCGGTCGTGTATATATTTCATCTTGCCGCCAAGGGCATTGTTTGCCGCATCTGCAAGCAGGTAGGCGGTACCGCTTGGGGCGTCAAGTTTTTGATTATGGTGCTTTTCCACAATTTCTATATCAAAGCCAACGTCGTGTAAAAGCTTTGCCCCGCGGGTAAGCATATTGGCAAGAAGGTTTATTCCAAGGGACATGTTTGCCGATTGGAAAATTGCAACCTTCTCAGATGCCTGCTGCACCTTCGCCAGTGTATCAGCAGGCAGCCCCGTTGTACATAACACCAACGGGATCTGCCTGCCTACAGTGTAATCAAGTATTGATTCAATAGTAGCAGTTGCTGAAGGATAAAGCATGCAAATTGCTACATCCGCTACGGTTTTGCAAAGGTTTATATCAGAATATATGGGAAACTTTACGCCACCGCCCGGCGGAACAATATCCACCCCGGCAACAATATCCATATCATGACTTTCCTCTGCAAGCCTACACACCGCCGTACCTAGGCGGCCAAAGCAACCGCATACGATAATCTTTGTCATTAGTCACCAAGTAACCCGCAGCGGGTCATTTCTTGTTTAAGTTTATCATGCAAGCTGTTTTCTATTGTAACAAGTGGTAGGCGGCACTGGCCGACATCAAAGCCCATCATGTTTAATGCGGCTTTTACTGGCATTGGGCTTACATCGGCAAATAGCAGGCGTATCAGCGGCAGAAGTTCAAGTTGCAGCTTGCGCGCAGTTTCTATGTCACCGCTTAAATAGGATTTTGCCATGTTGTGAACCTTGGCAGGGGCAATATTGGCAGCTACCGAGACTATACCCTTGCCGCCAAGGCTAAGCACAGGCACAACATCGTTGTCATTGCCGGAGTAAACCGCTATATTGTCACCGCAACGCTCAATTACTTCGGCAATTTGTGTAATATCGCCGCTGGCCTCTTTTGTTGCTACAATGTTGGGAATCTTAGATACTTCGTACACTGTTTTGGGAAGCATATTAAGTGCAGTGCGTGCTGGGACATTGTAAAGCATAATTGGCGCGTCAACCGCAGCCGCAATTGCCGTAAAATGCTGCACCAGCCCTTTTTGAGAAGTCTTGTTATAATAAGGTGTGACACACATGACTGCGTCCGCGCCGGCCTTGCTTACGGCCTTAGCCATTTCTATACACAGTGCGGTATCGTTGCCACCGGCACCGGCAATAACCGGTACACGTTTACCCACTGACACCACAGCCTGGCGTACTACCTCGATATGTTCATCATTTGATAGTGTTGTTGCCTCGCCGGTGGTGCCACAGGCTATTATTGCGTCTGTTCCTTGGCTTATCTGAAAGTTGATTAGTTTATCATAGGCTTCGTTGTTAAACTTACCCGCTTTGTCAAATGGGGTGCAGATTGCAACACCCGACCCGGTAAAAATGGACATAATATCACCTCGCAACAAAAATTACCATGATAATATTGAAAAACAGCCCTTGTGTCAAATGAAAACAAGTTTCTGATAAGATGAAAAAAAGGGGAGGAAAAAATGTCAGTTGACATACCCGTAAATGTAAAAAAAATCATGGACAAGCTGCATAGGCATGGCTTTGAGGCTTATATCGTTGGCGGCTCTGTTAGGGATATCTTACGCGGCGTTAATCCAAAAGACTGGGATATAACAACATCCGCTACACCGCGGGAAGTAGTGGAAATTTTTTCGCGTACAGTTGAAACAGGAATCAAGCATGGGACAGTGACTGTGCTTGTTGAAAGAGAGCACTATGAAGTAACAACATATAGGATTGATGGAGAGTACCTAGATGGCCGTAGGCCGGAAGAAGTGACATTTACTGGTGAAATAGTTGAAGACTTAAGCCGCCGAGATTTTACTATAAACGCAATTGCTTACAACCCAGATACCGGCTTTGTTGACCCCTTTGATGGCAAAATAGATATCAAAAGAAAAATAATCCGCTGTGTAGGCGACCCTCTTGAGCGGTTTGGCGAGGATGCGCTTAGAATGCTACGCGCTATACGCTTTGCAGGGCAGCTTGGGTTTGCTATTGATGCATCCGTGGTTGAGGCCATTGCTATAAAACGTGCGAACTTGGCCAACATCAGCCGCGAGCGTGTAAGAGAAGAGTTTGTGAAGCTGTTAGTTAGCCCACATGTACAGGCCGTTAAGTTGCTTGAAACCACGGGGTTGCTAAGATATATCGTGCCGTTTTTTAAGAGCGATGTTGATCATGTTATTGACCTGTTAAAAAACTGCCCAGCAAAAGAGCCTCTGCGACTAGCACTTTTTCTAGCCTCAATAGGTGACTTCGGCGAAAATTGCGCTGAAATACTAAAAAACCTGCGATTTGATAATAAAACAACCCACGAAGTCTCCCAGTATGTTCGCCTGCTTCATTCGAAAATCCCCCACGACCGCTATCGGATAAAAAAATACCTAAGACAAATGCCCCAGGCAGAGTTTGAAAACCTATTAAATCTTCAAGCAATCACAGACCCAAAAGACGCCGAAAGACTCGCAAATGTGTGCAAAGAATCACAAGATATCCAAGCCAAAGGTGAATGTTATACCTTACGCAACCTTTCGATAAAAGGCAACGATCTAATAGCAATGGGCATACCAAAGGGTAAGGCACTTGGGGACATGCTTGAGTCACTCCTTGACGCTGTAATGCGCGACCCATCTCTAAATAAGCTACTGCCCAGTAAGCTGCACGAATATTTATAGCACACTCACTCACAAGCCAATGCCAAATGGACTGTCACTGCCAGCCAAAGTGCCGCGTGAATTAGCCATATGAATATTTTTCTTAGTGTGGCTAAAAATATAGCCGATTAGAAAAATATGAGGCCATGCTTCAAACAATTCGGAGGCTACTATGTATAAGTTCCCACAAATGACAGCAAACGATAACCCCGAGAATGAGCAATGCGAAAACCAGCCCCAACCTTCTCAGCCAGAGCTGCTTACTCCCCCACCCCAAACTGAGAATCCGCGGGGCGTTATTCAATTTTTGACGATAATTGGCCAAATAGAGGGGCATGTTCTTTTGCCGCCTACCAACAAGGCAACTAAGTACGAGCATGTTATTCCACAGCTTGTTATGTGTGCAGAAAACACGGAAATTGACGGGCTGCTTGTGCTTTTAAATACAATGGGCGGCGATGTTGAGGCGGGGCTTGCCCTTTCGGAACTTATTGCGCATATGGGCAAGCCTACTGTGTCCTTGGTGCTTGGCGGCGGACATTCTATTGGGGTGCCTCTTGCTGTGTCGGCAGAGTATAGCTTTATCGCGCCTTCTGCTACTATGACCATTCATCCTGTGCGCATTAATGGCACAATTGTTGGTGCGCCTCAGTCTTATGATTATTTTAATAAAACTCAGGATAGAGTTGAGGATTTTATTGTTGCACATTCTAGGATTACTCATGAAAGGCTTGCGGCTCTTATGATGGATACAAAGACCTTGGCGCAAGATGTCGGTACAATTTTAATTGGGGAAGAGGCTGTGCAAGAAGGGATAATTGACGAGGTTGGCGGGTTGCATACCGCTATGGAGAAATTATATGACTTGATTGGGAGGACATGATGCCAACGTGACAACAATGAGTTACCTATGCAACTATTGTCCCACCGCCTATTACAATATCACCGTCGTATAACACCACGGCTTGGCCGGGTGTGATTGCCCTTTGAGGCTGGGTAAACTCAACATGAAACTCGTTAGTATCTGTTTGCCACAGCTTTGCAGGTTGGCCTGGATGGCTGTAGCGTATCTTTGCATGGATATTTAGCGGAGTATCAAGCTTATCCATTGGTATAAAATTAATATCAGTGGCAGTTAACGATTTTGCAAATAGCTGTCCTTGAGGGCCTACTGTAACTGTGTTTTTAGCTGGGTTTATCTTGCTTACATACACAGGCTCGGCTCCATAAATCCCGAGGCCTTTGCGCTGGCCAATTGTATAATGGATTATGCCCTTATGTTGGCCTAGAATTTCTCCGTTTTGGGAAATAAAATCTCCAGGCTTGCTGACTTTGCCGGTATATCTTGTGATAAACCCCGCATAATCTTTGTCCGGCGCAAAGCATATATCTTGGCTGTCGCGCTTGGTTGCGGTGGTGAAGTCAAGTTTAGCGGCGATATCTCTTACCTCGTCCTTAGTAAGGCTACCCAGCGGGAACAATGTGCGCGCAAGCTGGGGTTGTGTCATTGCATAAAGTACATATGTCTGGTCTTTTGATGTATCTATTCCGCGCGCAAGCAAGTGCCGCCCGTTTGCGTCACGTGTAATCTTGGCATAGTGGCCGGTTGCAATATATTCGACCTCAAGCTCTGTTGCCCTTGCCAGAAACCTTTCAAACTTCATAAAGCGGTTGCAGTCTATGCAAGGGTTTGGGGTAAGGCCCTTGCTATACGCATTTACAAAGCGATCCATTACCTCTTTTGCAAATGAATCGGAAAAATTAAACACAAAAAAAGGGATACCAAGGGCTGTAGCCACAGCCCTGGCATCCTCTACATCTTCAAGGGAACAGCAGCCCCTATTTGAGACTGCATCGAAATTGCCGGCACTAAAATACCCATCTGTACTAAAATTTACGCTATAATTTGTGCCAAGCTCGATAATCTCGTCTGTATACAGCTTCATCATCGCACCGGTACAGTCGTAGCCTTGCTCCAATAAAATATGCGCGGCAACAGAGGAATCTACGCCGCCGCTCATTGCAATTAAAACTTTATTTTGTGATTCACTTGAAGCTATGTCCATGGCTTCTTACTCCACCCATCTTACTCTATCCATGTTACTCTATCCATGTAACCTTTGCTTCGTCATAGCTGCCGCGGGGTGCCGGGTCTTCGTCTTTTTCGCCAATTGCTATGATATTGAAGGGATACTCGCCTTCTTGGATATCAAGTATCTCTGCAATTACTGGCATCATCGGCTTTGGATACACGCCGCACCAGCAAGTGCCAAGTCCAAGCGCCTCGGCTTGAGTCAAGATATTTTGTGTTGCCGCGCCGCAATCTTGTGGGTAATACCCTTCCGCAAGGCCGTCCATTTTTCCGTTTTGGGTTTCGGGCAGTGCTACGATAACTATGGCAAGGGGGGCGGTATGCAGCATTTTTGCCCAGTTATGGGCGTCGGCAAGCTTGGTTAGCATCTCCCGGTTGGTGATGGCGATAAACCGCCATGGACGGGTATTGCAGGCAGATGGGGAAAGCATCGCCGCTTCAAGCATTGCGGTAATTTTTTCTTTTGATACTGGGGTGTTTTTAAACTTGCGGATACTTCTGCGGGATTTAATTGAATCTAATACCATGATTTGCACCTCTTTCGTTTGGATGATTTGGTGAAAGCCGCTTGCGGTACTACTTCGTTCCTCATAAGATTCCGTACGCGTTGCCGAAAAATGCTTGAAGCGTTGCATATTTTCGGCAACGCTACTACATCTAATTGCGGTACGAAGAATAAGTGGATGATTTGGTACCAGCCGCTTCACTACCCATGTGGATGATTTGGTGACAGCCGCTTCACCGCCCATGTGGATGATTCTGATAAAGCCGCTTTTATATTAGCAAGCAGACATGTTGGCCGGATACAACCTCCATACCACCCAGCCTACTTCCAATAATCAAACTCCAACTCATACATCTGGACGGTATCATTCTCCTGTATTCCAAGTTCCTCCAGCCGGTCTATTATACCACGCTTGCGCATAAACCGCTGGAAGAAGGCAAAGCCCTTTTCATCGGCCATATTGGTATAGCCTAGCATCCGCTCTATTCCGGGGCCTTCAACGCTGTATAGACCGTCCTTGACCTTTTCAATTGTAATAGACGCCTCGCGGCTTTCCGGCTCGAAATATGTTTCATAGTCTGTCTCAAATGTCGCCCTCTCCGGTGCTGTCTTAAGCACTTCGGCTATGCCCTTAACCAAATCTGTAAGCCCTTTGCCTGTGGCACCGGATATCAAGTATATCGGCCAGCCTTTCTCTTTAGCATAGGCTTCAAGTTCGGACATATAACTTTCGTCTATAGGCAGGTCGCATTTATTGGCGGCAATCACCTGGGGCCTCTCCATTAAAACCGAGTTAAACGCCGCAAGTTCTTCATTAATTTTCTCCACAGCCTGGGTGGGTGTAAGGCCGTCGCCCTCAAGCCTTGCGGCATCCACCACATGCACCAACGCCCGTGTACGCTCTATATGCCGCAAAAACTCAAAACCAAGCCCAACGCCCTGGCTTGCGCCTTCAATTAGCCCTGGGATATCCGCAAGCACAAAATCATGGCCAAAACCATGGCGTATAACACCAAGATTAGGCGCAAGTGTCGTAAAATGATAATTTGCAATCTTGGGGTTTGCATTGGTCACCTGGGACAAAAGCGTAGACTTGCCCGCATTAGGAAACCCAATAATCCCAACATCGGCAATCAACTTAAGTTCCAGCGTAATCTGATAACTGCGGCCATTTCTGCCGTCCTCGGAAAACTTAGGTGCCTGCCTTGCCGGGGTAGCAAAGTGCTGGTTGCCGCGGCCTCCCCTGCCCCCTTTTGCAAGTACACGCCTTTCCCCATGGGTGTTTAAATCTGCCATAACAAGGCCGCTTTGGTGGCCTGTTTCGTCTTCTTCCCAGCCGTATCTGATTAAAGTACCCACTGGTACCTTTACAATCAAATCCTTGCCATCTTTGCCCGAGCAGTTTCGACCTTGGCCATCACCGCCATTTTCGGCTTGATATTTCCTACGATAGCGGAAATCCACAAGGGTACTTACATCCGAGTCGGCCTCGAATATCACACTGCCGCCACGTCCGCCGTCGCCGCCGTCCGGCCCGCCGTTTGGCACGTATTTTTCGCGCCGAAAGCTGATGCAACCATGGCCGCCACGGCCTGATTCTATAGTAATTTTAACATGGTCTACAAACATAAACATCACTCCCAAACAATAATATCACAAAGCCCGTACAAAAATCTATTTTTTTACGCCAATACGCCCATTTTTTCGTATATTGTGTTACAATAAAATCACTTTTTATAGGGAGGTTGAGGCTATGTACATGGTGCTACTTATCGTTGGCGCAGGGTTTATTGTGCTATCCTTGTTTTTTGGCGAAGTATTAGAAGGCGTTGGAAGCCCCTTTCTTCAGCCGACGGTTATTGCAGTAACTTTGGCTGTAACCGGCGGGATTGGCCTAATTCTATCACCTATTATTGGCAGCCATTTGGCATTTCCATTTGCCGCGGGTGCCGGTTTAGTCGCAGGTTTTTTGCTGTTCCGCCTTGTAATACTGCCCCTGCGAAGGCTGGAGCATACAAGTTCTCATGACAAACAAGCCTTAATTGGCCGCACAGCCAAGGTTGTCCTTTCAATCCCTCAAGGAGGCTTTGGCAAAATAAAGTACAGTGTAACCGGCTCTTATGTAACCAGCCCCGCAAAAAGCGAAGACGGGGTCCAAATCTTTAAAGATACAGAAGTGGTAATAACTCATATCAAAAATAACGCCTACTATGTAAGGGAAAGGAGCGTAAGCACAGCACAACAAACAACATCCGAAACAGTATCAAATGTAACCCCAAACTCAAACTAGCACAAGAAAGGGAGTGTCTGCATTGGATCCAGTAACAATCGGAATTATCATCTTAGCCGTAATTTTCCTATCAATCTTCCTCATCTTTACCATGTGGAAGCGGGTACCACAAAACAAGGCCGCGGTAGTAACCGGCCGCAAGAAAAAAGTAATCTCCGGCGGTGGCCGCTTTGTACTGCCTCTTATCGAGCGGTACGATATCATTTCACTGGAAAATATCAAAATCCCGGTGGATATCAAAAACGCAATCTCAAGCCAAGGCGTAGCAATTGCGGTACGCAGTGTCTCGGTTGTAAAAGTAAAATCCGATAACGAATCCATTTACTCTGCCGTAGAGCAGTTCTACCGTGGCGACGCCCGCTCTACCGCCGAGGAAATCTCAACTCAGGCCAACTACATCTTGGTAGGTAAACTTCGCGAAATCATAGCAAAAATGACAGTAGAAGAGATTTACCGCGACAAAGACAAGTTCTCAAGCGAAGTGCAAGAAAACGCCGCCCGAGACCTAGCGGAAATGGGCTTAGAAATCAAAGCCTTTACCGTAATGGACATAAGCGACTCCAACGGCTACCTTGAAGCCCTAGGCCGCAAGCAAATTGCCGAGGTTAAAAAGAACGCCGATATCGCCGAGGCCGAAGCCCGCAAGGAAACAACAGTTAAGACCGCCGAAGCCAACCGCCTAGGCGAAGCCGCGCGTCTCCTAGCCGAGACCCAAATAGCCGAGGCCGGCAAAGAAAAAGAACTAAGCGTCCAAGCCTTCCGCCAAGAAGCCGAAGCCGCAAAAGCCCAAGCCGACCTTGCCTATGAAATCCAAGCCAACAAAGTAAAAAAAGAAGTAACAGACACAGAAATGCAAGTTGAACTACTGCGGCGTCTAAGAGAAACAGAACTAGCCGAGCAAGAAGCCGAAAGAAAAGAGCGGGAACTTTCCGCAACCGTTCACAAAGCCGCCGATGCAGAAAAATATCGCAGAGAAAAGCAAGCCGAAGCCGCAAAATACGAACAAATCGCAAAAGCCCAAGCGGAAGCCGAAACAATAAAACTAGACGGCGCATCCAAAGCCGAGGCCGTCAAAGTCCAAGGCTTAGCCCAGGCCGAGATAACAGCACAACAAGGCTTTGCGGAAGCCGAAGCAATCAAAGCCAAAGGCCTAGCGGAAGCCGAAGCAATGATGAAAAAAGCCGAAGCCTTCAAGCAATACAACGACGCCGCCGTAAGCCAAATGATAATAGAGCAGCTACCATCAATTGCAAAGCACATCGCAGAGCCAATTGCCAAAACCGACAAAATCGTCGTAATAGACAATGGCAATGGCAAAGGCGGCGGTGCCGCAAAGGTTTCCGGTTATGTAACAGACATCATTGCAACCTTGCCCGAAACCGTCGAAGCCTTAACCGGCATTAATCTAGTGGATAAGCTAAAGACCTTCGTTGAAGGGTCGGACGCAGCCACAGTGCAAGATGCAATACAGGAAGTGCTGGAATTGGATAAAACATCGTAGTGTAGAAAGAAAATCAAGTTAAACGTCGTTCAAAGCTGTACAAAAAATCCGAACCCTATCGCTAAACGGCTGCTAGGGTTCGGATTTTATTTTGCAACACGCTAAAGCTGCGCGTTAAAAATGGCGTTACTGCACGCCGCGGTATCTCAGCGGTAGCATCCGGCTATTTTATGCCATGTCGGTAAATATCTCTTGGCATAGGCACTCTATAATGTCAGAATAGGTTTGAAAATACTTTAGCACTTCACTTGATGTAGCCGTGATAATTTATGTATAGCCATCTGCATACATGGCAATGATTAAAACATCAAAATGTGGAGGCTGCAACATGAAAAAGAGGCAAAGGTTTGTTTGTTGCGCTGTCATTACTGTTCTTACGATTTTTGCTTTTGTAGGTTGCTCACAGAGCAATAACGAGTTTGCGAATGATAACAGCTATCCCGCAGAAAATCTTTACGCACTGATGGGGTATGATACAGTAGAAAGTAACACAACTCGTAATGCATATAGATTTCCTGTTGAAATGGATACTTGGCTCGAAACTATCAAGAATGAAAATATTTTATTATTTGACCTATACACAGAGGGTATTGGGGTTGGTGGAAATGGTGTAGTTCTTCCACCATGTATCCCAGAAAGCAACATTGCATATATGAAGATTCTACAAATGTTACCGTACGATGA
>Ga0123355_10008127_pt1 | contig 15836 bp, 12 predicted proteins | sample TergutEmb28metaG_3_FD_89872 | JGI IMG/M metagenome (GOLD analysis project Ga0123355, IMG submission 89872) | Embiratermes neotenicus P1 segment gut microbial communities from Petit-Saut dam, French Guiana - Emb289 P1 | ecosystem: Host-associated > Arthropoda: Insects > Digestive system > Gut ...
AGCTCCGCCCTTAAGGGCCGCCCTGGAAAGCAGTACAATTAGCTCAACTACCCGAGAACGCAACACCTCAATATTGCTACCGCTGTAAAATAGCACTTGCTTAATAATATCCCCTAGGATTTCATTGGCAGAATGTATATCTCCCTTGCGGATAGCAGCCAGCAAGTCGTCTTCCTTTTCGATAGGGTAATGGGAGGATAGCATATCTGTAATAACTGGGACGGCTTGAGTTATGTCGGCTTGGGAATTGTAGGTGGTGGATACATAGTAAATATGCTCGCTTATAGAATGGGCTTTTAATGGGGATATGCTGGGGATAGCGCTGACACTCTCCATCAACATTTCTATATCGGCTTCTGTTAGGGATATGCGGTTTCGAAGCTCATAATTTATATAGTCATCATAGTCAACTAATAAAAAGGGCCCTGCCAATATGCCCGAGACCATTTGCCCCCTTTTATCAAGCAAAGGTGCCGCAATATACACAAGCCCCGAAGGCGCAAAAAAAACATAGCGCCCTCCAAACCTCCTGGCCTGGTAGCAGCCATAAAGTAGGGCTATGCGGCAATTTTCTTCACAATCTAGCTTTGCGTATAGCATCTTAAGAAAACTTGACCCTTGGGCATGGATATCAGACTCATATAAAATCTGCCCGGTGGTATCCATTATTGTTATACCAAGCCCGGCTGTCACCGATAGATGGTTGAATATTTTTTCTTGAATTGGATGACGAGACATTATCATAATTTGTTGGTATCTATGACGGTTCCAATATACGCATGTCCTTTTCTTGCCGGTGCACTTGCCTCTTTGGCAAAACCAAAATTAGCACTTTCCTCTGCAATATGGCAAATGGCAATGCCCATGTCTATGGTATTCATCTTAGTATATATTAGGCCAAGCAAGGGATTGGCTTTTTTGCGATAGCAGTGGATTTTGCCGTCTTGGGCTATGAAATACCAGCTTTGCGAGTTGATGGCACTTGGGGCAAGACGGGCTGCTTCTAAGCGTTTGTCGCTGCCTTCGCTGATGGCGCTTAAGGGCTTGCGCTTGAATGCGGTGCTTTCTCGATGAAGTGCCTCGGCGGGCTTCCCAAATGCCATACAGATTACATGGGGTAGGGCAGAGGTTTCTTTTTCTCCTGGCTTTGCCACCCCAAGCCAGCAGGCTCCAAGCCCTGATGCTGATAGGAATAAGTCTAACTGCTGGCCTATAAAGCCGATGTTCTCCAGATAGCCTTCCTTTTCCTCGCTTTTGAAAACTAGGTAGTGAGGGGCCTTGATATTGAACATACCCTTGGTTTTGTCTGTGATTTCTATGGAGTAGGGGATTTGAGGGTATAGGGGCGTGAGGCTTTTGATTTGGACTTGTACCATTTCTATGGTTGCTGTATCTAGTGGGGTGAGGTCGTACTTTCTTACAGATTTCCGCCTGCGGATGATTTCGGTCATTTGCATAGATTACATTCCTTTCTCTGTACATTTTATGTCTCAGACATTACAGGGAACCGGAAATATTCCGGTAGATTCCACTTGCCATGTATGAAATATGGCTCGTTTAATATCTGCCACTGTGGGTCTATGTTTAGCCAGTCTGGATTGAAACCAAATTCAATTTTTGTTATGCCTGAAAAGGGTAGTTGGCTTATAAGCGTTTCGAAGGACAAAGGCTTTGCCGTTATTACATCTTCCAAAAATAAAACCTTCTTTTCTTGCCTGGCGATTATGACGGTTTCACACTCAGGCAAATAATATATAAAATTTTTATATTTAGGGTTTGTTAGCATTTGGCATAATTGTACGGGTTGTGTGTTTATGCTGTCTACTAAGCTCGAATACATACACCTTGTATACACAGCATTGAGTACATGCTCATCCTCTGGGCCGCATTTTATACTATTGTCAGCCGGATTATTAATCGCGATATCTATTACAGGGCGAAATGTCTGAACAGGGCGAAACCCAAAGAGAGGATAAAACTTGATAACGCTTTGGTTTGCACCTAGAAATGCTGGGGTGTCGGGGTATTTGTCCAGTACATGGCTCATCAGCAAGCGGGAGAGCCCCTTGCCGCGTTCGCTGGCTCGTGTGGCTACTGCCCCAAATTGATGTGTGCGGACTGGTTCGCCTTTTATAAGCATGTCTGTCTTGAAAATACATACATTGGCCAGCATTTTTCCATTCTCTATAATGGAGTAACTTTCGTATCGCTTGTCCCAAAGGTTTTTTGCAAGCCATGGTTTGAAAGAGAACTTAAAAACCTCCTGGATTAAGTCATCGAAAGCTGCTGTATAAATTGGGTCATTGCTATTGTTTACTGTGATTGTCATAGTTGCTCCCTTTCCCGTATTGTAACGCGCACCGCATCCCCTGGTTGCTTGCCTATTTTAGCGCGGATATCTTTTAAAATACCGATTACATAGCATATTGAGCCATCGGCGTTTTTAACACCCATGTTTACAATGCTTCCCTCATAGGGTTGGCCGTCAAAGGTAGCGTGTACTTTAACCCTGCCTTTGCCAAACTCCTTACGGATATCATAGGGGAATGGTACATATGCGCCGCCTCTGCCTGCATCGGAGGATTTAATCACTGCATCGTATTCATACATTGTTTTGCTCCCTTCCGATGTAATTGGCAATTATTCATTTAACTTGACCTTACTTTACCATACTTTGATTGCAATACAATGGTCGGCCTTGATTTTATGCTTCATGATATTAATCTCTGGGTCTGTGGAAATCTGGCCTGCATCGGCAAGTCTTTTTATCTGCCCAATTGAGGTATCCAGCATTTTAGCAAGCAAGGCGCTTAGTTTAAGGTCAAAGCTGTATTGGCTATTTACATGGGCCAGTAAGGGAGTATCACTTTTGTACTCATTGGTGTTTTCGACGGTATAACCTACATTGGTGTAATCAACCTCACAGGAATGCTGCTTTAGAAAATTGCGGTCAAAGGCATATTGCCATGCCAGCGCTGCATCGTTATCAATAAATTGGTCAAATAGGCCAGCCGGTAGTTCATGAGGGCGTATTCCTTTATTTGTGGCCAATTTCCAGGTGCTATCGCATTTGGTACATTTGTAGATTAGCCAAATATCAACCCGGGATTGGTTGGCATTGACGCGAAATTTATTGCTGCAATAGTAATTGGTTTTGCGGTTACATTTGCTGCAATGGCGTATGATTGTTGGCGTTGCTGTTGGGATTATACGCCATGTGGTTTCTATGTGCATTTTATCACCCTATCAATGTTTTTTTATGACTGAGAATAGGGTGCCGCAGGGCAAAGCTGTACCTAAAACACGCTTATGTAGAGAGATTAAGGGCAATAAAAAACGCAACCGATGGCGTACCTGGTTGCGTTATGGTCGTTTCGTTTGAAATTGGGCTTCAGACTGCGCTGAAAAATGCATTAAAGCCTGCATTTTTCAGCTTGCTTCAGCCCATTTCAAATCGAAACGACTATAGTCATTCGTTTTTTTCTTGTTTTCTGCCAAGAGTGATTATCCGCTCTATACTTTTTTCGGATAAAAAATGCCTTGCGGCAAGCTCTTGGACTTTCTTGCCAGATTTGTATTGGGCGTATATATGAGCGTTTCGCTCTTGAGTTTCTTTCTTTGATTGGGTGTTATCGCCCCATTTTTTGCGGGCGCTCGCCTTTCTTGGTATATAGATATACGCTCCGTCTGTGTATTCCTGCATCAACGCTAGTACATCCTCTGGGAAGATGTCTTGGGCGTTTACATAGCGCATAGTGCTCCTCCCTAAGTGGTTTATTAGGAATGAGCAAAGGCTATTTTGTTAGGTTTTAAACGCGATAGCCTTTGCTATGCGTTTGTTGCTGGAGTAGTCAAAACAGGTATCCCTCCTTGGGGCAGTAACGCTTGAGGGCATTATACGATTTTTATAGAAATTGCGCTACCTACAGAACTTGGGGATGCCATGAACCCCCCCGCCCTACACGGCATAACATAAAACAAAGACAACCAAAATTAAGGGGAGAAACCATGCCATACGGATACAATACCCCCAGACGCATAACCTCACGCCAAGCAAGGGCCATAATGCAAACACATCCAGGGGCGACTATCCTAGATGTACGCAGCCGCCAGGAATACAATGCCGAGCATATACCCGGCGCTGTATGCCTGCCAGACAATACAATTGAAGCCTATGCCCCCCGCGTACTACCAAACAAAGGCGCATTAATCTTAGTGTACTGCAAAGGCGGAAGCCGCAGCCGCGGAGCTGCCAGCACACTGGTGGAAATGGGATATACAAATGTTTACGACTTTGGAGGAATAGATTCATGGCCCTATGAAAGAGAGTGAGAGTATGCCCAGAATAGCCGTATACGCAGGACATGGAGGCAGTGACCCAGGGGCAGTGGCCCTTGGCCGCCAAGAGAAAGACTTAAACCTTGCCATTGCTAACGCTGTTACCGCAATTTTGCGAGGATGGGGTTACACAGTGCTAAATAACCGTACAACGGATGTAGACCGCAGCATCACCCGGGATGCAAATATGGCCAATGAAAACCGTGTAGACGCACTAGTAGAGATACATTTCAACAGCAACACAGGCACCCCAGGCACAGGCAGCGAGGTTTTTTATAGTGTACGAGATACAGGCCGAGGCCGTGCACTGGCCAGCGCAATACTTAGGCACATCGTTGCCCTTGGCTTTAGGGATAGGGGTGTAAAAACCCAGGTCAATGCCCAGGGTCAAGATGCCTTTGGGATATTACGGCTTGCTAATATGCCTGCTGTATTAGTGGAGTGTGCTTTTATCAATAATCCTGCTGATATGGCACGGCTGGATGTTAATACAATGGCCCGGGCAATTGCGGATGGTGTCCGTGAAGTGTTCCCAATAAGCGGAAGCGGCGGCGGGATGCCATCTTACCCCGGCACCGCAATAAGAGTAGGAGACAGAAGCGAATCTGTAAGGCAGATACAAACCTGCCTTAACCGGGTAGGGCTTAGACACTCTACTATCCAGCGCTTGACCGAAGACGGGATTTTTGGGCCGCGGACATTTGATGCTGTTACAACATTTCAAAGGATATTTGGGCTTACTCCTGATGGGGTAGTGGGCCCTATTACTTGGGGACGGTTGGCTCAGGAATGCTCCGCTGATGGCGGTGGCGGCGATGGCGGAACCGGTGGCGCAATGCCAGCATATCCAGGGACACCCTTAAGTGTAGGCTCTCGAGGGGAAAGTGTGCGGCAAATACAGCATTGCCTTAACCATGTTTCTCAGCCATGTAGTAGCCAGTTGAGGGAAGACGGTGCCTTTGGGCCGTTGACACAGGCAGCGGTTGTCACCTTCCAGCGGTTATTTGACTTAACGCCTGATGGGGTAGTTGGGCCTCTTACTTGGAGGCGACTTGCCCAGGAATGTGGTGCCGGCGGTACAGTGACAACCTTTGCGGCAGCGGATTGTGACTGCATGAGAGGGACGGGTATGGGTATGGCTGTGCCAGATATCGCAAGCATGGAACCCCAGCATATGCTGATGTTTATACTTTTGCAAATGTTACAAAAACGATAGGGTGCAATGCAGTAAAATAAATATGTATTCTTCTGGAGACGCTGCTACCGATGTCCCACAAATGCCCCATACAATGGCATTCGGTAGCGGTGTCTCTTGTTTTTTGATGATATGGACTTCGCGGTTTTTTGCGATATTTGACGAGCATCCAGGCGGCTAATATACTCCACAATAATACTATCATCAGGAGGCTTACATGAACCAAGAAATCAGCAGTTATTTATCAAAGCACAAGACCCATCTGGTAGGATACGCCCATCTGGACCCGGTATGGTTGTGGCGCTGGGCCGACGGCTTTTCCGAGGTAGTGGCAACCTTCCGCTCGGCCCTTGACCGTATGAAGGAGTTTTCCGATTATATCTTCACTTGCCCGGGGGCCTGCTACTATGTGTGGGTGGAAAAGTATTACCCGGATATGTTTGAAGAAATCCGGCAGCGCGTACAGGAAAAACGCTGGATACTGGTGGGCGGCTGGTGGATTCAGCCCGATTGTAATCTTGCGGCTGGGGAGTCATATGTGCGGCAGTCCCTGTATTCCCAGAGATATTATTTAGAAAAATTCGGCGTGATGTGCGATACGGGTTATAACTCAGACTCCTTTGGGCATAGCGGGATGCTGCCCCAAATTTTGCAAAAAAGCGGTATGAAATACTATGTCTTTATGCGCCCAGGGGACCAGGAAAAGGAGAATATCCCTCCGGTTTTTTACTGGCAAAGCCCAGATGGCAGCCGCGTTTTGACCCAAAAAATACCCATTGCGTACAATATCAACAACGTGGAATATTTTGACGAGCGGTTTATTGCAACCGCAAAACTGGGACAGGCCCATGATGTGGACTTGCCTCTTTACTACGGTGTGGGCAATCACGGCGGCGGCCCCACTATTAACCAGCTTACGGAAATTGAAAGGCAGCGCGCCATATACGGCCCCGAGCGCTTGATATATAGCTCCCCGTCTCAGCATTTGGCTGATGTTGACGGTGGTGAATATCCTATAGTGGCCGAGGATTTACAAATCCACGCCATTGGCTGCTACAGCACCTTTCTCAAAATAAAAAAGCTAAACCGGCTTGCGGAAAACAGGCTCCTTGCCGCCGAGGCCTTTGACACTTTGGCTCATGCCCTACTTGGGACTAAATTGCAAACTGCCCGCCTCGAGTCTGCGTGGGAACGGGTGCTCTTTAACCATTTCCATGACATTATATGCGGATGCAGTATCCGCGGGGCCTACGACGACGCTAAGGAGGGCTTTGGCTATGCCCTCTATGAGGCCGACCAAATCCGAAACGGGGCGATACAGCGGTTGGCATGGGCCACCGATACCCAAGACGGCGGCAATTGGCCCGTAAACAAAGAGCAGGATTGGCGGCTTTGGGGCAATAAAGAAAAAGGCACCCCCGCCCATGTGTTTAACCCTCTGCCCTTTGAAGTATGTATTCCGGTACAGTTTCATGGGGAGTATGAAGGGATATTTGACAGGGGAAACCGACCGCTAACAACCCAGCGGGTACGGGGCCCTATGTCCAACGGCGAAAACGATAAATACGACACTATAATAGAAGCAAAAATACCTGCAATGGGCTACGAGACATTTTGGCTGCATAGGCGGCCCTATGACCCAGATTACACAGAAACCGGCGTAATCACTAAAACCCCAGCAGGGGCGATAATGGAAAACGAGTTTGTACGTGTCACCCTGTGCGGCACAACGGGCCTTTTCGAGTTATACGACAAGACCCAAGGGGCTGTAATCATGCAAAACAGCGCAAACCCCCTCATCATAGAAGAAACCCATAGCGATACCTGGGGCCATGGCCTTTTCGAATATCGGGATGTAATAGGGCATTTTGCGGCCACATCCGTGAAGGTATTGGAAAACGGCCCTGTCCGCGGGCGGTTGCGTGTATATGGCCGCTATAACGAGTCTTTGATTGCCACAGATTTCATCCTGTACAACAACCGGAGGGAGCTTGAGATTAAGCACAAAGTCAATTGGCGAGAAGTCCACAAAATGCTGAAAATTGAGTTCCAAACCACGGTACAAAACGCAGAATATCGCAACGAAATCCCATACGGGCATATCCCCCGTGAAACAAGGGGCCGGGAGTGGCCCATCCAGCGCTGGGTAGATATTTCGAATGAAAAAAACGGCGTTGCGATAATCAACAACGCCTCCTGGGCAGCGGATTGCAAAGACGGAGTTATAAGAATAACCGCCCTCAGAAGCCCCATGTTTGCAGACCACTTTGGCACCCGGGACGAATTATGTGAGCCTATGGATCAAGGGGAGCACGAGTTTGGGTATCTGGTTATCCCCCATGGGCCTGATTATGACCCTGCCCCTAAGGCGGTGGCATTTAACGCCGAATACCCCATAATATATGGGACATATCACAAAGGAAGCTTGCCGACAAGCCTCGCCGGGATTACCGTATCCGGGGATGGGGTAATGGTGACAGCCCTTAAGGCGGCCCAAGACGGGGGCGGTTTTATCCTACGTGCCAACGAAACCGCCGGTAAAAATGCTGCTGTCAAATTCTCCATCCCTTCAATTAATAAATCCTGGAATGCGGAGTTTACACCTCAGGAGATTAAGACATTCTTCCTGCCATCGGGCACAGATAAGGCAGTCCGAGAGGTAAATATGCTGGAGATGTAGCGTATAATGCTAAAAAGCGCTTTTACCAGAAGTATCAAAACCTAGAATAAGAAGCTGTATTCAACTCCGCCAACAGCTTCTAAGTCCATTACCGTTGACATTTAATCGTTTTTGTGCAAAACTATGAATAGTTTATGGCATGAACAAACTAAAACTTAAAAAATGCCCTGTGTATCTAGCGGAAGGAGATGTGCTTTTATGAAAAAATCTTTGTTTGCACTGCTGGCCCTGCTGATATTGGCTCTGATGCTGGCGGCTTGTGGCTCGGGCACCGGCGAAGGCGCGGTAATCGACACCCCCAATGAGCCGGAAGAGACGGCACTTATCTATGATTTCGAAGGTTTTGAGCTGGTAATAGCCGGATGGGATCGTTATTGGTGGGAGCCTGTCATAGGCAACTCTGCCCACGAAGATGCCATGGTGGACCGTATGAATTTTGTACAGGACAGCTACAACATAACTGTCCGCTTTACCGCCCTAGGTGCCCACGATGCCTTCGAGCATACTCTGCCCCAAGTAATGGCGGGGGACTTCCCCTTTGATGTAATCGCATCAACCATTTGGTCAACGGGGCCGTTTCTTGCAAACAACATGTTCCAGGCCCTCAACGAGTTGCCCGCCCTCGAGCTGCATCAGCCCTTTTGGGAGCCTGCGATTACCCAGCTTGGGACTATAGGCGGCAACCAATATTTAATGACCCCTACCTTTTATCATCTATATACCGGCTCCCTTGCCTATTTTTATAACAGGGACATGATAGGGGAATTGGGGCTTGCAAGCCCAACAGAGCTTTATTTGGCCGGGGAATGGACATTTGAAAGGATGATGGAGCTGTCCATTGCCGCCACCCAGGATTTAACCGGGGATGGGGTAATGGGGCACAACGACCGTTTTGGCATAGCTGCCGTTGACCCCTTTGGTGATTTTGCTGTGGGGCAGTTCTTGGCCTCCGGGTTGCAGTTTATCGGGCAAGGCCCTGATGGCAGGATGGAGTTGCAGTTTGGCACAGACCAGCATTTTAGCGTAATCCGGGATTTGAATAGGCTCTTTGACTCAGGCTCAATGCTGTTGCAGCCCGGCAACGAAAACCAGTTTGTATGGTTTAACCAATTTACCGACGGGCTTGCGCTGTTCTTTCCAAACACACTTGGTTTGAAGGCTTATATTGCCATGAACGCACTGTTCGAGTTTGGATTTGTGCCTCCCCCAAGATGGGATTTTACCGATACCCATTTTTCGGCAATAAATCATAACTCCAATGTTTTGGCAATGCTTGCCAATAATCCCAACAATGAAATCGTGGCAGTTTTAATGAATGCATTTGCCGAGGCAGGCCAAGTAGAAATTGAAATTGACCGAGATGAAAAATTTTGGGTAAAGGGCTGGATACCATGCGATATAACATTTGACTATGTGGCAGGGGTTTCTGAAAATTATATGGTTGCAGACCAGGCCGCGCTAATGGGTAATGCCAATCATTTTAGGGATTTTATACTGGGAACCCGGGGTGTAATAGCCGAAGCGCTGTATATGGATGCCGACGTTGCAACGGTGTTTGAGCGTAATCAACCAAGGACCCAAGCCTTGCTTGAAGATTTTTGGTGGAGATAGGGCATATCTGCCTCTTTCAAAGGTATTTCAACAAAAGAACCGCGCTGGTGCGCGGTTCTTTTTATGCGGCTCGGTTTCGGGGGGAATGACCATAAAAATCCCTTGACACAGCATTAATCCCATGCGATACTGGTATTAGTTTACGATGCAAACAAATTACTTCCAAAAAACTGCCCAAGATACTCGGCACTAAGGGGTGACGGTTTTATGAGAAATACATATATTTGGGTTTTGTCGTGTATCGGGGCTTGTATTCTTGTGCTTTTTGCCGGGACAACTGTTGCTTATGCTCAAAACAAAGACACTGGAATAGATATTAGCATAGATATTATTGAAATTGACGGGGCAGATTTTATCGCCGCCACAGATGATGCCATTCTCGAAGCAGAGGGTTTTGGCGATTTTGCGGTGCATCAAAACGAAACAGGAGCCATCACTTGGGTATTTAACGTGCCCTCAGATGGCTTTTTTCGTATACAGCTTACCTACCATACCGTGCCAGGGCGCGGCTCCCCGGTAGAGAGGCATCTGCTGATAAATGGGGAATTGCCAGTCCGGGAGGCAGGCAATATCCAGTTTGCCCGTATGTTTTCCGACCTTTTAGTAGACGGCGGGTTTGAGGCAGATTATTTTGGCAATCATATCCGCCCAGGCCAGGAGGAGGTATTTGGCTGGCAGACATCCTATGTGCGGGATGTAACCGGGTTTATATCCCGTCCTCTGGAGTTTTTCTTGGAGGCAGGTGTACATGAGCTGACCTTGGAATCTGTGCGGGAGCCGGTGGTTATCGGCAGAATTTCCCTTATCCGGCTTGAGACTGTAGCCATCCCCACATATGAGGAATATCTTGCGGCTGCCCGTGCCATGGGCTTTGGGGAGGTACAGCTAACAGAGCCTATCCGTATCGCGGCAGAATTTCCCCATTTGCGCTCCTGTGCCCTCAACTCCCCTGTAGCGGATATAACTTCCGGCACCACATATCCATCCAACCCTGGTTTGGTTTTGATGAATGCCCTTGGTGGTGCCAACTGGCAAATCCCTGGCCGCTGGGTAGAGTGGGTTGTGGATGTGCCCCAAAGTGGGTTGTACGCAATCCATGCCCGCTATTTGCAAAATACACATTTTGGGCTCCATGTTTATCGCACTCTCTACATCAACGGAGAAATCCCCTTTGCGGAAGCAGAGCGGCTACGCTTTTATTTTGGCAACAACTGGCAGATGTCCACCTTTGGCGGTACCGATGAGCCATTCCTATTCTTATTGGAAGAAGGGCGCAACACCATACGCCTAGAGGTTAACCTCGGGCCTATGAGCTACAACTTATATGCCCTGGATCAAGCCATAAATACACTAAACGATATTTATATAGACCTAGTGCGGATTATGGGCCTTGAGCCAGATTTGCATAGGGATTTTAACCTGGATGCCCAAGTCCCTCATCTACTGGAAGAGCTGCTTAGACAGGGGGAAGTTTTGCAGGCCATCGGGGACTCGGTATTTGAGGCCTCGGGAAGGCGGGGGGAGTTTGTCTCCCTTATAAACCGCACCGCTGCCCAAATAGAAGAAATGGGTACCAGGCACCGTACAATCCCCGTAAGCCTTGCCATGTTTAGGCAAAATATCAGCGGCCTTGGTACATGGCTTCTTATGGCCCGCAACCAACCGCTTTTACTGGATTATATTTTAATACAAACCCCCAGTAACGCCCCTCCAAGGGCCGAAGGCAATATCTTTCAGCGGATATGGTTTGAAATACGGCGTTTTACAGCATCCTTTTTTGTAGACAGTGCCGCAATAGGCTCCAGATATTCGCCAGACGAATTGGGAGGCGACCAATCTATTCGGGTTTGGATGGCCTTGGGCCGCGACCAGGCCCTCATCCTAAGAAACATGATTGACGACACCTTCACACCCATGACTGGGATACCCGTAGACTTCCAATTGGTAGTGGGGGAGGCCCTCTTAACCTCGATTCTCGCGGGGGTTGGCCCTGATATTGCCTTGGGTAACGGCGGGGATGTACCCGTCAACTTTGCCGCAAGGAACGCCCTTATAGACCTAAGCCAGTTTACCGGCTTTGACGAAGTGACAAGCCGTTTCCATCCTGAATCTTTGACAGGCTTTACTTTCAGAGGCGGGGTATACGCAATGCCCGAAACCATGTCTTTCCCAATGTTTTTTTATCGGACAGATATTTTTGAAGAGCTTGGCCTTGTACCCCCAGATTCCTGGGAAGATATGTATGTAATCCTTACAGAGCTGCAAAAGCAGGGCATGTCTTTTGGGATGCCTCCACCGATTACTACCCTTTTAACTATGATGTATCAGCAAGGGACAGAGCTTTTTACAGAAGACGGCCGCTCCACTTACTTAGGCAGTGATGTGGGCTTTAGCGCCTTTAGAGAAATGACGGACTTGTTTACATTGTACGGTGTGCCATACGCCTTTGATTTTATGAACCGCTTTAGAAGCGGAGAAATGCCTGGGGCAATCGTGGATTTTACCGCCTTTAATCAGCTTGTTGTGTTTGCGCCGGAGATTAGAGGCCGCTGGGCCTTTGTACCTGTTATGGGAACATGGCAGGAAGATGAAAACGGTACCAGCTTCCTGGATAGGTCTGTGATAATGGCAGTAAGCGGGGCCATGATGATGAACGGAACCGAAAACCCCGAAAACGCCTGGGAATTTATACGCTGGTGGACAGATGCCGACGCGCAGTTCCGCTTTGGCATGGAGATGCAAAATTTACTTGGCCCGGCTGCCAAATACAACACCGCCAATCTGGAAGCCTTTGAACGGTTGCCCTGGATACGTGGGGAGTACGATAGGATGATGGACCAGTTGTACTGGGCTCAGGGCCTTAGGATTGTGCCAGGTAACTATATCGTGGATTGGTCTGTACGGTTTGCCTTCCTAAATGTGCTGGATAGGGGCCACAATCCCAATCTTGTTTTGCTGGAATACTTGGGCGTAATAGACAACGAGCTAGGCCGCCGTGCCGACGAATTTGCGGATAGGTAGGTGACATGATGGATGGAGCAACACTACAAAGTACCGTAAAGCCGGGTTTTGCCAGAAGGTGGACCGTACCCAATTTCATGCGCGAAATGGCAAAAAACAAGGTATGCTACTTGCTTATAGCGCCTTTTATGATTCTATTTTTTGTGTTTACTGTGCTACCCGTTGCCATTTCCCTTGGGCTTAGCTTTACTTCATTTAATGTGTTGGAAACGCCCCAATGGGTGGGGCTTGATAACTATTTCCGTTTATTTTTAGGGGATCAGGTTTTTATCCGTTCTATCGGCAATACCATGGTGCTGGCCTTAGCTGTCGGCCCAATCGGGTACCTTTTATGCCTGCTGATAGCCTGGCTTGTAAACGAGCTGCGGCCCAGAATCCGCGCAATCGTCACTTTAGTTTTCTACGCCCCTGCGGTAAGCGGCAATATCTTTCTTGTATGGGCAACCCTCTTTAGCTCCGACGAATTTGGCTGGCTCAACGGCTTTTTAATCCGCCACGGCTTCGAAAGAGGGCCTATCCGCTGGCTGGAAGACCCGCGCTTTATGATGCCAATTGTTATTGGTGTAGCCCTTTGGGCCTCTCTTGGCATAAGTTTTCTAACTTTTATCGCGGGCCTCCAAGGCATAGACAAAACCTACTACGAAGCAGCCGCCGTAGACGGCCTAAGAAACCGCTGGCAAGAGCTGTGGTTTGTCACCCTCCCCATGATGAAGCCTCAGCTTGTGTTTGGGGCAGTTATGAGTATCTCGGCCTCCTTTGGCATAGGCTCCATAACGGCGGCCCTGGCTGGGATGCCCTCTATGGACTACGCCGTGCACACGATTATGAACCATCTGGAATTATACGGCGGGGTCAAATTTGAAATGGGATACGCCAGCGCTATTGCAACGCTGCTATTTATTCTCATGATTGGCTCCAATAAATTTATCCAACGGCTTATCTCTAAGGTGGGTAAATAAGATGATGCGGATATTTGCTCGTAAACCCAAAGAAACCAGGCTCAGCCGTTCCTATGGCGGGGATATTTTTATCAATATTATCTTGTTTGCCATGGGGATAATAATGATATTGCCTATGGTCTTTGCCATCTCCAACTCCCTAAGGCCCTTAGACGAGCTTTGGATTTTCCCGCCGCGGTTTATTGTGCAAAACCCCACCCTTGGCAATTTTAGGGATTTGCTCAATGTAATGAACGAGTTTAGGGTGCCCTTTACCCGCTATATTTTTAATACAGTGCTGGTGACGGTAGTGGGCACCACAGGCCATGTACTTATCTCATCTATGTGCGCTTATGCCTTTGCTAAGCATAAGTTCCCCGGTAGCAAGATTATGTTTGCACTGGTTGTAACGGCCCTGATGTTTAACTCTATGGTGACAATAATCCCGTCGTTTTTGATAATGTCTCGGCTGGGCTGGGTGGACACATATCTGCCTTATTTCGTGCCTGCCTTTGCGGCACCCCTTGGGTTGTTTCTCATGAAGCAGTTTATGGAGCAGATGGTGCCAGACTCTCTTTTGGAAGCCGCACGAATGGACGGCTATGGAGAGTTTAAAATACTGTTTAAAATTGTCATGCCCCTTGTAAAGCCTGCGTGGCTGACCCTTACTATTTTCTCTGTACAAGCCCTGTGGAATACAGGGGGCACCCATATGGTATACACAGAGGAGCTTAAAACCCTTAACTTTGCCCTGAGCCAAATTTTGCTTGGGGGGGTTGCAAGAGCCGGTGTGGGTGCTGCTGCCGGTGTCATCATGATGATTGTGCCTATTGCCGTGTTTATAGTCACCCAGTCCAATATTATTACCACCATGTCCATGGCTGGTATGAAGGAGTGAGCCAGATATGTTGAGACGTACAGCGATTATTTTCTTGCTCCTTATTATGGTGGCCGCACCTGTAGCCACTGTGCGGGCTAATGTGCCCTTTGATACGTATACGTTCACCTATTTTGGCGAGCCGGTAGGCTCTCCCCATGCCTATGTCCCCACTTTTGTTGTGGAGCTGGATTTGTCCGAGCCTGGGGATATGGATATCTGTGCCCGGGGCAATATCTTTATTGCGGACGCAGGCAATAATCGGATACTAAAGCTTTCGTATGATTTCGAAATTATCGGGGAGATATTGTATTTCACCAACCCCGACGGCTATGAGGACAGCTTTAACCGCCCTCAGGGGTTGTTTGTGCATCAGGACGGGCGGCTCTTTGTGGCAGACACATCCAACCGCCGTATTGTTGTTTTTGATGAGGAATTTAACTGCATTCATATAATTGAGGAGCCGGAGTCCCCTGTGCTGCCGCCGGGCTTTGCCTTCGAACCATTTAAGCTGGCGGTAGACTTTGCCGACCGTGTATACGTTGTGGCCCTTACAACCAACCAGGGCGTAATAGAGATGACCATGGACGGGGAGTTCCGCAATTTTATTGGGGCGCGGCGGGTACATGCCAATGTGCTGTCCCTTTTTTGGCGTATGGTCCAGACAGACGAACAGCGTGCCCGTGACCTGCAATTTGTCCCAACAGAGTTTAATAATATCGCTGTGGACAGCCGCGGCTTTTTATATGTAACAACCAACGCAATTGAGTGGCATTTGGTAACATACGGCCAATTTTCCAGAACCGATGATGGCCAGCATATGCCTATACAAAGATTAAGCCCAAGCGGTAGCGATACATTAGCACGTAACAGTTTTTTCCCGCCCTCCGGCGATATATTTGCCCGCCACACCCTTGTTAGCTCAATCGTGGATATAGCCCTTGGAGACAATGGGGTTTACAGTGTGCTGTGCCAACTCAGGGGAAAGATTTTCACATATGATTCCGAAGGCGCGCTTTTGTATGCTTTTGGGGGATTGGGCGTGCAGAAAGGCCTTTCTCAAAGGCCGGTGTCCCTTGTTTATCGCGGAACAGACATTTTGCTTTTGGATGGGCATTCTGGTAGGCTTACAATTTTTGAACGTACCCCCTACGGATATTTGCTTCACGAGGCAAT
>Ga0123355_10008128_pt1 | contig 15836 bp, 6 predicted proteins | sample TergutEmb28metaG_3_FD_89872 | JGI IMG/M metagenome (GOLD analysis project Ga0123355, IMG submission 89872) | Embiratermes neotenicus P1 segment gut microbial communities from Petit-Saut dam, French Guiana - Emb289 P1 | ecosystem: Host-associated > Arthropoda: Insects > Digestive system > Gut ...
TGCAGTAACACGTGGTCTTTACTCCTGAAGATGGGCATAAAGATGCCCGAAACATGTTGAGACATTGTCAATAACCAACATCCATAATTGACAATAAACCATCTATATTGTTGCATCTTGTTGCTTTTCTTTCCTCACGCTTTACTCACGATGCACGGTCACAGGAACATAAAGTATCTTCATGAAGTTTGATATACGTGTATCTTCCTCCCCCCTCCCCCCCGAAAATCGGTCGATAAAATTGAAGTTTCATTGACATCCTTCAAGAATACACGGAACTTTAGATGAAGACCTATGTCCATTTACAATAATATCTCGCTCATTTCTTCTTGGAATGAGAAATGTTTTAGACAAAAATTGTACAAAAAATCAAAAGAAACATTTCATATCCAATGAATATTTTCCGAAATTCGTGCCGTTTATGAGATAATGAGGGAAAATATGCCACAGGTAACAATATAGGGCATGCGCATTGTATGCTGGATACTTAAGGCAACAAATACATGCTCAGAATATACAATAATTATTGCTGTTCCTCCGCAACAATAGTCACACACACACACACACACACACACGCATCTCAGTGTTACATTTGAATGTAAGGCGCCTGTCTTGTTCCTCAGCAGACTTGCTTTATACAAAATTATATATGTTCCATGCAATTAGTACGAGGAGGTGCTGATAAGTCCTTAGCCCGACCTACTTCCCGATGTCGTAGGGCGGAATCGATAGTGTCGTTGGAAAGAGGGGTCTGTTCATGTGCCGAATTGCAAGTCCTTTCTTGTTACAGAGGCTGAAAGGAAGCATATCAGACGACGCGCGCGATTTCAACAACGTGGAGAAGCGAATTGTCATCAAGTTTCTTTTTTTTTTTCCTGCAAAGGCAAGGCGCTGAAGGAAATTCACACCATTCTGATAGAAACATTACGGGAACATGCACCATCGTATGCCACCGTCAAAAACTGGGTGGTCCAGTTTAAACGTGGTGATTTTTCTACCTGTGATGCGCCTCGTCCTGGACGAGCCAAAACAGTGACCACCCCGGAGATTATTGATCAAATTCACGAATTAATCTTAGAAGACCGCCGGATTTCGGCTAAATCAAATCTCATGTGAGCGGGTTGGGTCCATCATTCAAGAAGATTTGGACATGCGGAAGCTCACCGAGAAGTGGGTCCCGAAACTTCTGAACACGGATCAAAAACTTCAACGGTGCCAGTCGTCTGAGCAACTTTTGGAATTTTTTCGGCGCGATCCAAATGATTTCCTGTCGCGATTGGTGACAATGAGCGAAACTTGGTTATATCACCATGACTCGGAGATAAAGTAACAATCAATGGATTGGCGGTATAGCGGCTCAACCCGCCCCAAAAAACTCCGAGTGCAAAAATCCGCTGGAAAATTCTCGTCTCGATATTGTAGGATCAAGACGGCATCCTCCTCATTGATTACCTTCCAAAGGGCCAAACTATTAACGCGGAGTATTACTCATCTCTGCTGGTGCAAATGAAGGACATTTTGAAGGAAAAACGCCGCGGGAAGGTCATCAAGGGAGTCTTGTTCTTGCATGACAATTCTCTGGGTCACCGGACACTTGCAACCCAGAAGAAACTGGCCTACCTGGGCTTCCAGTGTCTTGATCACCCACCCTATTCTTCGGATCTGGCATCGTCGGATTACCACCTGTTCCCTGGACTAAAAAAACAATTGAAAGGTCGCCATTTTTCGTCCGACGCGGAGGTCATTGCTGCCGCGGAGACCTGGCTGGACGGACAACCTTCTGAATTTGTTTTGAGGGGCTTGCAAAAGTTAGAGCAACTGGCAAAGAAGTTTATTGAGCTTCGTGGGGAGTACGTACGAATAAATCCCGGGTTTGGTCGCTGTAGCTTGTTTCCTTCATGGTTGGTCTATGGACTTATCAACACCCCCTCGTATACATAAACAAGTTTCCTACCAACAAACTGCAATCATCCATGAATACAGAGCCATTCCTGTATGATTCGGCTATTATTGACAGCCATCTTTAGGGAGCACCAATGTTTATATACTAGAAGACATACACAGCTTTAGCACACATCTTTCTCAATTGTATGGTAAAATACACAATTCCAGTATACCATTACAACACCGATGTATGGTATTGGTAGAATTAAAGTTATTAAACATTATTATTGTTATTATTAATATACAGAAGTTATTAAAATAATTATTATACAGAACTGTTTTAAAATCTTGTGCATCTAAACACTCTGAATTAGCAAATTCTCTTTGAGTCTAGTTGAGTAGCAAGTGGTGTAAGTAGTCAAACTGTATATAGTATAAACGACCACTCTGCACTAATTTTGTACAATTTTGTGCATGTAGGTATGTCGACAATCACAGACTGGCTTTCTGGATGTTTGTTTGTCACCTACAGGTTGTATAAATTTATGGACATTAAAATCACTTTTGTACCTGTTATTCATATATTTCACTCAATAAACCCATCAGATACAACTTTATAGGTTCCCATTCATGAACTGCTTAATAATATGACACGTTGTGGCAAAACATCACGATCTTCAGGGGTGTTCAGCTAGAGTTAACTACATGTACTTTGTGTTAAAATACATGAATAAACAACTTTAAAGGCAAACTTCAGCTAGCACATGGAGTGTTTAAATATTTAATTGATGTTGATATAACAAATTGCATGACACTGTTTTATCAAGTTACATAACTTGGAATCAAAAATTGATGCCAAACAAGATACTTTATAATACGAATTACTATCTCAATACATATTAATTCAGAAGTGTTAGAATCATTCATGTTCCAGAGAGGGCAGCAAGTAGTCTAAATGCAGCACATGCTTGAGGAATTGAAATCTGTCTCCTAATGGTTAATACATATTATTATAGAAGTCATGTCTGGCACCAACTTCCAGTGTGAGGGTATAGCTGTTACCACACTTGCTTCGTAATACAGCTGGTCTAAGGAGCAGATCCCATCTCTGTCACACATCAGTGGCTTGGGTTCATCATTTCACCTTAACTCTCTTGCATTCTGGTAACTGCGTGTGCTAAACTGAAGTACTACTTACAAATATAAGTCTTGAAGCTTTAGCGGTAACAGAATTCAGTAAAATGTTTTCAGGCAGAGAGCTGTGTCAAGGTGTGAAAGTTCTCCATTTCAGGGACTGACTCTGCTTCCATCAGCAATATCCTGAAGATGGAGACAAAGTCTGTCACTGAAACGCTGAAGAATTTTCACACCTTGATGCGGCTGTCTGCACAAGAACATTTTATTGAGTATTTACAACTGCCCTGAAATATTAACCACCTTGTATCCCGATCTCACTTGGCTTGCAAATGTCAGAAATGTCCTGGGGAGATACCTAATAACTCCTTGTTTGAAGTGTAGTGGCAATGAAGGCATTAACAAGGCTTGAAAGAATGTGGTGTTATTTAAATGTTTAAAGCCCTGTGGCAACTAAAAATATCACCTGTTATGACACTAATAAACTACACAGTTTGCTATACATTGTATTTGTTTTGAGTAATTCTCAAAATAAACACTAATCACTTTCCTAGACAGCATTGCTTGACTGGTACTTACAATGGACATGGACTGTGTTCTCTTGTGGCAGATCCTGAAGTTTTATATATAAATTAGATAAACGTCCGTCTTCAAACGGTTGGTACAGTGTCTACTGCAGAGATTATGTAGTTTTTAATGATGTACGGCTGAGTATTTGTGATTAAGTGAAAGGGACACAGTAAATACCACATGAAATCAACAAAGATTAAAAATGATGGTCCTAGGATTTTTACCAGATACTTCCAGAAATGACAGCCACATAGCTAGCCAATTATGAGAGTGGAGGAGACCTTGCCATAAATGTGAGCACAACAGACTGGCCACAAAGTCCATAGCCACGGGCAAGGTAAACTTTCATACCTACTTCCATTCCTAAGGGCCTGACACTCTCTCTTTGATATTTAATACAGGAATGAATTTCCATATTGAACCCAAAAAGCATAAGTTTCCACTGAATCTTCATATTACACTGCTAAGCAGGACCTCCTTAAATGTTTTAGTTCACTGTGCGGATCTGGTTAGGGAATTCAATATCAGCTCCTTTCCTTGGAGAACACTACATAATTTTAAATTTTTGTACAAATCACCATATTCACATATTTATTTCTTCTATATATCTGACAGAAATAAGTGACATGCAATGCTATGTGACCCCAAGCACAAAACTCATTATAGAAGATGAATTGTACTGATTAATAATCATGTTAAAGCATACATCTTTTTGTAATGTTGCAGCTTTCGATAGAACACACTGAAATGGAAATACCACTTTTAGAATTAACATATAAATTAGCTCCATAACATTGTGAAAGGAATAAAGCATTGAGCTGTCACGTCCACTCTTGTAATTTAACATCACTTGTGTTCTACATTATCTATATATGAACTACAAAACACAGTTGCAGGAATCACAGGTAAAACCACAACACACCAGTGCTACAAAATATTTTGAAATTTCATCTGTTTGGGAATGATAAAGCTTATAAAGTCAGATTCATGATGAATTTAAAGTATATTTAATAATCCTTTGTAAAATCACTAATTTTAGGGCATGAAATGAGTTCTGAAATGAGAATATCAATTAGATGTATAAATGGGGGATAATATTATCATATATTTAACGGTACTATTCAAGAAACTTTCTGGAGTGACTGAAAAAACCAGGAAGATCTCAGTAATGACAGCTAGTCGACTGGGACACTGTTGTCCTGAATATGAAGCAGAATCTTAACCTGATGATGGCCTCCGAGTAGGCCGAAACATGTTGTTTCAATAACACCCTGCTAATAAACTAGTTGTGTTCGACCTACATTATGTTTAACTTATGAAGCAGAAATTTACACTAGAAGCAGAAAAATGTATTGCTTGTAATAGAAAATCTAATATTAACCTTCCAACTTCACAGTTTTCTGTGTAGATTTCCAAGATGTTACTCCTATTGCCAGGGTTTTCCTTGAAGTGCCTCCTGGCTACATGATTGATGATAACAAAGCATGAAGTTCTAAAAAACCATTCGAAAATGCCAGACACAGATATGAACAGTAACATTCAGAAAAAGAACAATAGTTTCCTTGTTTCTTCTACTGAGGTCTCTGCCTATATGAATCCTTTGAAATATACAGAATGCAGATGCGGTATTCTAATCATGGAGTTTCTTGATTTTTAATATTTCAATTGTTTTATAAAGCCATATCAGTTTCTAGGGGTTTTGATAAAGAAACAATATAAATGGGGGGGCGGGGTGGAAGCAGAAGTGGCATACGTGACATATTTTGCCTGAAAATTCATAAGACCACAAAATATCAATCAGGAGAGTTCATCCCCAGCCAGTATAAAAACAGGCATGTCCAAAATGTGAGCAATAGTTCGTTCATGTTATTCAACAGGTGGGCAGCAGCTGGACATACGATCCACTCACTATAAAATGATTCAGATAATATTTTTTATAAACTTTGCTACATGTTTCGGCTTAAAGGAAAGAACCATCTTCAGGCCTGTACATGAGTTAATACACAGAGGTATGCAGTATAAAAACAGCTTATTAATGGCAAGTATTGAGATATTATTTCTTTCTTACAACATATAATATGTATTAACAAGTACTGAAGTCCCTTATGCCATTAATATTTGTATTGTATTCTATGGGACCGGACTGGTGCCGGATTATCAAATACTCTTACAAAAGATTACCTGCACTGACCTGAGTTCTTAGAGTAATTTTTTATTACTGCTCCTATACTTGGACTGAACAAGTAGTTACATTATAAAAGATACAATTCGTCCTACGAGATACTAAGGGGCCGAGAGGGAGCAGAGGCATAGCTCTACTCTTTCTTCACCCTTGGCGCTAATCAGAGAAGTAATCAATTTGGATATCTCCTTCAGGTGCTGGTTCAGGGCCGTCAGAGTCCCTATCTATCGTATCTGGAGTCTCTTCAGACGTCCCTTCACACTTCCATTTGATGCCTTGAGGATCGTACAAGGCCCTATCATTAATATTTGACGATCCAATTTTGTATTAAAGCCCTAACTACACTGCGGCTTTCGCCACTTTCAAGCCTCCTAGTTATTTAAACTCTCGGAGGAATCTCTAATGTCACATACTTCTTATCAGCAGCACCCTGCTTACGCATCTTGGAATTTACAAGCCATCGTAAAGGCTCGATTGGTTCGATGAAGTCCAGACAGCACAAGCTACAGTCACAGAATCAGTACGCCTACTGGATGTTAACGATGGCAAAACTTCCGGTCTTGGAACTGCTTTCCTCAACTGCCGAAAAAATAAATTTCCCGATTGTCAGGTTCCGGACTAAAAGAATTCTCCTGTATTATTTTCATCGTTATTAAGGAAATTTAGGTAATCAGGAAAATTAATACGCCTGCAAAAACACTTTCACTACACTGATGTTAATGGGACCAAAAGCATTTGTTACATTTCATTAATTTGTGGCAACATAAGAAGCATAGAAAAATGATCAGATTCATACTGAAGGGCATATGTAGGCAGAATAGAAGCCTGAGGACATCAGGCCACCAACATTGCAACTAAGCAACATTTAACGGGATGCGCCTCACAATAGAAGTCACAAGAAGTACAATAAGCAACAAACAATATACAACACAAGTAAGTACCGTACAGTACTCAATACAAATATTAATAATGTCCGTGCTGCGTAGTTACGGATTCACAAGATAGCAAAATTTCTATTTTAGTATCAGAACTGAAATATCAGACACTGAAGGTGCCAATATTTAAGTTCAGATAAGCTGACTGATACATCTAATAGCATGTAGGCCAACTCAGTGACTGCGCGACACACGTCACAGTTCTACGTGATACGAAGTCAGTACAGTAACCAGGCAACACAGTGGACAAACACGAAAGAGTTTTTCGATTTCTTGTAGGAGGTTCTCAGACCATGGAGTCTAACCAGCCTCCTAATTGATGTGTAAGGGAGCCGATTTCTCTGGAGGAAAAACTGTCGGAGCGTAAAACTGACCACTCATCTCTCTCTAGTGCCGATGTTAAGAATGAATGGAGCTACACCGCCACACCTGCGTACGTCTTCATGTTGCACACAGGGAAAAATATACCTTTCATTTCAATGAACTTTACAGAGTAGCGCAATTATTGGTGGAAAATTTGTGTCGTACAATACAGTCAAACATCGAAACATTGCCACTGTTCGGTCATATCAATTCACAGCACTCTATCGAGTGTGGCGGTAAAACGAAATAGTGTACAAAAGGGGAATTTCTGTGCAGACATTTTCACGGGCGAAAAGTACGTTTGGCGCCGCATCGGAAGGCGCTGTGTCGCGGGCTTTAAGGTTTTCTGTAACATATTTTAACTTGAAATTTCTGTATTACTCTGCTTGCATACAAACAGTATCCATTTTATGACACCGTGTGTGCCCTGCGAAAGCTCTGGACTAGAAAGCAGCGACGGAAGAAGGCAGCAACTATACTGATAGTCCGTACCGCACAGTTAGGGTCCTTTCTCCTGTTACACGAGAAAATGTGGCCGATCCTTGTGAACAAGTCACCATCTTTTTGATCTAATTACAAAATGACTGTTGCTGGTCACAGTTACGAATATGATGTGCGCAGACGTCATCAGCTTCACTGGCACCTGTATTCTACATGATGATTTACCTAGCGCAAAGCCATCCTTGGTCCATTGCACCTGCCCCGCTTGGTTGGTCACCTCACACTCCAACAAGGCCTCTCCTCCTTCGTGCACTTTGATGTCCTTCGGCTGGATTCGGAAGTACTGCTGTTGACCGGACACTGCAACAGCAGTAAACAAAAGCGTTATGCGTGCAGAACTTACAGTCTTCAATCAATCGAAAAGAGCGTTTCAGTTCTGTGTGGTTTACATGCAAGCAACAGACGGACAAGGACTGCAATGTGTCCGATTTATGTTCCAGCAAGTATAAGAGATATGTTCAGACCAGTCCATCTCCAGTACATAAAAAATAATTTTCCATGTTGTGGGCTCATTTCTTGACTAAAATAGTACAAACGGTCCCACTTCGAGAGTAGGTTCTCAGCAAGTATTCAATTTGTGTTCTCTGAGTGGACGTTCTGATGATGCTACATCATGCTAAAATAAACTGTTCCGTTTTGGAGCACTCTCCAAGTACAGTACTGAAACGTACAAATCTGACCACAAAGTTACTGAAACTGGTGTCTTTTCCATCGTCGAGTAAAGGAGTGGAGAGGAGTCTACTTAGTTGGGCTTCTTAGGTACAGTTATTCCAAGTCAGTGGACAAGATATGTATCTAGATTTGATAAAATAAAAGATAAGAGAAGCTTTCAAGTATAAACTATAGGAATAGCAGCGGAGGTCTGAAACCAAGACAGATAACGCAGTAGAAATTAATACCACCAAACGAAAACAAGAACCCATCTTAAACACCGACATGCACTGGACGATGCTTAATGTCCAAAAACTTCTGGTTTTGAATTACGGAATGTTCAATTTTAATATTATATTTATAAAATATACAACAAACAACCACAAACATCACCACAACATTTCCAATTCAATTACTTATTGTTTCTTTTGTAGACCCATTTGTACAGAAGTTGAAAATAGCGAAGATTAACCTTGTCAAGTCCATTCGTCCAAAAGGTAACGGACTTTTGTGTTCATATTTTGGATTTTTATTAAAATTAGTCGCTATGTTCCGGTTTTGGTTAAAATAGGAAAAAATAAAACACTTTACATGAAGACTTAAGCACATTTATGAGTACGTGATTTCTGTTTACAATAATGCAGTGTTCTCTGTGAAGTACAACTGAGGCCTAAGAAAAAACTAACAATAAAAAATCGTACACTATAAAAGTAGAGAAAATAGGATAAACTATATCGGCCTTCACGAGATAAGTACAGGAAAAACGATATCTCTCAATTTAAGAGAAGTACACGAAATAGGACACCTCGCCGTTCACGGCGGCTGGACAGGAAACAAGGCAGAACCAGAGAGACCATCCAAAGAGCTGGCGATATAAACGTGACATTAGCCCACACGAAATACAAAGGAAAAGGGCGATTGCTTTTAGACTGCATTGAAAGTGACAATAACAGAGAGAATGTGTCAAAAGTGTTAACTTGTTACAATGTGTAAGTTAGTTTGGAGATTAGTGATGATAAATAATTAACACTGAAGTTTACGTAATGAATGGTAATGAGAAGAGGAAATTTTCGGGAAGATGTTCCCATAGGAATTGTTTATGTTTCTATCGGAGTATGGACAGACTAAGCCTTTAAGCAAAGGTCGAGGCTTAACGTGCATGTTGTAAGTGGTCCGGGTTTGAGGGTATTACAGGCCCGACTTTCTGCACGCATGTAAACGGGAGTCTAGTAAATAACTACGACGAATCTTAGTCTATTATATATATATATATATATATATTGCATTATTGCATTTTGAAGGCATCTGACAGGTGAAAATGGGCTAATATTCAACGAATTCGGCAACGAATAGTGCATGAACAGTTGTTCATTATCAAATGCACATTTGTCAAAAATTCACTAGCTTTGGCAACACCCAAACCGCCTCAAGAACTATTAAATTCCTGAATCTGCATTTTTTTGTGGAATGGCACATGTCCCCACTTCATCACCCTTAACCTTTCCTCTGCTAAATACGTTAATATTTCTTCTATACAATTCAAAGGAAAATGAAGTGGAAGAAGAAAGTTGCAGAGTCAAAGCTCGCAGATTGTGGCTGACATGAAGAAGTAAGTATTTTCTTTCGCTTCTACTCTCCTCCTTTTTTATTTCTATTCTCCTTCTTTATTCCAAGGAGCTGTTTCCATGACAATCAAGCCTCTTTTAACAAGACCAAGGCAACAACACCACTTAGTTATTCGTCTGTTCACCGGGTTAAAATCAGCCCACCCCCCTCACATATTAAGTTCTGCTGAAGGAGAATAACAGAAAAGCCGGGGTGTTCGAGGAACTACAGCGCTATTGCAACACATATACCTCAGAAATTCTGAAAGGGTCGAGTGAGAATCAACCCCTTGTAGTCAGTCACGCTGTGGTGTTGCTACCACACACCGCCGCACAACGAGACTCCGGTACTGACAATCAGTACCAATCCCACGGCTGGTTCGTAGTACTGCCAGACGAATGTTCCGAAGTCTGACACGAGGCCCTTGTTCTGTTCAGAGCATCGCGTTGAATTACAGAGCCTCCGAATTCCTGAATAGCGCCACCAGATATCAACTTGGGCAGAATCCAGAATGTTCTCGATACTAATGAAACGCAATCTCGTCGTCCTTTGCGAGGCTGAAGGAAAGACGCTTTGTTACGTTGCATGGTAAGCCTTTAGGCTGAGTCGTTGTTGTATGTATCACCAGGTTTAACAATCAAAAGTCTTGCTGCTATCCTCAGAGTGCACACACACATACACACACACACACACACGCGCGCGCGTATATTTTATGTTGATCTCAGAACATTACTACGTCCTTTTACAGCCCTGATGGATATGTTTTTATAACCGCGATGAAGTGTTTCTCTGCGCGGGTCGAGCTGAATCCTAACTGTAAATCGGGTTTATATCAGTCGTTAAGGGGTTTAACAGACATAGGCTTCATAGACTTTACGGTACTTTATCATCTGAACGTCAGATATTACCTATGCAGTTTTGGTCGGTGCTTTAGAAATACGGAAGATCAACAACACTGAAAATGAGTTAGTGCATGAAATAGTAAACAGAATCTAATAGGGCGTTCTTTGCTTTCCAAACGTCAAAAGTTTTCTTCTGGTACACGAGTTCATGTTATATCGAGTTTCACCATAAAAAATTATGACCTCCCCTGAGGCGATTTTTACAGAACATACAAGTACTAAGCAACATTATGTTGAGATTTCTTATACCAAATTTCACATAAATTGGACAATAAATATGGAAGTTACGGGTAGCAATTCCCTTACACTCCTAGGTAAAGTGCCGAATTTGCTTCTGCCGACTTTCCAACAACTCACACTGCCTCGATAAAGTTTCTAGACATGTCCTGTAGTGAATGTTTAGCAAATCGGATAAAAACTGTACAACACAGGGCATAATGACAGGGACGCGCTTCACAAAAGTGTGTCCTTCTCTGTGCTGATTTTCACAAAACTCCTGCACATCGACCACTATTCGTAAAGAGAGCTGTATCAAATGCCATGAAAATCCGGCAAACGGTAGAGCTGCTGACACCATGCCACGGACCGACAGGCAAACGCAGGTGCAGAGGGGGCCTCCATATTAGTAAGACGCTCCTGCTTACTTCGAAAATAAGGTCTAAAAGGAATCTGGGAAGATAATATTAAGGTGCATCTTGGGGTAAAACGTGAGGATTGAAAATCGATAAACCTGATTCAGGAATGTGTCTAGAGGTGGAATTTGGTATTAGCGACTGTAAATATTCTAATTATGTTATTAGAGATTCTGTTTATTAAATACAGCCTGCAGACATCCAAGTTACATCTCTAAATTGTCTGTCGCCAAATTATGATGAGAACCCGTGTTATGTTGCGATGATCATTTCAGCACACGTCATAGCCTATAGATAAAGGATACGAAATATGACAGGTTTATTATGAACAGTGGCTTGTTAGGGATTTCAAAGACAGACAACTTGGCAAGTTTTAAGTCACTTTATAACAATTCCTGTACTGTGTGACTGAAGAAAACAAAGTTGATATACCTAATGTGACTGAACAGGAAACCTCTGGTAGTGCTATCCACTGCAGCACGACCTTCAGCAGTCAGTGATGGATTACAGCAACTGACAGCTGCTAAGCCCATTAACAGACATCCCGCTTTCATGGATCCCGAAGGATCACCATTATATTGCAAAAAGAAGGAAGCATCTACGAGCGTGGAATTCTAAGACGCATACAAAATTAGCCTATTTGCATTTTTAAAACATGTGACTAACGTGCAATGAGAAGTGTTACCTTCAGTGTCACTTTCCAACTAGTGCCGTAGGCCTGCGTTGTACTTTGACTTTCGATCGAGCTATAAAAACTAAAAGAAAATAAAAGACCGAACTAACGCCTTGTTTTAAAGCCAGTCGTTTCGAAAAAAAATGGCTGCTGTGTGAAACGTCATAACCCTTGTTTCTCAGCCGAGTTTAGAACTCAAAGCCGCAGCTTTATCAAAACTCAGTTTCTTTCGCTCCAACTTACTAATCAACTCGAGGAGGCATAGCACTGCAAATATTGCTAAATATTTTAAAATAGCAAATTCGGTTAGAGACATTACGTCTCCCTTTCTGTGTTGCAAAAACCATCATCAAAAGAGTGCCAAGGAGGCCTAGAAGCCGAATTCTGTATTCACATCCTGCAAGAAAGAGGCTTCTGTTCGAATGTTGAAAAATGCGCACAAAACACATATGTAGTATCAAGGAGCCTTTCTAGATCTATTCCCACGCTTCCAGTAACGTGTCATTAGGTCGGAAGTTAGGTCCTGTGAATGTTTCTGCAAATTACCTTGTAACATATGTTTGTATGACCCTCTCACAAAGATTGACAGTAACAACAACACGAAGTGAATAGAAAAAAGGCAAAAATCAGGAACTTTCACTTTAATAACACAAAAGGGCCGCCCACTTGTACACTGAAGTCATGCAACATGAGGGGAGGACGACGCTGCTCCAGCCACGTGGTCTCACGCAGTTTCGTCGAAATGTCATGAGAGGTCGCAAACAAGATATTAAAATTTATAATCACGAAAGGTCGACAACCCGAACACGTAGGTTCATAAAGTTTGAGACGCTACTACAACTTCGTTTTCGATTACCATGTGCACGTATTTGCGATTCAATAATTCAATGTCGCCTCTCGACAAACAAACGACAGCGTTCCTAGCTTCGATTTCATTTCTTTCTTTGCATAAACGGCAGGTCTTCATGTCGAATTTCATTTGAGAATTCGTTCCAAAAAGAGTAGCCCCACAATTTTAAGCCAATTTTTTAACTATATGACGTTTCCCCTCTTTTTTCCTCCAAAGGATGCTTCGGACTAAATGTGTCTGTGATTCAATAAAAGGCGATTCCATCAAACAAGATTTGCTATTCTGTGTTGCAAGATTCTGTGTCCGGATGGTTACCTTGGTTGACTGCAGCCAGAGTATCATTAACGTTTCAGTGGTTATGTCCGGGCACTCTCCGAAACAGTCACGAATACTTTGTCTAAATACGTAAAGTAGGTTACATAAGGGCAATATCTCGACTAACATTTTTATTGTTGTATTCAGCAACAACTAGGTGATTTCTTTTTCATATTTCTGAAACGTGAAGCCTGATGACGGTTGTCTCGTGCAGTCGAAACATGTAGGTTTTGGGATTACTATAACAAGGTGTTGTGTATGGAAAGTTTGTCTTATTGTTACAATTGCATTAACATAACAGGGTAAATAAACATTAAGATTACTTTTTTCATTTTCCTTCAAATTCATCCTTCACAGACTTTTCGTAATTCAATGGCATATTCCAAGTATCAGGCTTGCAGTTGGCACTTATTTTTCGTATTCGGGAAGTCACAGTTTCGAAATTCGCCAGGAGACTATACTGTGTTAGAAGGCCTTTATGATATTTTGCACATAACCACGAACATTCTTGAATTACTCCTTAACAAAGCACGACTCTCTCTTCCAAGCGTACAATTACCAATTTACATTACACAGTCATTCCGGTCTCTGACACATACACTGACAAGGGGAAGGTTAGTGTAAGTGAAAAATCAACCAGTCACTAGCAAATTCTAATACTTGTACAGTACAATCTGTTTCCACCCTGCGGCAGTGCGGAAACGAACTGCACGCAGTCACACGCATTGTCGTATATGCGAAGGATGCCGCATACTTGGGCACGTGTACTGGCGCAAAGCCAGCGCTCCGAGGCTCATCAAACTGCTGTTGAAATCAAAACAGCCCGGGAACACTTTACAGGCTGCAGTGTCTCACAGCCTACAGGTCTGAGGTCGAACGAAGGCACTGGAGCTCTATCCGTGTAGCATTCTTTGCCTCACACACCAGACAAAACTGTGGTTCTACCAGAAACACCAGAAACACCAAACTGAACTTTTAGTGCTGTAAGTGACCTCTTCTACAGTGAAAAGCAGCAGTCGCGGTCCAGTGGTGTTTCGTAATGGGGAAGTCCCAGGTTCAAACACCGGCCCGTATGAGGGCTACCCTAACGGTTCCTCACAGTTTTATACAGTCCCACCAGGAAAATGCCAGACTGGAACCTCAATTTAGTCCACTACTGTTTTTATCCACATAATTTTTAATTAATTCGGATGAAAAATGTCTAATTTAAACTCATATTTAATTCTATGTATGTTCAAGTAATTCTTGTACCAAGACAAACAAAAGAGGTGACCGATAAGTGAACAGGAGAATGGAGATGAAGGACTAACAAGCGCAGATGTGGCATGCAGTGTAAGGCATTAGTACGTAAAATTAGGTACGTCGCTTTAATGCTACATACACGTAATTCTGTAAAATTCGTTGGGCATCACACGATTTATTGTTAAATTTACTTTAATGACCTACCTGATATTTTTGTGAGAGATGTGACAGATAAGCTAAAAGCTAGGGGCATATCTTACCTAAACCACTCAGTCACACAGATCAACAACTGAACTATCGAACGCACCTCAAGGATTTTCTTTTGAAGACATCGCTCCTTGCTATATATTGATACAATACCAAAGCTCAGAAAGAAGAGAACTGTGATGCTGACAGACCAGGAGCAGATTAACCAGAAGAAAACCGACGCTCTAGGACATAAATGGTGATAGGTCTAAAATCCAACGACAAAATACAGTTGCTTGTGTGTTGTGAAATATGAATTACTTTGACAGAAACGGGACGTGAGCACAAAGGATTAACTGCACAACTTGCACTAATGCTACGAGCACTGGAGATAACTACTTGCGATCAGTGACAATCATAAGACGAAACGCAAACCAAAGTTGCAAATTACGATTAATCAGTATTCAGTGCCACTATTTTCTTTCAGTTTTTATTTTAATATCTATTACTTTAGAAGTATCATGCATGGCTTAGAAGGTTAATCGTAGGCCTCTCACACAGAAGGCCGTTTCGGACCGTTTCATGTGGATTTGTGTTGAACAGAGCGGCACTGGAATCTGGGCTTCACCTGTCGACATCGCTCCGCCCTTGCTCCTTGCGCACATTTCATTCATCTGACGCCGACGCTATACAATCGAAGCAAATGAAAGCCTTGTTAAATAAAACACTTCTTTCCTGTTTTTAACCATGTTGAAATAATATGTTACTACAGGCGTGTTTGTGTTATTTGGTATGTTGCCGCGTTGCACCAAATAGCTTCTTACCTTACGGGATCGGGAGAAATGCCTAAAATCCTCACAAGCCTATATGAACAGACGCCACATTTGAAGAAGTGAGAAGTGGTTCAGGACTTCTGGAATGTTACGTCGTGTCGGCTAGTAAAGAGTTGCGTAGGTCAAGCAGTATTCAAACAACCCTGAACCACTCGACTCCAAAGATGAAGACATTAAGATATTTCTAAGCGCCGGTTAACTATTTATCATCCGAAATGGCATAAAGTGGCTACAACATGTGCAGAGGATGGACATAAATAGACTACCAAAACAAGCACTACAATATAAACCCAAAGGACGAAGGAACATTGGACGACCGAGGAAGAGATGGAGGGACCAACTTCATCTTGAGGATCAAGGAACAGGAAACACGCCTAA
>Ga0123355_10008129_pt1 | contig 15836 bp, 10 predicted proteins | sample TergutEmb28metaG_3_FD_89872 | JGI IMG/M metagenome (GOLD analysis project Ga0123355, IMG submission 89872) | Embiratermes neotenicus P1 segment gut microbial communities from Petit-Saut dam, French Guiana - Emb289 P1 | ecosystem: Host-associated > Arthropoda: Insects > Digestive system > Gut ...
AAAGAATGCAAATATGCTCATGGCGCTCAGGGGCAGTTGTCTTTGATGGGGTAAAAATATACTGATTAATTTTAACTGTTACACGATTCTTGCGCTACTCGCCCTGACATTGTGCGCTTACGATTATTTTAACGGGCAAATGGAACGGGGGCATCTAAAACGCAACAAACGCCGATATACTCAGCGTTTGCGGTATTTGTAAATTTTTTTGTTTCCGCCGTATGAAGCGTTGTTTTTCAACAAATACGTTGAACGAATAAACACGTCAAGTAAAAAACCTTGCAAAGTGCATTTCAAATACCAATTATTCAGTCATCACCCCAATAGGCACGACATTCACACCATCAGGTCGTCTATACGCAAATCCGTTGCCGGTAATCACCGTCAGTGCGGCGGGAGCCTTTGTTTTGTCGGTATCAATTTTTTCGGCGAATTTTATGAGATTATCCGCAGCGGCATCCACTGCGCCTATTCCGAGTTTTATCTCAAATGCGCCCCATGTGCCGTCTGAATACTCGATAATTGCGTCAATTTCCAGTCCGCGTGAATCACGGTAGTGAAACACTTTGCCGCCGCTGGCATCGGCATAAATTCTTAAATCGCGGATAGCGAGTGATTCAAATAATAAACCGAAATAGTTCAAATCCGCCATCAATTTATCGATTGACAGCCCAAGCGCGCCGACCGCCATTGACGGGTCGGTAAAATGACGTTTGGGAGATTTTCGGAGCATATCCGATGAGCGGATGTGTGTGTTCCACGCCGGAAGATTGTCTACCGCCATTAGGCGTTCAAGAGCAGAAAGATAATCGGCAATGGTTTCATCGTCCAATTCGTTATCGCTTCCCCCGGTATCTTTCGAGAGCGCGGTTAAAGTTACTTCCGTTGATATATTCCGCGCAAGGGATTGAAGTAGACGTGTAACTTTGTAAGGGTCACGGCGCTTATCAGAAACTTTGCTAATATCGACTTCAGCTATCAGTGTCATATAATCGCTGACAAAACGCAAGCCGTCGGAAGCACTTTCGCCTATGAGTCCAGGCCAACCGCCTAAGGTTATTTTTTCTGCGAACTCGCCAAGGTCAAAAGAAACTGTTTCTGAGTGCGGCGCTTCGCCTTTCATTAAAGACGCAAGGCTCACTTCGCCGGTTGACCAGCCTTTTTCATACAAAGACATGGTTCGCATCCGCATAACCGAAAACCTACCCACGCCTGAGTGCCGCTTTGCCTTATCGTCGGGCGTAGCGGAGCCGGTGAGGATAAATTGTCCCTTTTTTTTTCGTTCGTCTACTTCGCGGCGCACATAATTCCATATCTGCGGATAATCCTGCCATTCGTCCAGCAAAAGCGGCGTTTTTCCTGCCAGTACGGTTTTAGGGTCTATTTCCATTTTTATTTTCACTTGCTCATCAGCATCAAAGCGAACGACACCGGCTGCTTGTTGTGTGGCAGTTTCTGTTTTACCACAGCCTTTCGCCCCTTCTATAAGAACCGCTCCTGAGCTTTGCAAACGCTCGGCAAGGAGCTTATCAGCAAATCTTTTATAATAATCCATATGATACACCTCTTTCATTGCTTATTAGCATATCATATCATCCGCTAAAATGCAAGCATTATATCCGCTTATTTGTGAACGATTCAATCGGGGAATTATCATTGAATTTCAATTTCTAATGTGCCCTTATTATAACCGCAAATCGACAGCAGTTTATGGCATATACTCATGGTTGTTGCGGCGCTTTGGTTTGCTTCAACCCATATTCCGCAGGATAAACGAACCGGTTTTACTTTAATCCCCAGCCTTTCAAAGGCAAAAGTCGCTCTGCGCTTGCTGTTCATACGATTATCGTTTGGCAAGTTCAGCACAATCGAAGGATGCCTCTCATACACGCTATCGCAAACGATAATCAATACATCTCTCCAAGAAGAAACTTCATGGAGTTTATTGAAAAGACTTATTTTCTTCGGTTTCTTGAAAACATACTCTGACGATACGACTTCTGATGATTTAATTTTTTCTTTTGCTGAATACTCTCTGAGGGATACTCCATCAGGAGTTTTCCATTCTTCTGTGCCGGTCACTTGTTTTCCCGTAACGAATCGTGCAGCTTGACCTGGATTATCGAATACCAAATCTTTCGTCAGTATATTTGCGTCACTGATAAATAAGGAATACTCGGTGCGCAAACGCTTCACTATATCATACATATTATCAACAACCGAAAGTGCGATATAACTTCCGGCTAAGACTTTGAAACGCGAATCAACTTCTAAAACACCATAGGCTTTATCTCCCATATCTTTGCGTGAATTTATAAAATAATCTTCATCAGGCAACCTCGGCAGGGGCAAATCGGCATTATCATCAGGTGGCAAAAGTTCGGTTTTGATTTCCTCTAACTGCCCTATTAATTTTTTAACGTTATGATATTGACGATGTAGTTTTGCAATATCATTGGAATCCGGCTGAACATAAAAACGCTCTTTGATTTTTTCGCCAACCATCGTCAATTCAGCTATTGCTTGTTCTATATGTTTCGTTATGCTCATTGATTTTCACCTCTTAAAAGACGGTGTGTGATATTGCCAAACAGCCCCATTGCGGGATTTTCATCAGTGCCGATAACAGCTATACGGTCAAGAAGTACATTGCGGAACTCGCACGATGTTTCCGGCAAAAGAACGCAGTCATGACAAGCGGCATAATTCAATGAATTTACACCTTGCTCTGTTGCGTTTGCACACAGCGGGTCTGCACTGCACCACATAGCTTTTTGAAGCATATTTCTAAGAACAGCCTGTAAACGTTTAGGGTCTTTACCAATACTGATAAGACCTCCAAGACTGCCTTCAGAGTCCGATGTCGATAAATAAATCAAAACACCGTGCATTTCAGGACGATTCGGTTCATCGAGAAATGTAGAGTAAATTTTTTCTTTCAGCGACGATGCGCTGTAACCGCAATCCTCTGATAGCTGCCTAATCAGTAGGTGTGCGAAAGTATGTAACGCAACATATTCTGACGAATACCTCTCGTTTGTATAATACGACCGCTCAAACTCTCGCGACATTTGTTCATACCGATTTTTGACATTGCCACACCAGTTATCAATGGCTTTTTTATTGAATTTAATGAATATACCTTCGCCAAGCATTTTTACAGCCGGTAGCCAATTCTTTTTCGATTTCGATAATGGCGCAAGCTGCGGACTGTCAATCGTTCCGTCCCAAGGATTTATGCGCGTGAACCCAACCAATGCGCTTACAACAGTTAATTTTTCAACAACGGTTATCGAATCAAAGATATTACGGAATACTAATGGAACAGTAGATACAGAAGCGACATATTCATCGTCCTTAATCGCGCCACGGCATAGAACATCATACTCCGCAGCGAAAACATCTCCGGCAGTCAACATTTTCGATGTCGCCTTTTTATTTTTTATCAAATCATATGCAGCGATTAAATCATCAAGCGTAATTGGTGCGCTGACTTTTTTAAGCACTTGGTTTTTTATAACTTTTCTTACCGCAGCCGCCCCGTATTCTTCCATTTCTTCAATGAGGTCAAACGAAGATTCGACTGCCTGTACCGCTTTGCCGCTCCACAGAGGTATCGTTAATGCGCTCATATTAGCTGAAAAATAAACACTTGAAGATGACCGAATTCGCGCAGTAACCGCTTGCTCACAATCGGCTTGATAACTCAATCCTAAATGCGGATGACGACCATTGCACCGATAACCATTCTCTCCCCCGAATGCGTGTTTAGCAAATGCACCCGCCATTGGACGCATCGTTTCGCATTCCTCACACCTAACCATCAGACTGTCAATATCACTTCGATTATCAATATTAAACATTTTTATTCGCGGGTTTGGCTTACCGCTTACGCAAGTATTGCCGTTATGCACCCACCACGAATAGGGGAAATCTTCGATATGACCATTTTCGCATACTATAACAAAGCGGGAAGCAACAAGACGACCGCCACAGGCTTTTTCCGGTTTTTTTGGATTAATCATAAAGCAATTATGCTTTCTTTGTTGGTTGCCAAGTTCCCCAGCATCGATTATAGAATTGCAAATGGGACAATATAATTTTCGTGGGAAAATAAAAGACTCAACATCATGGCTTTTTCTGAAACCAATATTATTTGCCGTTTTGGGCGAAATGAAAAACTCGGTTTTCGTAATTGCTTGAAGGTTATTATTACGAAGTATTCTGTGTTCTTGTGCTTCATCATAAATATTATTGTCCCAGCTATCCACGCCGCCAATCATAACTGTATCCCGCACAAAATCGACCATCGAACCTATGCCGAAAGTAGTTATTAGTTGGCTCTGGCGAACATCGCCGGCTCTTTCGGTTTTTTGCTTTGTTCCAAATTGACGAGCCATTTTGCTACCTCCTGTTAAAAAAGATATTCACTGTTTGGTCAACATTGCGAAGAGAATTTAAGATTTTCGGTAACCCAAGTTCCGATTCTTCTTCGGCAGATGAAAGCAGACTCACGCCATCACCATATGTTTTATAAAACAAGGTATTTCCGTTTTCTGTTGCCACATCTTCCCAATCCGCCATAAACTCATCGAGATTCTTTTGTGCGAAATTGATGCTATCAGGCATAATCTCACTAACTCGCTTAACTAAAAAATCTTTAACCTTCACGACTTGCAAATTATCAGCTCTGAAATTTCTCGCAGCATCGTTGGCGGAAAGTGACGGTATTGTCGTGCGTACTAAGGCTACAAAAACGCAGTGCAATGCCTTCTCTATAGCCCGAACAGAAAAAGGCGTAACACTTGTGGCTTCAACATATCTGTAAAAAGACTGGTGGTAATATCCAAATTGTTCATAATGCGACTTATCGCGTGAACGCATATTATTGTACAAAGCCAAAACTAAACCCGGATTTCTACGCCCAACACGGCTTGTCGCCTGTATATATTCAGCATTACTTTTGGGCTGATTGTAAACGGTCATTACACCAAGACGGTCAATGTCAATGCCGACTGAAAGCATATTTGAAGCAAGCACATATGAATAACACGCCGAATCAGTATATGGTATTGCTAATTGGTCAAGAGTGTCTTTAATTTCTTTTGAACTTTTACGGCTTGTTAGCTCAGAGTGTTCAAACACTTTAACTTCGCCCGCAGTGATTCCATATAGTTCAGATTCTTGCTTAAATGTCCTTGCAACCAAATTGCGAATATGCGTAAAGATACGGTCTTGAATAATAGTTGAAGAAGCTCCCAAATCTCTGAGGGCATTAAAATATCCGACTGTTGTAAAATATTGGTCAATTATTTCTGAGTTTTTTCCTTGTTTTATAAACAAGGTCTTTGTGAAAAACAACGTGGCATATACACGAATGAGTAAATCCGCAACACTTCCACCCATTTCGCATAATCCCACATATGTCCGAGCAGGGCGCTTGTCCACGCCTGCTTGCACAGCAAAGAAAGAATCATCATAACTTATACCAGCGGGAGGGAATTGGATTGATTCCCGGTTGTACAGATTCTTTATTTGTTCATTAGCATTTTTTACGGTTGCTGTCGAAGCGATAACCTTTGGCTGTTTCCCTAATAGACCGCATAAATACTCAATGGCGATTTCGTATACCCCTGCAAGAGAACCAAGCGGGCCCGAAATAAGATGCAATTCATCTTGAATAATCAACTCTGGGGGCTGGCAGTCTGCACCGAATAAGCGTCGTGCGCTTTCTTCCCAAGCGATTCTGGCGAATTTATCGATTGTACTCAATAAGAGTGTAGGTTTACTTCTATATATATCTTCATCTACAACATAAATTGGCAATCTGTTGTGAAACTCACAGTCGTCATTGTCTGCACAAGATATGTGCATTTCACCGTCAATAACTTCATATCCATTTAAGTCGATTTTTTGACCACACCACGGGCATTTTGTGATTTGAACTGGATTACCTTCATATATCTTTTCGTTTGGGTTATCTCGTAATTTTTGCAAAACATCAGTTGCTTCTCTAATGCGGTTAGGGGTCATGCTACTTCCTATCCATAAGCCGATGCTAATTTCGCCGCCGGACAATTTATCGCGTTTGCGGATATGCTCACAAGCACAAATTAAAGCCGTTGCACGTTCAAATTGCTGTATTGTCAACAGTCTTAGGGTGTAACGCATGATAACAGTAACGCCATCATCAGATGTGTTGCCGGTTAATCGGCGATAAAAAATCGTAAACGCTGCAACGCCTAAATATGCCTCCGTTTTACCACCGCCGGTCGGGAACCACAACAAGTCAACTGCATTGCGGTAGTCGCTGTTTCCATCAACAATATCGGGCACTATTTGTAGAATATATGCAAGCTGGAAAGGATACCAATGAACATCCTCCCGTGCAATTCTCTTTGTTTTTAACCTCTGTATAAGCATGGATTCATTCATCAGCGCGAAAGCCTGCCACGCAAGTTCGTTGTTCTTTAATATATCTATACCATTGGATAAACGCGCGATACACTCGTCTACGCGTTGCAAGACTAATTTACTTGCATCATCATGTTCACTACCCAATGAGTTTTCTATAATCGCTTGTCCATCCCGCCATTTAGAATATTCTTCAACAAAACCTTGAAGTTTTGAACAAGCGATATGTCTTTCTGCTTTTGTCCAGTAATCAAGGCTTAATATTTCTTTATTACGGATTTCACCCGGCATCATTTGATACACTAATTGCGAAGGCATAAATTCACTACTTACAGCAAGCACACCAACATCCGTTTCTTCATACTTTACGGCGCAGCCGTGTCCGTATGCAAAATTCTTTACATCCCTATACTGCATTGCGCTAATTTTTTCTTCGTCATCAAAAATAAGCGCACTATTTTGATATACAGGAACCAACGGCACTTCAACCGAAACTGTAAGCTCACATTGGAAAAGCGAGTTTATGTTTTGCTCTACATTCATTTGAGGTGCAGATGCAATGTTTTGTACGGTAACAGTAACTAATTTGCATCCATCTTCTAAAATGTGGCGAACCGAAAGTATAATTTCGAGTCCGAGGTCATTATCTATAAAGGCTTGTCTATTGCCAAGCCTTCCGTTTACTGTGATTGATTTGTTCACCTTAAAGGGAATTCTTGTATATCTATGCACTCGTTTTTCTTTGTAAATTACTTCGGTTTCTCCCGTTTCTTTGTTAATCCGCTCTTTAGGTTCTGAGATTCGCTCTTCATAGTGTGTATACTTTGCGCTTGTAAATTGTAAATTTAGTTCCCGAACGTGTGGTTGAACTGTGATAGAGATGCCCATCGATGTGGGCTTGCGTTTGTTTGCATTGCTAAGCGAGTCATCGTTACCGACTACTATGTCCTCCGGCTCCACTTCTTCAGAAAGAAGTTCAACGTCATCAATAGTCATTTGATTATGGTCATTCGCCGGATTGTCTAATCTTCGAGGCCAAAGGATCCCGCAGGCATATGTATTCAAAGGCTCAACATTAAATAGAACCTCATCTTCCTGCACTGCGCCAATTAAGTCGCGTCGCAGACACAAATTTATTTCGTTGACGGCATCATAGTAGTTTTCAAATGAACTCATAAAAAGCACTCCTTACGATATTATGCTCTTGAATAATTCCAATCGATTTCAGGGAATCCCGATATTTCAATTCCAAGCCAAATACTATCCCTGTAATATGGCGAAATCTCATCATGGACGCTCGCATACGGTATTGTTACGATGTTTGTTACATAAACAGGCGATAGGTATGGTGGCGCACCAGAATTTCTAATGCTCTCTTTCGCTATCCCCAACAAGTCAAAATATGCACTTGCATCTAAACAACCAACGGCATTGCCATTATGATATACATGGTAGTGCCCGTCAACTAACACAAGCTTAAGCTCATTGCCAACCGCAACAGAATTTGCAATATACGCTTGTGTGTCTAATGCGTGAAAAAGTTCTCCTGCAACAAAACCAGCGGGTAAAATGTCACTTGGCAGACCCACCACTACTCTTTTACAATGGCGATACCACCCGGCAGGAGCAACCCATTTGCACCTTTTGTCATTAGTTGATGAACGCTTGAAAAACAAACGATTACGCTCAACCTTGCCCAGCTCTTTTTTTGCGCGGGTGCATCCGACATACCAAACACGAGCTTCTTCGGTATTGGAGTTATCAGGAATAAACGTACTATCTAACAAGTAAACAACATCAAACTCCCGACCTTTTGCCTTGTGAATAGTTGAAACGGTAATGTTTGCATCATGCGTGTTTAACAGTAGCTCCGGTATCTTCCCGACTGGTCTTGCTAATTTATTTGTTAATTTTTCGATTTCAACAAAATCTTTCTCATCACCATATGCAAAATCGCAAAGCGCATCAAAACAACTTGACGCTTTATCTTCATCATTTTCGACCCGATTACAATAACGTGAAATGAAAACAGCTTTCGTAATGCGGGAGCTTACTTTATAGTCCCATAAACAGTCTGCAATCCAGCGGTTTAATGAAGGGATGTATCCAACACTACGCAACAAATGGTGAGAAATGTGTTTTTTATGCAACAAGTGGCTAACATATTCAGCTTCACCATTGCTACGGCACAATATAGCTGTTTTTCGGGTTGTGTCCGATAAATCCATTTTTTCTACGCGACCGATTACACTTATACTATTGATTTCATCTATTATAAGCCCATTTGCGTCTGCAGGCTCAAAATCAAGAAGCGCAGAACGCATATCAGAAGAAAGCCTTGAAAGCGTCGAGGATGAAACCTGACGATGATTACCTGTCAATTCATATTTTAATGCGTTGTTTGGTAAAAGCGCATCAAGTCTTTTATAAAATTCAACCGAGTCAATGCTGTGTCCGTCATTGCAATCGTAGTCGTATATCGCTTGGCATTTATCTCCAAGTAATAAATAACCGCTTTGAAGCGCGCTTATAATGTTCAACGTCATAATAGCGCGTTCATTTACAAGGTCTTGAAGTTCATCAATTATCACATATTCAAAATTCGAGAAATTTTCCTTATCAAACTTTTCGTTAAATAAACGTATCCGACCGTTGTAATCCAAACCCATGAAGTTGGCTTCGATAGTTGATAAATAACTTGTAGCGAGTGAATCAAACGTGCAAACATCAATATTCCTTGCGGAATGCGGAAGCACTCCTACTTGAACGCCGCTTTCCAATCGACTTAAAATTTCATTCTTTGCAGCATTTGTATAAACCAGAACAAGAACGCTCGCAAAATCGCCAACCGAGTAGTTGCTTATAATATGTTCAAGTCTTTTTATTACCGTGTATGTCTTTCCGCTTCCGGGCGCGGCATTAACAAGAATTTTGCTTTCTACCGACGCATTGATAATTTCATCCGGCGCAGAAATTTTTATATACTCATCCGACCGTGCAAATTCTTTTATATTTTCGATTACCGCTTCAGGCGGGACATCTTCTATTGCAATATCGTCATCAGAGTCGAACGATGTAAAAATTGCTTCAACATCGTCTATTCCCAACCATTCATAAACTAAGGAGTCAGTTTCCCTGCGTTGGTCTACCTCTACGAAGTCAACTTTTTCACGCGTACACTTTAGAACCTCGCTACAAAAATCATACCGATGACATTCTGCATATTCGCAACGTCCAACCCACCGAAGTTCGTCACCTACTTTAACAAGTCCATGCGTTATTTCGCCGTTTCGAGCATATAAACAAGATAATTCGTTTTTCAAAATCTTTTCTTGCCACTGTGTCAGCTTGAAACTACTCATCGAACCAGCGCAATAACGATTTTTTATTTCGGTTAATTTCTTTTTCCCTGTAATATGATGTGCATAAGAAATATCGCGCTGAATGTCGTCGTGTGCGCGAATATATATGTTGCTTGCAATCGTGATATTTGAATTCACTTCAGCGCCGCCTCTCTTTATAATTATTCAAATCGGCAATTAATCCAATTCGCTAATGTCGTAGTAGAAAGTAAGTTTGTTTATTTCGCAAATTTTAGATGGCTCATTTTCTTCGTTCCCCATGAATGAATCTTTTAGTTTGATTCTTGCAATTTGGTCATCATCAACTCTTGCCGATAGGTTTATAATTTCGTTCAAGAAACCCTTTGATGGGATGCTTACCCTTTCATAAATCACGCCATCGTCGTTTGCAAAAATGAAGTTGGCGGTTTGCGTGTCGTCAGTCAAAGAAAAATTCAATGACTCGATAGCAGAACCAACACCGTGTTCATCCCTTTTCAATATCGGGTAAATGGAATTGTCGCTCATGAAAAGTCCGAGCGAGTTATTAAGTTTATAATTACCGCCAATTATCTGCATCAAAGCGGCTCCTATCGCCGTTGCCCATTGTGGATTCGGAGGCAAAATTATATGACTATCTTTGAAAATATTCCTTATAGCCTCTATGTATGGCGTTAAGTTGCTACTTCCGCCGGCGATTACAATCGCATCAATACTTATAGGCGTTAGATTAGCTCTACTCAAAGCCGTTTTAATCGTCCTGAGAATCCGGCTTTCTATTATTGGTTTAATGATTCCGGCGTAAAGCTCAACGCTGATATTTACTATCTTCGTTCCGTATTCCCCATAATTTATTACTTGCAAATCGTATTCGTCATTCGTTTCGGATATTTCTATTTTTGCGCGTTCGCACCTTGCAACGAGAAGGTCGCGACATACGGGGTTCATATCGGAGAAAGATGTTGGGTTACCAATGTTGGATTTTTTCACTATTTCTGCATGAATACGCTCAGCAAGAGTTTGGTCAATATCGTCGCCACCAATTCTATCTCCGAACACGGCTACTTCCGTAACCGAGTTCTTTTTCAAATTAAGTATGCTTATATCGAACGTGCCCCCGCCCCAATCCAGCACCATTACTTTTGAAAAAGCCTGTCCCTCTTTTCGGTTCGCAAAATATGCAGCCGTAGATTCCGATAAAAAGCAGTTCACTTTTATCCCTGCATTTTCGGCAGCAATTCGCAATTCGCGCCGCGCTTCCGGGGAAAAATCAACGGGAAACGCAAGACCGGCTTCTGAAATATCGATTTTGTATGTCCTTGATACATATTCTTTTATAGATTGAAAAAACTTTGTTGTTATATCGGTTGCCGTAAAGCGAGTATTTCCTACAATGAATTCATCATCCGTTCCGAGGTGTGATTTCATGGAAGTAAAAATTTCATGGTCATCGGACAGCTCTTCGCGACGTTCTTTCACGTTGCGTCCAAACTTTAACGCACCGCCCGAACGAGGAATAGCAACAATAGACGAAAACGGATAGTCGCCGCCTTCGCCAAGATGAGCCGTCCTATGACCATATTCATCATAGAGCAGTTGGACAACAGAAGTGTTCGTCGTCCCAAAATCTATTCCTATAAAGCTGCCCTTCTGCATAATACTTCCTCCTATTCGCAAGTAATACCAAATCGTTTGAGTAATTTGAATATTCGAGTCAATGTTGAACGATATACATCAAATAAATCTGGGCTATACTCGCTTTCCCTTGTGCCAATGAAGTCTGAATAATCGAGTTTCAATGCCTCTGATATGTCATTTTTAAGAGTGGTTAATTCTTGATTCTTCGATATTTCATCCATGTTGAGTGATGAGCGGAGCCTTCCTGTCAAGTCAGACACATTGCCTTCGGCTTTTGCTAATTTTGAGTTCAGCTCTTTAATTTCAGTGAGTGCTACTTTTAATTGTTGCTCTTTATCATCTCTTTGCGCTCGAATATCAACAATTTCGTTTCCTTTGCTTATAAGTTGCACCGTTAGTGCATCTATAGCTGTGTGGTCGCTCGATAGTTTTCGCAAAAGATTCAACATTTCGGCTTGCGACGATTCGATTTTAGTTATCGCCTCATTTGACAATGTCACATTATTTTGTTTAATTGGCTGTTCGTTTCCAGGTATAACAACAGCTTCATCGATATTCTTGAGATGGGGTGTTTCTGTTTCTTTTTCTATTTTTGCACCCTTTGCTTCATTAACGGAAATCGTTTCCATAATCGCATCTATGAACCTATTAAGGCGTTTTATTTCATATTCTTTACATTCGACTTCACCGTTTCGGACGCTATTAACGACACTTTCGATAGCTGATAAACCGGCATTGTTTATAATCAATTTTATGAAAGAATTTTTGCAACCGTCAGAAAACACTCCGTTCGTCTCCGCTTGTGACAAGATGTAATTCAGAATTGCAAATGAAAGCCGATACTTCCCAGCTTTAGCTAACGAAAGGATGCTGATAAACCCTTTTGGGTAACGGATATTGTTTACTTTGCCTGTTTGGAATTGTTCGTTTGTAATCAGCGCATCAACAATTTGAGTTAGCCTTTCGTCGTTGATTGTTACAACGACTTCTTCAAAGAAAAGCTGGCTGACAGTATAGCTGAGTTTAATCAAATACTCTGCTATCGTTTTTGCCTCGTCGTCCATAGCCGCTAAATCCTTCAATGCTAAAACAGCACGGTCACGATTTGGAGCCGTAATATCTTTTTTGGTTTGTTCAATGACTTCGTTTAAGATTTGAATAGCACTCAATTCGAGTCCCTCCATTATTTGATTTTTAGTTTACTGCGGTCATATCCGCATAAATCAAGTATACGTTCACAACAGGATATTATTTCACTGTCGGCAATGTTCTTCATTAACGATAACCCATTTGATAGCTTATGTGCTTGCTCTGATTCTTCACGCTCGCTGTACCACAGTACGGGAGAGCCGTTTATATTGATTGCCCCTTTTACGCCTATTCCAAGTGCTTTATATGGGTTTCTGAGAATCATTTCCTCGCACAATTTAACAAGAACATCATCCCAGTTGTACCAAGTGTGTACAGAGCCAAACAACGAAAATTCCGTTGGGTTGCTTGGGGCAGATATGCTCTCTGCTTCATTCTCTGCCCTATCTTCACCGTTTATCACAAGACTATCATACCAGCGGTCGAAGAACTCGCGGTCTTGCCGGTACCACTGACTGCAAAACAGCAGTTTTATCGAACCGAATTCAAAAATCTCTGTCCAATACCGATTAGCTCCATTGTCAGCTGCAATTTGAGCACTCTTGGGGTACGCGTCGGAATAAATACGGGCAAATACATAATTTAAGTTTAGGGTTCTTTTGCTCCAACCCTTGTCTTGCCAACGAACAATATCTTCATTTGAAGGAGTATATCCTGTTTGGCTAAGTTCTCTTAACTTGCTACGAATATAGTAGCCGACTTTAACCTGTTCAAAGTCACCTTCATTTGTAGGTAATAGAACTTGCTCTATATTAACGGTTGTATCAACAACAGAAATGTCATCGCCCATATCATCGACTATTAAAGAATCATACCATTTATCAAAGAACGGGATATAAAGAGGTGCCCATCCGCTGTATATAAGCAATGTTATATCGCCAAACCGAAATCTTTCTTTTACCCAATACCGACGTGGCGCTCCGGCTATTGATGTTTGCTCTAAAATATCTTTATTGTCGTCATATATTCTTGCAAGTGGGTGGGGTAGTCGCAAATTATTTCGGCACCACATATAATCTTGAATACTCTTGAGTTGTTCTTCCGAAAATAAAAATCCAGATTTACTGAGTTGGTTCAATTTTTGCCGCACATACTCACTGGCATTAAAAGTTGAAGAATCGTCGGAAGGTGATTCTTCTATATCAGGTATTCTGTTTTGTTCAGGCTCTTGAATCGATGGAGCGGGTGATGTTGAACCGCTGGGAACTCCTGTTGAAAAAGATGAAGAATGAATCTCTTTTTGAATGGTCAAAACATCTTCTGTCCATTTTCTAAGCTGTTGAATTTTTGTCCGTGCATCTATTGTAACGGCTGTGGCTTCCGCCATATCTTCAATATCGATTGCGGCGTTATACCGCTTCTTTTCTTCTTGTTCGCTTGCCCGAAGCGCATCAAGAAGGGCTACTATTTGCTGTTCTATTTTAATTGACACGCTCCATACCTCCCGTCAACTTCATATCACGCCTGTATCGGCACTAATCATCGTCCGGTTCGATTTCCATAATGTCGCCAATGTCACACTTTAGAACATGGCATATCTTTACCAGCACAGTAGAAGTAACACTTTCGCCTTTCGACATCTTTGCAAGAGTTGTTCCGCTGATTCTTGCTTGACTGGCTAATTCGCCTTTTTTTATCTTTCTATCAATCATCAGCTTGAATAATTTGTTATAATTTGCACCCATATTCATATCTCCTCGCTAATGCCGCTTGCCAGCTTGTTTCTTACAGTATACTACATAATTTCTAAAATATCAACAGTTTTCTGTAATTATTTACATTTATCTGATGGTTGCCCGTTTGTCAAAAATAACTGCCTCCTGCGATAAAGAACAGATAACAGCGACGAACTCGCACAAAAATTACCTGCGAAGAAAAGAATAATTCCTTCCCCCGCAGGTATGACATATTTTATTATAAAACTACGTCCCGCACTCGCGTTGGTGCTGTTAATTGCGGCTCTTCACGCATAATCTTTTCCGCACCGCGTCGGAGAGCTTCCACACTTTTCAGCTCAGTGTTGATATTACTGGATTTTTCGTGCAGTCTTATCTCACTTAAAACAACGGTTGCGGGATTTTTATTCTCAAAATATTAAAAAGATCACTTCAATCAAACAGTGACAATTGCGCTGTTTGAGTATCGAATTTGTACATATAATCAAACACTTTATTTGGCCCGAACAAAATGCTATGCTTGCGGCATTCTGCTTTGAAAATCCGCAAAAGTTGCGCATTGTTTGGGCTTGAACACTTGTAAGCATTTCCAAATGTTCGGATGTATTTCTGCTTCACGCCGGGGAAATGCTCATCTAACTTGCGGTAGAAGTAATCTCTACTACCCGCACGCATTGTCGTGCCGAAACCCCAACTGATAATGCCATGGACTTTGGCACGCACACAGTAATCCAAAATCCCGCGCAGATTCTCTTCTGTGTCGTTGATGAAAGGCAATATGGGACATAGCCACACGACAGTTGGAATTCCGGCATCACGGCAAGCTTCAAGCACGGCAAATCGCTCCGCAGTTGTAGATACATTTGGCTCCAGTATGCGGCACAGATCTTCATCAAAGGTGGTCAGTGTGATTTGCACAACGCATTTTGCTTTGGCATTGATTCTTTGCAGAATGTCCATATCTCGCATAATTCGTGCAGATTTCGTGAGTATAGCAACGCCGAAGCCGTGCTTTTCAATCACTTCAAGGCACTGCCGTGTGAGCCTCAGCTCCTCGTCAAGATGAATATATGGGTCACACATTGCGCCGGTTGCAATCATGGTGCGTTGCCGCTTTTTGGCAAGCTGATTGTCGAGGATTGCGGCGGCATTTCGCTTGACCTCAATGTCTTCAAAATCGTGCTTCATTTGATAGCATACAGAGCGGCTGTCGCAATAAATACAGTCATGTGTGCAACCACGATAGAGATTCATTCCGTTTTTTGACGACAAAATTGTTTTGTAGTCGGCGTAGTGATATTTATTCTCCATAGCTTCTTTCAATAGTAAAATCACCGCACTTCTCAAGCTCGTGCACTTTCGCAAATTCATGAAAAGGTGATCAGTACATTACCTCTCACTTCCCTATGTTCATCCAACCTTTATATCATCTCTCACTAAATTTTGCAATGATTTGGATGTTGAAAAATTTTACACACCCACAACAGTTGCGTTGCAATATGCATATTGGAGACATCTTCACCGACGATTCAAATAGTCATTGACAAAACATGACTATTCCGATAGTGTTCATGTGACTATTGCAATAGTTTAAAATGCGAAAAGAATGGTCATTATT